>VOFJ01000068.1_pt1 | contig 20000 bp, 28 predicted proteins | sample 5384081 | NCBI WGS metagenome assembly VOFJ01 (sample SAMN12384729, study PRJNA508395) | human gut metagenome | isolation source: healthy gut I | host: Homo sapiens | reverse complement strand
TGAACCGTTCCCGCTCCGGCTATGTCTATATCGTCCTCTGTGCCGTCATTTTCAGCACGATGGAGGTCATGCTCAAAACCGTGCACGGCGTGTTTGCGCCCATGCAGATCACGTGTCTGCGCTTTCTCGTCGGCGGCATTCTGCTCATCCCGTTCGCCTCGCGCTCGATGAAGAAGAAAAAAACGCCTCGCTCTCGCGAAAGGACATCGGCTTTTTCGCGCTTTCGGGCTTTCTGTGCGTCGTCATCGCGATGTCGCTCTACCAGATGTCCGTGACCTATACGCGCGCGTCAATCGTGGCGGTCATCTTCTCCTGCAATCCGATCTTCGTCACGGTGTTCGCCCATCTCTTCCTGCATGAGGACATTCATCGCAACCACATTATCGCGCTCATTTTGGAGCTCACGGCGGCGCTCATCATCATTGACCCCATTCATGCGACGCTCGATCCCACAGGCTCGGTGCTCGCCATTCTCTCCGCCGTGATGTTCGCACTCTACAGTGTGTTCGGCAAAAAGCGTACACCGCGCTTCGGCGGCATCGCTGTTACGTGCCTGAGTTTCTCTTCGGCGCGGGCGAGCTCGTGTTCATTCTGCTCTTCGGCCGCACGGCGGCGGGCGCGTCGCTCTATGGCGCGGTGGGGCTGAACCTCTTTATCGACGTGCCGCTCTTTGAAAATATCCCTGCCTCGGCCATTCCGGCACTGCTGTACATCTGCTGCATCAACTCCGCGGCGGGCTTCGTCTGCCACATGATGGCGATGGAGAAAACGTCCGCGCAGGAGGCGTCACTCATTTTCTTCCTAAAGCCCATCTTGGCGCCGATCTTCGCGCTTCTTTTCCTCAAGGAGGAAATTCCGCTCAATATGATCGTCGGCATCGTCTGCTTCCTGATCGGATCGCTGTGCGCGATCCTGCCGGGGATCCTTGCTCAACGCAGGGCGTTGAAAGCGCAAAAATAAGTTTTTGCATTTTTCCCTGTGGCCGCGCAGGGGGAGCAGGAAATGTGGTGCAGCACCTTCGGCGCTGCCTATCCCCCCCCGTGCCCGAAAAGGCGCGAAAAAGCGTTTTAATCCTTTGCGCTCAAAGAAACCGCATGGCGCACAAAGCTCATCGGCGGCACATAGCGCGGCAGCTTCATCTTGAATACCGTCTGCGGTGTGCGCGGCTCGTAGAGCTCGAAGCCCTCGAGGTCGTGCATCACGGGCGCGGTCATCGTGAACGGGCGGCTGTCGGGGCCGACGAGCTCGATCTCGTCGCCCGCGGCAAACTTGTTGCGAAGCGACAGCGTCGCGTTGCCGTCCGCATCGCAGTCCGTCACGACGGCGCAGACCTGCCAGTCGCGGATGTAGCGCGAATTGTCGTAATACTGCCCGGGCTGGCCGTAGTAGAAGCCCGTCGAATAATGGCGGTGGCTCACATGCTCTACCTCATCGCGCCATACGGGGTCGACTTTCCTGCCCGCGGCGACCTCGTCGAGCACGTGGCGGTAGGCTCCGGTGACGATGGCGGCATAATATGCCGATTTGGCGCGGCCCTCGATCTTCAGGCAGTCGATCCCGGCGTCGCATAGCTCGTCCAGATGGTCGATCATGCACATATCGCGGGAATTCATGATGTACGTGCCCTTTTCATCCTCGAAGACGGGGAAATATTCGCCGGGGCGCTTTTCCTCCATCAGCGCGTACTGGTACCGGCAGGGCTGGGCACACTGGCCGCGGTTGGAGTCGCGGCCGGTCATATAGTTGCTGAGCAGGCAGCGGCCCGAATAGGACACGCACATGGCCCCGTGGCAGAACGTCTCAAGCTCCAGCTCCGGCGGGAGCTTCGCCCGCATCTCGCGTATTTCCTGTAAAGACACTTCCCTTGCCAGCACCACACGCTTCGCGCCCAAATCGTACCACGCGCGGGCGCAGGCGTAGTTTGCGACCGACTGCTGCGTCGAGATATGGCGCTCGCACTTGGGCGCATACTTCCCCGCGAGCGTAAACGCGCCGAAGGTCCGGCCAAAATCAGTGCGTCGACACCCGCGTCGTTCAAACGCTCCGCGATAAAACTCGGGCAGCCGCGCGACCTCGTCGTTGCGCGGCATGGTGTTCACCGTGACGTGGACGCGCACGCCGTGGTCGTGCGCGAACTTCACCGCTTTGGGAAGCTCCTCCGGCGTGAAGTTGCCCGCGAACGAGCGCATGCCGAAGCTCGTACCGGCTAAGTACACTGCGTCCGCGCCGTAGAGCACGGCCATCTGCAATTTTTCCATATCGCCCGCCGGGGCGAGGATCTCGGGTTTTCTTCTCATCGTTGTCCTCTTTCAAAGCGGCAGCGTGGCATAAGCCACGCTGCCGCGTCATTTTATGTTAGCCTGCGTACTGGCTGGAGCTGACGAAGCTCGAGTGCTCCGCGTAGGTCTTGAAGAAGTGGTGCACGCCGTCCTTGCCGAGCGCGTAGAAGTAGTAGTTCGTCTGCGCCGGTTCGAGCGCCGCCTGGATGGAGGCGAGACCGGGGTTCGCGATGGGCGTGGGCGGTAAGCCCTCGTACATCGAGAGGTTGTAGGGCGTGTTGTAATTGAGGTCGCTGCTCGTGAGCGTGCCGGTGTAGTTGTCACCAAGGCCGTAAATGAGCGAGGCGTCGATCTGTAACTTGTGATACGTCTCGCCGATGTTGTTGAGACGGTTATAGATGACCGACGCGATGTTCTCGCGATCCGTGCCGTCCGTCTCCTTTTCGATGAGCGAGGCGATGGTCAGGATCTGGTTGAGCGAATAGCCGGAGGCCTCGACCTTCTGCATGAGCTCATCGCTCATCTTTGTATTAAAGTTGTCGAGCAGTCTCGACAGCGCGTGCGTCGGGTCCTCGTCCACGAAGAACTCGTAGGTATCGGGGAAGAGATAGCCCTCAAGACGCGTCAGGTCGCCCTTTTTTTATTGTTGTCGATGGACGAATAGTTGAAGTCCGAGTTCATCGCCGCGTCGGTGAGCTTTTCTGCCGTGTTGACACCATACTTGTCCATCAGCGCGATGATCTGGCGGACATTATAGCCCTCGGGGATCGAAATTTTAACGGTATTCGCCGTGAGCGACGCGTTCTTGTTGCTCATGCGGTTGATGAGCGCGTCGTAGTCCATGTCGCTGTCGACGGCGTAGGTGCCGATGCCGATGCGGCTTTCCGCGTGGCGGAGCCTGCCGAACGCCTTGAAGAACCACTTGTACTTAATGAGCCCCTCGTCGTGGAGCTTCGTGGCGATGGTGTTCAGGTTGTCGTCGCGCGTGATCTCGATGGTCGTCTCGACCGGTGCCTTGTTGAAAGAGCACATGTCGTTCGCCAGCAGCCAGCCCACACCGGCGAGGATCGCCGACGTGATGAGCACGAACGCGAGCCACAGCGTAAAGCGGCGGCGCTGCCCTTTCTTCTTCAGTTTTTGCCGCTCGGCGCTGCTGCGCGTGGAGCGGTGCTGCGTGCGCTGCTCCGCTTCGCGGACGCTCTCGGCGTCCCAGCGGGCGGTTTGATCGTAGTTGTCCTCGTAGCTCATAGCTCCTCCTTGCTGATTTGAAATTCCCTCACCTTTTTCTATCGGTCAGGCTCACCTTTGCGCGCTCGCGCATAGGATAGGGCATGACAAGTGAGGTGAAACGAAAATGTGCAATAACAACAATAGCTGCGTGTGGCTGATCCTCATCATCATTCTGGTGCTGTTCGGCTGCGGCGGGTGCGGCAATGGCTGCGGTTGCGGCTGTGGCTGCAGCAACAACTGCGGCTGCGGCAACAGCAACGATTGCTGCTGCTAAGGCACTCTCCTCCTGTGAAGATGGGGCGCGTGAGCGTCCCCTTTTCACTTGTTTTTGATGTGGTCAAGCCTTCAAAAGTTCCGTCACGCGGCGGTAAATTTCCTCGTGTATGTCTTCGACCGTACGCATCGCGCCGTCTTTCGAGCAGTCGATGCGCTGCCAGGAGCAGCGCTCGGCGACCTTTTTCGCATTCTCGCGGCACGCGCGCAGGTAAGCTTCGTCCTGCTCGTGGATGTCGGCCTTCGTGTTTGTCGCCTGTTCGCGCTCGCGCATCATCTTTTCGGTCAGCTCGGTCGGCACATCGAGATAAAAGACCAGCGACGGCTCGGGAAGCCCGAGCAGCCCGTACTCAAAGCCGAAAAGCCAGTCGAGAAATTTCTCCCGCTCGCCGTCCGGCAGCTTCGACGCCTGATGCACGGCGTTGGAGGTCGTGTAGCGGTCAGCGATGAGCAGCCCGCCCGCCTCATAGTAGCCGCCCCAGTCCTGCTTGTAGGAGGCGTAGCGGTCCACAGCGTAGAAGGTGGAAGCCGCGTAGGCGTTCACATCGTCGGGATGTGAGCCGAACGCGCCGCCGAGGTACAGCTCGACGAGCGCGGCGGACTTTTCGCCGTAGCGCGGGAAGTTGAGCCTGCGGCAGTCCACGCCCTCGCGCTCCAGTCGCTCAAAGAGGAGCCGGGACTGCGTGGCCTTGCCGGAGCCGTCCGTGCCTTCAAATACGATCAGCTTGCCGCTCATTTGCGCTTCTCCCCCGAAACGTGGACAAGGAAGAGCGGCAGCTTCATCATGCGGCCGATACGGGACGGGTTTTTGATGAGCCGGTAGAACCACTCAAGATTGTGCTTGCAGTAGAATTCCGGCGCACGCTGCGCCACGCCCGCGAAACATCCAGCGAGCCGCCGAGACCCAGCAGCAGCTGACAACCCGTGGCCGCGCCGTTCTGCGCCATCCACTTCTCCTGCTTCGGCGCGCCGAGGCAGACGAGCGCCATGTCCGCGCCGCTTGCGCGGATCTCCGCGGCGATGGGGGCATCCTCCTTGAAATAGCCGTCGTGGGTGCCGGCGATGACAAGGCCGGGAAAGCGGTTTTCGAGATTCTTCCGCCGCCTGCTCCGCCACGCCCGGCTTCGCGCCGAGCAGGTAAACGCTTTGCCGAGCTTGGCGCAGTGCGCGAGCATCGCCGTACCGAACTCAATGCCCGGCACGCGGGCCTTTGAGCGGCTGGTGCAGAATTTTTTGCGCCGTACACGACGCCGATGCCGTCGGGCAGCACGAGGTCCGCGCCGTTCACGGCCGCCATCGCCTCCGCGTCCGCGCGGCAGGTCTCCACGATCTCGGGATTCGGCGTCACCACATAGTGCGCGCCCTCTCAGCACAAAAAACTCTTCCCCGCGCGCAAGCGCCTCGTCCATCGTCACATTATCAAAGCCAACGCCTAAAAATATTGATCCGCATGATAGTCTGTCCGTTTCTTTCACATTTTTATTAAAGCAGTTTATTATATCACTCTTTTTTGCCGCTTTCAACCGCTTTGGCGCTTTTCTCCGGCAGCTGCGAGAGGATGACCGCCGCAAGCATCAGCGCGCAGCCGAAATACTCGCGCAGGCTCATGCGTTCGTGCAGGACGATCGCGCCGCAGACAACGGCAAAAAACGACTCGAGGCTCAGCAGTAGCGACACGACCGTCGGGTCGCCGTCCTTCTGCGCGATGATCTGCAGCGTGTAGCCCACGCCGCTCGACACCACGCCGACATAGAGCAGATACGGGATGCAGGTCTTCACCGCCTCGAGCGTGGTGTGCTCGCCGAATGCAAGTGCGCCGATGGCTGAGAGCATGATGACCACTGCAAACTGCGCGCAGGACAGCGCAATGCCGTCCACCTGCTGCACAAAATAGTCCACAGCAAGGATCTGGGCGGTGAAAGCAAAGGCCGAGAGGAACACATACATATCACCGCTGCTGAACGAAAGCGTACTGCTGCCGTCAAAGCACAGGAAGTAAAGCCCCGCGACGGCGGCGATCACGCAGAACCAGATGCTTTTCTTCGCCTTTTTGCCAAGCACCGTGCTGAACACCGGCACGAGCACGATGTAGAGCGCCGTGATAAAGCCCGCCTTGCCCGCGCTCGTCGTCCCCATGCCAAACTGCTGCAAGTTGATCGCAAGCGCCAGAAACGCGCCGCAGAACAAGCCCTCCGCGCAGCAGCGCGCGCTTTTCCTCCGCGCTGTATTTTTTTTTCGCGCGGGTGGATGCACGCTGCATGACGGCCAGCAGCACCAGCAATACCAGCACCGCGGAATGGCGCGCAGCGCGTTGAAGCTGAAGCACCCAAGATGCGCCGCGCTGAGGCTCTGCGTGACAAATGCGCTGCCCCAGATCAGGGCCGTGATCAGCGGCAGCACCACCTGCCTGACTTTAGGGTTTTTCATAGTTGCCTCCCGGATATCACACATGTTACAATGCAGAATAGCATATCAAAACGCTGCATTTTTCGCAAAAAAGTATTCCGGCGGAAAAATTTGCACCGAACGGAGGCGCCCCATGCAAATCGACGACATGCTTCTGCTCCGCATGAACCGGCAGTATCTTTTTGCCCCCGCGAAGGATGAGTTCACGGTACTGCGCAGTCTCTGCGGCTTGCAGGCGCAGTTTTACGGCAACTGCCTGCACGCGCTGCGTCTCCGCTGCGGGAAAGCGCCGGATGAGGATATCCTGCGCACCTCCGCCGTCAAAACGTGGACGCTGCGCGGCACACTGCATCTGATCGCACTCGATGACCTGCCGCTCTTCCTCTACGATGGGCGCAGCCATTTTCTGCGTCCGTGCGACACAATGGAAAATGACGACCATCTCTCCGCCGCGCGCAAGCGCGAGCTGGCCGCGATCATTTTAGACGCCGCCCCAAAAAAGGCTGCGGCGACCGCGAGGAATCTGCGCCTTCTCTGCCGCGGGCATGGCATGACCGACGATGAAGAGCAAAGCGCGTTCGATCCCTGGGGCGGGCTGCTCCGCGCGCTGTGTGAAAGCGGCACGCTCGGCCACACCGCGCAGCAGAAAAAGGCCTTTCGCCCCTGCCCGCCGTTTGCACCGATGACAAAAGCCGACGCTCTGCGCGCTCTCATGCGGCGCTATCTGACACACTACGGCCCCGTAACAGGTACAGGACGCCGCATACTTCTTCGGACTGCCCCAGCGAGAGCTGCTGCCGGTCATCGAATCGCTCTCCCGGCGTAAATTTGTCTGTGAAGGCAAAACATTTTACAGACTTGAAGATATTAACATTATCGGTGATTTATCCTGCTGTCGTTTTCTTTTGCGGGCTTTGACCCGCTGATGCTCGGGTATGAGAAGCGGTCAAACCCGTTCCTGCCCGAAGAGAGGGCTCTGCGCGGCGTGTTCACGCTCGCCGGTATCGTTAGACCGAGCATCCTGCTCGACGGAAGATCGTCGGCGTTTGGAAACGCCGCGGGGAAAGCTGTTGAATTGACATGGTTAATACCTTTACAATCCTTGCAGCGCAAAAAGAATCGAAGAAGAAGCTCTTTCGGATTTTTGGGGGATTCGGTCTCCAAACTGGTTTTTGGGATTAAGTCGCGCCCGTTTGGCGCGAGGGGATAGCAGCGCGTGCAGCACTGGGGGATTCTTCACAAAAAAGAGAATCCCCCCCTTTGGAACCCCAAGAGAAAGACTTATTGCAAGCAAGCAGCTCGAAGAGCTGCAATGCTTGCCGTTTGCATGCTTCCATAGCGCGGCGTTGCCGTGCGGCAAAGCCTCTGCTTTGCTGCTACGATTTGAGTACTGCTGCCTTACATCCGCTGCCGCTCTGCCCATCTCGCGCTGGTACAGCCTAATTTCCGTCTACCGGAGCACTCATCAATGCGGCGAACGAAGCAATGCCGCATTCCGCAGGCAGTCTGCCGCCAATCTAACGTCACTCGCGCCTCACGATAGTAAGGCGCGGTTGCAAATCGGTCACGAATTGCAGGGATTCATGGCGAAGCCATGTACACCGCACCTACATTGCGCAGCGCGTGCAGTTCTTCAAGATTGAAACTGCCAATGTGTGGGGTCGAGGGGGAAGGCCCCTCGTCCTTTCTCTCTTGGGGAGTGTAAGGGGGATGTTCTCTTTCCGAGGAAAGAGAACATCCCCCTTGTCGCATCCCTCCACGGTGTGGGGCAATCCTAACAGTAATATGTACCCCGCCGTTTTTCAGCATCAACTTTTTTGGTGCCAGCGGTATCAAACGCCACCTCAAGCAGCGCATCGCCGCCCATAGGGGTGACGGAGATGACCAGTCCGTCACCGAACGTCTTGTGGTGGATCTGGTCGCCGGAGGAAAGCTGGAAGCAGCGGCGCGGGAGGCGGCGGGCTTCTGCGCCGCGAGTTTTTGCGACGCCTGCGATTTTGGTCTGCGCTGCATGACGCTGTCGTAGCGCGCCGCGCCCTGACCGTAGCTACCGTAGCCGCGCGTAGAATACGAGCTTCCCTCGTCAAAGCTCGTGTCGCCAAAGCCGGACGCGCCCTGCGCCTGACGGCCGACCCAGTCGGCATTCTCCGACGGGACCTCCTCCAAAAAACGCGAGGGTTCACTGACGCTCGTGCGGCCGTAAACAGCCGGCATGCGCTGGCGCATCGTTGCGTCCAGGCGCTCGCGCGTCATCGCGACATAGCATGCCTGCGCTCCTTCGACCTTTCATCGTTGTAGCGCACGCGCTTGCCGGGAAGATCCCACGCCGATGACATACACACACGGGAACCTTTAAGCCCTTTGCGCTGTGCACGTCATCAATACCGTCACGCAGTTGTCGCTCGTCGCGCTGTCGAGGCCGGTGTAGAGTGCGATCTCGTTCAAAAAGCCTGCAGGAGCGTCGCATCCTCCGGATCGTTTTCGAGGAACGAAACGATGTTCGACTTGAGCTCCTGCACGTTTTCAAGCCGCCCACGGCTCTCCGTCGCCCTTTTCCCCATCAGCGATCGCGCAGCCCAGCTCGTCGTCTGCTGCCGCAGACGCGTTATAGAACTCCGGAGCTCCATCATTAATCCCCATCGAAACTGAGCTGGGCCGGCCCGCGCTCTTGAGCACCGGCATGCTGCAAAACGGCCATCATCAGCACGCCCTGCTTTCGCTCGCGGATCCTGCACACGCGCTCGATCGTCGTCATTGCCGATGCCGCGCGGCCCGGTTGTTGATGCGGCGAAGCCTCCAAGTCATCCCGCTCAGGTTGTTGATGACCGCGAGGTACGCGAGCATGTCCTTGACCTCCGCGCGTTCGAAGAACTTTGTCCCGCCGACGACCTGATACGGCACGCCGTTGCGCTTGAACGCGTATTCGAGCGCGTTCGACTGTGCGTTCATGCGGTACAAAATGGCATTTTCCTTCCAGTTCCGCCCGCGGTTGTAGTCCATCATAATGCTGCTGACGACAAAGTTCGCCTCGTCCTGCTCGTTGAAGACGGTCTTGATGAGCACCCTATCGCCCGCACCCGCATCGGTCCAGAGGGTCTTGCCCTTGCGGCCCGTGTTATTCTTAATGACCGCATTCGCCGCGTCGAGGATGTTCTGCGTCGAGCGGTAGTTCTGCTCCAAGCGGATCGTGCGGCAGCCCTTGTACTCCTTTTCAAAATTCAGGATGTTTGTGATATCCGCACCGCGGAACTTGTAGATGCTCTGGTCATCGTCGCCGACGACGCAGATGATGTTTCCCTTCTCCCCCACGAGCTGCTTCATCAAAAGGTATTGCAGCCGGTTCGTGTCCTGATACTCGTCGATGAGCACATAGCGGAACTTGCGGCGGTAGTAGTCGCGCACCTCGCCCTCCTGCTGCAGCAGCGTGACCGCGTGGAGGATGATGTCGTCAAAGTCGAGCGCGTTCGCCTCGGCCAGACGGTGCACGTAGCGCGTATAGATCTTGGCGATTGCCTCTTTGCGCCAGTCGCCGCTGTCCTTCCAGCGGCGGGAGTAGTCCTGATGCGACTCCATCGCGTCCTTTGCGTTCGAGATGGCCGAAAGCACCTCGCGCGGCGTGAGCTTCTTCTCGTCGATGTTCAGCTCTTTCAAAATGTCCTTGATGACGCGCTTGGAGTCATCCGTGTCGTAGATCGTAAAGTCGCGCGAAAAGCCGAGGCGGTCGATATCGCGGCGCAGGATGCGCACGCAGGCGGAGTGGAACGTCATCGCCCAAACACTCTCCGCGCCCTGGATACCGAAGGCAGAGAGTCTCTCTCTCAGCTCGTTTGCCGCCTTGTTCGTGAATGTCACCGCCAGCACCGACCACGGCGCGGCGGGTTCAAGCGTGCAGAGGTGCACCATGCGGCTGCGCTCGTCGCTCGTCGGATGCTCGGGATAGCTCTCCAAAAATGCAAGGTCGTCCTCCGTCGCCCACGCCGGCACATCCGCGCTGTCGCTCCCCGCCCGTAGGTCAAAAGATTTGCGACGCGGTTGATGAGAACCGTCGTCTTGCCGCTGCCCGCGCCCGCGAGCAGCAGCAGCGCGCCCTCGGTCGTCAGCACGCCGCGGCGCTGTTCAGGGTTGAGTTTTGCAAAATCCCGCGCAATGGCCGCTTTTCTCGCAGCGGCATAGCGGGCGATAAAATCGCTCATATTGTTTTCACCTTTCCTGATCTTTCCACATCTTACCCTTTTTTCGTGCTCCGGTCAACTCCGTTCGACAAAAATCAACTTTTTTGTTCGATTTTTGTTGACAAGAACGTTTGTTCGATTTATAATCATACTCGAACAAAAGATTCTATTTGTCAGAGGAATTTTCCATGGCTGCTTCCACATTTATTTTCGTTTTTTTCATCGGCGTCAGCGTCGTCACCACCAAGGTGATGAACACGCTGCTCCTGCTCGACCAGCCCAAGCGCCGCAGAGCGAGATCCGCCCGCTGAGAACATGAACCTTCTCGACAAGCTCACGATCCTTTCCGACGCGGCAAAGTACGACGCCGCCTGTACCTCCAGCGGGGCCAAGCGCGGCTATCAGGAGGGCAAGATCGGCTGCACGTCCACGTCCGTCGCGGGCTGCTGCCACACGTTTTCGTCCGACGGCCGCTGCGTGACGCTCTTGAAGGTGCTGCTCTCGAACGACTGCTGCTGGCAACTGCAAAATACTGCGTCAACCGCTGCACGAACGACACACCGCGCGCGACCTTTACGCCCGAAGAGCGCCGAGCTGACGATCGAATTCTACCGCCGCAACAATTATATCGAAGGGCTTTTCCTCTCCTCCGGCGTGCTGCGCTCGCCGGACTATACGACGGAGTTGATGATCCGCGCGCTGTCGATTTTGCGCAGCGAGTACCGCTTCAACGGCTACATCCACGCCAAGGCTATCCCCGGCACGTCGCCGGAGCTTGTCGAACAGCTCGGCTTTCTTTCAGACCGCCTGAGCGTGAACATCGAGCTGCCGAGCGAAGCAGGACTCAAGCTGCTCGCCCCCAATAAACAAAGCAGGCCATCCTGCGCCCGATGACGCAGATCCGCGACCGCGCAAAAGCAGAGCGAGCAGGAGCTTGTCGCTACAAGCACGCACCGCGTTTCGCCCCCGCGGGGCAGAGCACAGCTCATCGTCGGCGCGACAAAGGAAAGCGACCTGCACATTTACTGAATCTCACGCAGGCGCTTTACGATTCCTATCGGTTAAAGCGCGTGTTCTACTCAGCCTATGTGCCGGTAGTCGAGAACACGCTTTTTGCCCGCGCTCGACACCAAGCCGCCGCCGCTGCTGCGCGAGCACCGGCTCTATCAGGCCGACTGGCTGCTGCGGTTTTACGGCTTTCGCGCAAACGAGCTGCTCGACGACAACGCGCCGGACTTTGATCCTGCCCTTGACCCCAAGTGCTGCTGGGCGCTGCGCCATCCCGGAGTTCTTCCCCGTCGAGGTGAACCGCGCGGACTATGAAGCCCGCTACTGCGCGTGCCGGGCATCGGCGTTGTCAGCGCCAAGCGCATTCTGATCGCGCGCCGTTCCGGGCGCGCGCGCGCGGAAGGACCTCAAAAAGCTCGGCGTCGTGATGAAGCGTGCGCAATGCTTTCTCACCTGCGGCGGGCACTATGCCTCGCCGCTCAAGCTGTCGCAGGGAGGGCATTTTTTAAAACCTGATGGCCGTGGAGCGCCGCGCGCTCCCCACAGGCGCCGAGCACAGCGCTATCCCTTTTTCGATCAGGTCGGCTAAGGAGGCCTCTATGGCATGGCGCGAGATCATCTATCAATACGACGGCAGCTTTGAAGGGGCTCCTCTGCTGCGTGTTTGAAAGCTACACAAAGAACGCCCCACCGCGATTTTGCGCGATGGGGACGACAGAGCCCCTCCTTTTTTGAAATTCGCGCGGTCACGACGGACCGCGCCCACGCGCAGCGCATCTACCACGCAGCCTCTACAAACGAAGTCCGGAAGTCGGCCCCTTCCTGCGCCGTGCGTTTCTCACCTGCCTTCCCGACAAGGGAGATGGCCATTTACCGCTTCATCGTCAAATTTTACCGCGAGGGCGCGCCGCTGCTCTCGCGCCTGAGAGCAACTGACTGTTTCACCTATCTGCCGCTGCTCAAGGCCGTGCGGCAGCTATCCGGGCGAGGTCGAGCAATTCCGCGGCTTCACCCGCTTTTCCGACTTTGACGGCGTACTCGGCGCGGAGATCGAACCGAAAAAAAGCCGTGTGCTCCCTGTCCTGCGCCGCCACTTCTGCGAACGCTATCACAACGAGACGTTTTTCCTCTACGACCAGCCGCACGCACCGCGAGCGCCTGCTCTATAGCGGCGGCGTGTCGCGCATCGTGCCGCTCAATCACTTTGAAATGGCGCAGCCGGACGAAAAAGTCGAGGCGGGCTATCGCCGCCTCTGGCGCCGCTTTTTTACGACACCGTCGCCATCGAGGCGCGCAAAATGAAAAACTTCGCATGACGCACATGCCCAAGCGCTACTGGGGCATGATGACGGAGTTTCAGGACGAAAGCTACTTCAAAGCCCGACCGAAAAGAGGACGCCCTCAGCTTCTCCAGCGCCCGGCGCTCCAGCCGCGATACCTGCACCTGCGACACGCCCAGAAGGCGCGCCGCCTGCTCCTGCGTCAGCCCCCCTTTGAAAAAGCGCAGCAGGATCGTCATTTTCTCGCGCTCGGGAGCTCGTCGATTAACTTCGCGCGCAGCGCGATGCGCTCAATGAGCCGTCCTCTGGCGATTCGCCGCCGAGCATCCCCTCGAGCGTCAGGCCGTCGCCCGTTTCGCGCTGCAAGCTGTGTCCGGCGCAGCGACTGCCAGCTCACACTGCGCAATCTCCTCGGCATTGAATCCCGTCTCCTCCGAGGAGAGCGCCGGTTCGCGCCCGAGTGTATTTTGAGCTTTTTTCGCGCGCGGCGAAGATCGTCGCCGCCTGCTCACGCATGCTGCGGCTCACCTTGATTGCGCCGTCATCGCGCAGAAAGCGTCGAATTTCGCCCGCGATCTTCGGCACAGCGTAGGTTGAAAAAAACTGCGTGCCGAATGCAAAGTCAATCCGTTTATTGCTTTGATGAATCCAAGGCATCCGAGCTGATAGAGGTCGTCCGGCTCCACGCCGCGGCCGTAATAACGCCGCACGATGCTCCAGATGAGGCCGCTGTTCTCGCGCAGCATTTGCTCGCAGGCCTGCTCGTCGCCCCGCGCCGCGGCCTCGAGCAATTCCGGCGCGGCGTTCATCGGCGCGCCGTGCGCAGCGCGATCCTGCGCTTCATCGTCACGACCGTGCCCTTGCCGTTTTTCGAGCGCACAGCGAGCGAATCCATAAAGCTCTCCATGATCGTAAAGCCCATGCCGCTGCGCTCTTCACCGCCAGTCGTGTAGAGCGGCTCTCGCGCTTTTTCGACGTCCGCAATGCCGCACCCCCAGTCGCGCACGGTGATCTCAAGGAGATTTCCGTCGAAGATGCATGCGCGCAGCGCGATCTTGCCGATCTCCTGCGGATAGGCATGGACGATGGCGTTCGTCACCGCCTCGCTCACGGCGGTCTTGATGTCACCGAGCTCGTCGAGCGTCGGGTCGAGCTGCGCGGCAAACGCCGCGACCGCGGCGCGCGCCAGCCCTTCGTTGACGCTGCGGCTCGGAAATTCAATGGCTATGTAGTTATTCGGTTTTACTTTCATCGCTCTTTTCCCCCTCCTCAAGCGGTACGATGCGGAAAATTCCCGCGGCGGTAAACACTTTTTTCGCCTGCGGCGGAACGTTTTTGATCGCAGCGCTGCCGCCCATGGCGCGCATACGCTTGAGCGCGCGCATCACGACGGCGATGCCAGACGAATCCATAAAGCTCACACCCGAAAAATCCAGCGTCAGTTTGCTCGGCAGCGCCGCATCCAGCTCCCATTCGAGCTTCCGCATCGCCTCCTTCGCCGCGTGATGGTCGAGCTCCCCGCGCAGCGTGAGCGTCAGTTCACGCCCTTCGCCCGATGAAATGACCTCCATTGCTCTCCCTCCGTTTCCTTCAAGCGTTTTCCCTTTCGTTTCTCAAAGTATAGCCTGTCCTCCTGCCGTTTTTTTGTCGAAGACCGCCGGTATTCTGATTTTTGCCGCGCCTCCTTGACATCTGCGCTTCCGCCCTGTAAAATGAGGAAAACGATCAAAGGAGGATCTCTCTTCATGCGAAGAAGCGACCGCGAGATCACCGATCTGGGCGAAATTCTCTCCATTATCAACGATTGTAAAGTGATCCATCTTGCCATGGTAGACGATGGAGAGCCGTATCTTCTGCCGCTGAATTTCGGCTATGCCCCTGAAAGCGGTGCGTTCTCGTTCTTCTGCCACAGCACGCGAAGGCCGTAAGCTCGACATTCTGCGCAAAAATCCGACCGTCGCCTTTGAAATGGACTGCCGCGGTGCGCTCGACGAGCACGATGTCGCCTGCCAGTGCGGATACTACTTCGCCTCCGTCACCGGCGTCGGCCATGTCGAATTTTTTGGACGGTGAAGAAAAGCTCGTCGCGGACCTCCCTCATGCGCCACATGGCGGGCCGTGAAGATCAATTCACCGAGCAGCAAGCCCGCACAGTCGAGGTCTTTGCCGTTCGCGCCGACAAGCTCAGCGCCAAGGCAAAGTGCCGCACAGTGCGCAGTAGTCATGGATAGCAAGCAAGTTTTCAAACCCAAAGGACGTGTTGTACATGAAACGCTCTGAGCCCGTCGAACTGATGAATCTATGCATGATCCGCCGCGGCAGCAAGGTTTTGGTGCAGGACCGCACAGATCCAACTAGCCAGGCGTTGCTTTTCCGGGCGGTCATGTTGAAAAGGGTGAATCCTTTACAGATGCCGTCATTCGTGAGGTTCAGGAGGAGACAGGTCTGATAATCTCCTCTCCGCGCCTGTGCGGGATCAAGGACTGGTGCGAAGACGGCGTGCGTCATGTCGTGCTGCTCTATCGCGCGGAGCAGTTTACCGGAACGCTGCGCTCTTCCGACGGGGGCGAGGTCTGGTGGGCGGAGCTCGCCGGTCTCCCCTCGCTCGATCTTGCATCTTCCGACATGCTCGACCTTCTCCGCGTGTTTGAAGAAGATGATCTCAGCGAGCTGTTCTACCGCCAGAACGGTGAAGATTGGACTTACGAATTGAAATAATCTCAAAAAATGAAAAGCACCGCTGTGCAGATACCCTCTGCACAGCGGTGCTTTCTTTACTTTTACAGCGCGCGTTCCATCGGCAGATACGCCGAATCGCCGTGCGGGAATTCCTCACCCATCAGCGCAAAGCCGTTCTTTTCCCAGAACGCTTTGCTCTGCGGATTGCCCCTGTCGACCGCAAGGCGCACCTTTGCGGAACCTCTCTCTCCGCAGTTCGTCCATCAGCTCGCCGATGAATGTCGAACCGAGGCCGTAGCCCTGCCGCTCCTTTTTCGTCATAAAGAAGCCGATGTAGGCGGTGTCATCTTGCGGGTAGCGCTCGATCAGGTCCAGCACGGCGACGAGCGTTTCTCTGTCGAAAAAAACCGAGATAATGCTTGTCCGCCGCGCATTTCCCCGGCGGCAGCGCCGTCATGTCCTCCAAAACGCTCTCCCTCGTCGCAAGCGGCGGATGGTAGCGGTAGAACTGCTCGTTCTCCGCGCAGAGCGCTAAAATCTTGTCTACATCCCCCGCCGTCAGCGGGCGGACGGCGTATTTTTGTGAAAAACCCAGCTTCATTTCTCCGCCTTGCTGGCCGCGAGCACTTCCCAGTAGTCCTTGTAGTTTGCCTGCAAAAGCTCGGGCGTGTTCAGGCCGTAGGGGCACTTCGACATGCAGTGGCCGCAGTGGCGGCAGTTTTCGATCTGGTGCATCTTCTGCTGCCATTCCTCGGTGAGCCACGCGCCGCTGCAGGGGCGCGGCGCAGCATGAGCGACATGCGCGCACACTGGTTGATCTCGATGCCCGCGGGGCACGGCATGCAGTAGCCGCAGCCGCGGCAGAATTCGCCGCATAGCTCCTTGCGGTCACGCTCGATAGTCGCTTTGCGCTCATCCGTCAGCTCAACGCCCTCGCGGATACACTGCAAAAACTGATCAAGCTCGCTCTCGCGCTGCACGCCCCAGATGGGCACGACGCCATCCTGCTGCGCCATCCACGCCGCCGCCGTGAAGCCGTCGCGGATCAGGCCGCCTGCCATGCCCTTCATGGCGATAAAGCCCATGTTTGTTTCGCGGCACTTTCTGACGAGCTCCATCTCCCCGCTCGCCCGCGAGGTAGCTGAACGGAAACTGCAAGGTCTCGTAGAGGCCCGAGTCGATGGCCTCGTGCGCCACGGCGAGGCGGTGGTTCGTGATCGAAATGTGGCGAATTTTTGCCCTGCTTTTTTTCGCCTCGAGCGCCGCGTCATACAGGCCGTCTTCTCCAGCCGGCTTCGGGCAGAAGGCGGGATTGTGGAACTGATAGATGTCGATGTAGTCGGTTTTCAGCGTGCGGAGACTGGTCTCCAGATCCTTCCGGAAGCCCTCCGCCGTCTGCGCGCCGGTCTTCGTCGCCAGCACGATCTTGTCGCGCATCGACGAGAACGCCGCGCCGACCTTCTGCTCGCGCTGTCGGAATACGCGCGCGCCGTGTCGAAAAAGTTGATGCCACCGTCATACGCCTTGTGCAGCAGGTCGACCGCATCCTGCTCTCTGATGCGCTGGATCGGCAGGCAGCCAAATCCGTTTTTCTCGATGACAAGATTCGTCTTGCCAAGCGTGATCTTGTTCATGGAAATTCTCCCTCCTATCTTGGATACCCCAAGCATAGCAAAATCGCTCTTTTTTTGCAATATCCTGTTTCCCGCTTGACAACGCGCCGCACTCCCGCTATTATGTAGGCAATCTACTATGTAGACAATCTACTTATCAGGAGGCGTATGTATGATGGTCGACAAAAGTCTGCTCGCGGGCAGTACGACGATGCTCGTGCTCAAGCTGCTCGACGGGCAGGACATGTACGGATATCAGATGATCGAAGAGCTCTCCCGCCGCTCCGAGCGCGCGTTCGCGCTCAAGACCGGCACGCTCTATCCCCTGCTGCACTCACTTGAGGAAAAGGAGCTCATCCGCTCCTATGAAAAAGATGAGGGCGCGGCGCGCCCGCGCCGCTACTACCATTTGGAGCGCAAGGGGCAACATTTGCTGCGCGAAAAAGAAGTCGAATGGGCGACATTTACCACTGCGGTCGATCGCGTGCTGAAAGGGGGCGTCTGCCTTGGCTCTGCCTGAAACCTTTACCCAGTTTGCCCGCACCGCGGCTGAGCAGCTGCGGTGGAAAAAGGCGCGACCGCTCGTCGAAGACGAGCTTTTGACCCACCTCTGCGACCAGCGCGACGCGCTGATGGCGGGTGGCATGGACGAGACCGTCGCGACCGCAGAATCCCTTCGTCTGACGGGCGACCCGTATGAGATCGGCACGGAGCTTGACCGCGTCCACCGGCCGAAAACACCAAAGCTTCTTTTTGCGCTCGCGGCACTCATCGCGCTTGCAGGGCTTGCGTTCACCGCGCTTGTAAGCTTTCGTGACTACGAATTGTCCTATTTTGCTGTGCATCAGAGCGTGGCGCTGCTGCTCGGTACGGCAGCGATGCTCGCGGCGTATTTTCTTGATTTTACGCTGCTCGGGCGCTTCGCCCTGCCGCTCGCGCTCATGTTCCATGCCGCATTGATCCCGCTCGGTCTCCTGCCCATCGGCGGGTTCTGGCTCCGCTACATCTACGTTTCGACGCATATCCTTCTGCGTGGCCTGCCGCTGCTGTTCCCGCTGATGTTTGCCGTGCTGCTCTATGCGCTGCGCGGGCGGCACGGCTGGGGTGTCTTCGCCGCCTTCGTCTGCCTCGCGGTGCAGTGCATGTTCTGCCTGCGCGTCCCGTGCCTGCTCGATCTGGGCTTTCTGTTTCTCTGTGACAGCGCGCTGCTGATCTTCTGCGCCCGCAATGGCTGGTTCGGCCTTGGCAAAAAGTTGGAGACGCTGCTCACCACCCTGCCGCTCGCCGCCGACATTGTGTGGGTCCTTGTTCTCGGTGCAAACTGGTTCGCGCGTCAGCTCGCCATTGTGCTTGATCCTCACTCCTACATTGACGGACACGGCTATCAAACCGTTGTACTGCGTGAACTGCTGCAAAATGCCAAATTTATCGGTCCGGGCGGCGTGGGACCGTACAGCGCACAGCACCTTGCCCGCTGGGAGGGCTTCGGCATGGTCGACTTACAGGCGCACGCGCTGACGCTGCTCGTCCACCGCTGCGGCTGGCTGGCACTCATCGCACTCGTCACGCTGCTGACGGCGCTGCTCATTCTCGCTTTCCGCCGCTGCCGCAGGCAGGAGAGTATGCTCGCCCGCCTCGTTTCCTATTCCGTGCTGCTGTCGTTCACCACGCAGGCGGCCGCCTATCTTTGCTGCGACCTCACGCTGATCCCCATCAGCGGCGGTGTAGCCTTCCCGTTTTTCACCTTTGGCATCAAGACGATCCTGCTCAACATGCTACAGCTCGGTTTTCTGCTCTCCACGCTGCGCGTCGGCAGCGTCGTGCGCGACAAGGATGTTGCTGCTGGGCCGGTGCGGCCCAGACGGCGCTTACGCGTAAGCTTTACATGGGAAAACGCCTAAAGTCCGCGCCGTGCGCGGAGAAATAGCAGCGCCGCCGGCGCTGCACGAATCAAGGGGGCCATTCTCTCACGTGAGAGAATGGCCCCCTTAGACCCCCAAGAGAACGCGAGGGGAGTTCCCCTCGACCCCCGACATTGGCAGTCTCGATCTTGAAGAGCTGCTCAGCCTGCGGAATCGGGTACGGTGTACATGGCTTCGCCATGAATCTTCTGCGAGTCATTCCTGTTCGCAACCGCGCCTTACTATCGTGAGGCGCGAGTGACGGTAGTTGGGCGGCAGACTGCGTACGGAATGCGGCATTACTGCGCTCGCCGCATTGATGAGACTGGCGGTAGACGGGAATTACTGCGCACTTCTACAAGATGGGCAGAGCGGCAGCGGATAATAGAAGAAAGTCAAATCGTATAGCAACAAAAATAGCAGGCACCCGATTCGGCAAGCGCCGCAGCTCTTCAAGCTGCTCGCTTGCAATGTCAAAACCTTTCTCTTGGGGGATCAAAAGGGGGAGGTTCTCTTTTGTGAAAGAGAACCTCCCCCTTTATCCGTCCCCTGCGCGGCGCAGGGAACCAAATCCGTTTCCTAAAGGAAAGTAATTATTTTTTCATCGCCGCAGCGGAAGCATCGAGCTTCTCAATGAGCGCCTTGAGCTTTTCCGCATCGGCGCGGGCGCCGCTCACGACCGCCTCCGGCGCTTTGGCGAGGAAGCCCTCGTTTTTCAGCTTGTTCTCGATGCCGGCGAGCTGCTTTTCGGCGTTTGCCTTCTCCTTGGCAATGCGTGCGAGCTCCTTTTCAAAGTCGACGAGTTCGGCGAGCGGCATGAAGATACGCGCGGCGTGGGTGTCGACCTCGACCTTGCCGTCGGCGTCGATGGCGGCATCGGCGGGCACGATCGTCACATCGCTGGCAGAGGCCAGACGCGTGAAGAACGGGATACCGGCGCTGAATGTATCGGCGTGCGCGGTGGCGACGGTGTAGTGCACCTTCTTCGACGGCGCGACGTTCATCTCGTTGCGGCGGGCACGGATGGCGGTGATGGCCTCGATGACGGTCTGCATCGCCTCCTCCTCGGCGGGGAAGCTGAACTTTTCGTTGTACTCCGGCCACTTGGAGAGCATCAGGAACTCGCCCTCGTGCGGAAGCGCCTGCCAGATCTCCTCCG
>VOFJ01000138.1_pt1 | contig 20001 bp, 26 predicted proteins | sample 5384081 | NCBI WGS metagenome assembly VOFJ01 (sample SAMN12384729, study PRJNA508395) | human gut metagenome | isolation source: healthy gut I | host: Homo sapiens | reverse complement strand
TCTTCCCTGTCCTTTCCACAGATCAGCACACCGTGGTGCACCATAAAGACCACCTTTGCCCCCGACTGCATGGCATCGTAGACCGCCCCTGCGAGCTTCTCCGTGCTGGAAAGCCCGTATGCCGCTCTCGCGATCCCGCCGAGCTTCTCTGCCTCTTCCTCCGTCATGGCAAGCTGCTCAAAGCCGCAGAGCCCGATCGCCGTGGCATAGGTCTGATGGGTGTGAATGACATACCCCACCTCCGGGAATGTCTGATACGCCGCCAGATGCACGCCCTTCTCGCTCGAGGGCTTATGTGCGCCGCAGCACACACCGTTTCTTATGTCCATCAGCACCAGATCTCGCGCCGTCATCGTCTCATAATCCAGCCCGCTCGGCGTGATGACAAAATGATTCTCGTCGATACGGCAGCTGATATTGCCCCAGGTTCTCGCCACCAGTCCCGTCTGCTGCAGCTTTTTTCCCTCCGCTGCGACAAGGCGTCTCGCCATCTGTTCTTCCATTCCAGTCTCCTCCGCTTCTGCCGGTGCCCGCTGTCACCCGGCTTTTTCTCTATTCTCTACTATCTATTATCTTCCATAAGAAGCTGTTTTGCAACCGCATGTGAAACATTATATGTCCGAAGTCCCGTCTCATTTAATGCCTCTTCATTCGCCTCGCAGTACAGCTGATACCAGCCCTGCTTTCTGTAGTCCGCCGCGCCGCTTTTTCCCGCATATTTTTCAATTGCCGGCGCCGCATCCGTCGAGAGCGTGTAAAGATAGCTGTAGTCCACCGTCTCCTCCCCGGACGCTTCCCACGAGGTATGCGTCAGATTGTAAGCAGCGATAAAATAATCCACATGCGAAAAGGAAAATACGAGATACACCGCTCCCACCAGAACAAATCCATACCGGAACAGCGGAAACTGCGGTTTTACGATCTTTGCGATCACGCCAGCCATCAAAAGTGCAATTACCGCCAGTGCCACCAGCACCGACACACGCAGAAACGTCAATTGGTACGCCCGGATATAGAGAAGCATCCGGCAGGCGCTCGACGCCGTCATAATAAGCGTGCAGCCTGAAATGGCAAGGAGCAGCGCCTTCAATACTCTGTTCTCCTTAAAATAGCTCTGGATGGAAAGCACCGCAGCCAGATTCAGCACGCACACGAACAAAAGCTGGAAAAACCCGCGTCTGGCGTACTCCGCGTAAGTAACCCCCGCTGGAAGCTGCATGTTTCCGATAAAAAGATACACGATCTGGATTGCCGAAAACAGAAGATACAGCACGGCAATCGGCGCGGTAAACGCAATCGCTATCAGCGGTTCCGCCGTTTTTCCGGCGGAAGGCTTAATGTCTGCCGCGTGCTTTTTGTACATACCGCACACCGCAGTAGGAGGATAAGAATCCAAACACCAGCATGAGCAGAATCCGAAACAGCTTCGCCGGGAACCGGAACACTCCCGCAAACCGTACGAGCAGATCTGCAAATACCATGTCCGCGGACATTAACAGAAGCACAAGAACCATCAGACAGGGCACCGCCGCGCAGATCCCGATGAGAACATACCAGCCCGCATGGCTCTCCCCAGTCTTTTTGCTGCGGTAAAATGCTCCGCCGTCCACAAACGGCTTCCCGATAAAGCAGACCGCCCCGCACACCGCCGCCACAATCTCCGCCAGATATTTTCCGAAATTCCACCCGGTATCCTGCGCGAAGTTGTGCAGAAGAATCCCCACAAGCAGCACAAAAATAATAAGATCATTCATCCAGCCGATCCATTCGTTTCCCGTCAGGACGGTAGAGATTCCAAGCAGTACAATCATCCCCAGCACAATGCCATTGTCCCGTCTCTCCTTTTCCCCGAACATTCGGAACACAAAACGTACATACCACACACTCGACGCCATCCAAAGCACCGACGCCAGTCCCATCACATTTTCAAACAGGCATCCCGTGTATACAAGCGCATAGAGCAGGCTGGCGCCCGCCAGCTTCCCAAAAAATCTTTGCCCCTTTCCTGATTCTCTTCCTCCGGAATCATTTCCTTCGGATTCATTTCCCTACCGATCATGATCTCTTCCATCGCCGTTCTCCTCCCCTTCTTCCTCTACATACTCCAGAATATCTCCCGGCTGACAGCCCAATGACCGGCAGATCTTATCAAGCGTATCCATCCGGATCGCCTTTGCCTTTCCATTCTTTAAAATCGAAATATTTGCCATTGTAATGCCGACTTTTTCCGATAACTCGGTCACGCTCATTTTCCGCTTCGCCAACATGACATCTATATTGATCCTGATTGCCATTCTCTTCCTCATTTCCGGACGATCCGCAGCCGTCCTATATTGTCAACTCCGCATCCTGCTTCATCTCGTACGACTTGTAGATCAGATGGGACAGCGCCGCCGCAAGCACCGCGATCACCACATTGATAAAAATGAGCAGAATCATAAAAATCAGAAATGCCGGTCCAAGCGCCCGCTTTGCCGCGAGGAACAGAATTCCTGCAAAACCAGACCACCGCCAGCACAAACGCCAGCCTGCTGATTACCACAAACGACCTTGCATTCTCACCGGAAAAAGAATTGTCGCGTCCGATCTGCACGCAGACCTTCCAGAACTGATAGAGAATGGCGTAGCAGAACACCGCAATGCCCCACCCGTAGAGAATCCCCGGAATGCGGAGCGCCGCGTAGTCCGGATATGTCACCGCCATGTCCCATGCCAGATACGGCACCACCAGCCCGAAGAACAACAGTCCCATCCCTGCAATCGAAAGTGTGATCCCCTTTAACCAACCTGCCACCTGTTTCTGACTCATAATTACCTCTTTTCCGCAATCTTACTGCTGTATTTTTTCTCACAGCTTTATTATATCCATGTTTTTCCATTTTGCAATATATTTTTATCGTTTTTCGATAAATTCATATCGTTTTAAGGAAATCTTAAGAAACAAAAAGAGCACCGATCTCTCGGTACTCTCCAGTGGAAGCAACGGGGCTCGAACCCGTGGACCTCTCGCGTGTGAGGCGAACGCTCATCCCGGCTGAGCTATGCTTCCATATCTGCTATTATAGTCCTTTCGCAGAAAAATACAACCTCAATTTAAAAATTCCTCTTTCTCGAGCAAAAGCCGCATGGCCCACGGCGGCACCGCCGCTTCGTCATAGTCCTCCAGAAACAGAAACGCAGTCCGGTAGTCCGGGCGCTTTGCCGGATACCGCCCCTTTCCGTCCGTAAAATAGAGCAGTCCCGCCAGCTCTTTTTAATTCTCCCTGTTCCAGAAGATCATTGACATAGGAAAACGCCGGGCGAAAATCCGTGCCGCCCCCGCCAAGGAGTGTAAAGTCCCTAAGAAATGCCTCCATCTCCTGCTCACCCGTGATCTTTTCATCGCTTCGTACCACATTGTCGCACTGTAAAACCCGGATCACGGAACGCGCAAAGAAACTGTCGCTCTGGTGCAGGATGTTTGCCGTCTCGCGCAAAAAACTGTTCGACCAGTTCACCGCTGCTGGTGGAATAGCTGGTGTCAATCACGATCACAAACTCGCGGATCTTCTTTACCTCCCTGCTCTCAAGCGGCTCGATGAGCGGCAGATTCCCGTATACCGAAAGTCCGTACGTGTAATAACTCAGATCAAATTCCTCAGGGTCGGCATGCAGTTCCTCGTGCAGCACGGCAAATTTCTGCAGGAAATCCCGGTAGCTTCGTCTGCTTTTCCCCGCCGCAAGCTGCGCCGCCAAAAGGTCTTCACCGTCCTTGGGCTTCTCTCCCCGCCGCTCCTGCTCCATGCGGGTCTGCCTGGCGATCTGATTCCACTTTTTCTGATTGTCCGCCGCAGCCGCACACTTTGCCGCATCGTCCTCCCGCTTCGGCCAATATTTGTGACTGTCCGTGTAAAATTCGCGCGCTAACGCCTGCCATTCCTCACAGACCGGCATTCCCTCCGCCGGCAGCGGAAAATAGCGCTCCCACAAAAGATCGTAGACGACGGCAGCCGACACACCTTTTTTTTTTGTTCCCGCAGTTCTTCGTACAGCTTCTGGCGCGTCCAGCTTAAGATCCGTTTCGTACATTTTTTTCCCAGACCGTCAATCGTATATTCCACAGCAACATCACAGGCGAGATTCCACAGCCGCCTGTCGCGGTTCCCCGCAATCCACGGATGGGAGAAAATACAGTGCAGCACTGTGTGAAGATAGGCACGGTTTAGGTACGGTGCATTTTTCTCAAACACACGCAGTATCTGCTCTGTGGAGTAGAACAGATGTCCCCCGTCCGTGGCAAAGCTCTGCAGCGACGCATCCGCCTGCGGCACAAGCGCCGAGAATGCGACGTCCAGATACCGCAATTCCAGGTACAGTTCGTTGCGCACATAAGAAAGTATCTTTTCCGCCATCTGCACTTCCCATTCTTCCTGTGTCTGTATATGTCCCATGCCATCTCTCCTCTTCCGGTTTCTTTTTCAGAATACCCTGCATCCGCACGTACTTTTCCGTGTAAAAACAATCTTTAAAAATCGTCAAACGAATAGCGCTCGTCCGGTGTTTTCTCCGCGAAATACTGCTGCATCAGATGAAGCAGCGCCGCCGCTCCCTCCGCCCAGTCCGCTTCCCCCGCACGCATGGCGCACGCCGCCACGTCCTCCCGCGTCAGAAACTTCCGGCTGCAGCAATCTTCCGCCAGTTCCAGATCCCGGTCATCCGTGATGCGGCGGATGAGATAACCGCTGTGCGCCTTCAAATACTCCTCGTAAAGTCCGCGCGGCGCCTCCGAAAGTTCCGCCGCATAGCGCACGCGGTCGAGTGCCAGCCGTCCCAGCGTTGCCTCCGATTCATCCACACACGCCTGCGGGAAAATCTTATCGTACTGTGCAAAATCGAGCACGTCCTCGCGGAAGCTCTGTCTCGCCCGGAATCCCTCCCCCACAATATTTCTGCCGAAAAATATGTGCCGGCGCGATCTCGTCATAGCTCTCATAATATTCCGGAAACAGCAGCTTCGCCCACACGCCATTTTCGCCACTTAAGGCCACTTCCAGATCCGACGAAAGCTGTGCCAGCAAAAGCCTGAGCCCCGTCTTTTGCCCGGGGTCCGCATGCAGTAACAGCCGCGACAGGCTCCGGCAGTTCATAAATGCATCGCTCCCCAGCGTGTCTATCCCGCTTCCAAGCTCCAGTTCCGCGAGCTCCGTGGCATTATAAAAAGCAAAGTTTCCGATCTTTTTTATGCCCTCCGGCAGCGTCACGCGCGTTATATACGCCCCTGCCAGTTCCGCCAGCGCACCGTCTGCTCCCGGCTCTGCTCCCGGTGCGCCATCCGCTCCCGGCATCACGTCTGCCTCCCTGTCCGGCGCTGTCTCCGGTACACCGTCTGCTCCCGGCTCCGCCTGCATCTCCCCGTCCGGCGCTGTCTCCGGTGCGCCGTCTGCCTCCGTCTCCTCCTGCACGTAGCTGCACCGGCATTCTGCCGGGAGATGCGCCTGCGCCGCAAAGCAGTAGTCCCCCGATCTCCGTAATCGCTCTTCCCTCTATCTCTGCCGGGAAACGCGGCTCCGGCATCTCGCCAAACGCCCGAAGCAGCCGCGCGTCTCCCTCATTTGTCAGCTCCCAGTATAACTTATAGTTCATCTTCTGCTCCTAATGTAAACTCTACGCTCCATTATACGAAAGGCGTTTTTTCTCTGTCAAATCTGCGTCATTCCGCCCAGCAGAATTCCGGCGTTGTCCCGGTAGATACCCGCGAAATCCGACATGGGAAGCGGATTTTCTCCCATCCCGGCCTCGATCGTGTAGCCCGGTCTGTCGTATTCCTGGATAAACCAGTCCTTATACCCGGCATATCCCGACTGCGTGGGCGTCTCCTCCACGGTATAGCCGCTGACACGCCCAAAATACTGCGCAATCTCGTAGGAGTGCGCCGGTTCATAGTCCAGATACTTCCAGTAGATGACCTCCCCCTGCGTGTGATACGCAAGGATCCGCCTGAAATCATGTGATCTGGTAAACGCGTACCCACCGCCTCGCTCTCGGGGTGCCGTCAGGGGTGCCTCTCCCACGTAATCTCTGGGTGCCGGCTTCGTGTACCCCTGCGCATATTTAATTCTCTTTGCGTTTTCCCAGCCTGCCGGAAACTGTAGATTCAAATCTATGCCCTCGATATTCGCCTTCCATCCGGACGGAAACGGAATTGCCGGATAATCCGATGCAATCTGCTGCGCCCGCCGGTAATACCCGCCGTCCGTAAGCAGCCCGTTCACCAGATCCACCCGTCGGGATTGACGAGCGGCACAAGGAAAAGCCGGTACTCCTCAAACAGTTCCGCCGCCGGCACGCCGTAGAGCGCCGTTCCTTTTTCGTATGCCTGCGCATATTCCTCCGCAAATTTGAGCAGAACCGGCGTTGTGATGCTCTCATTTGCATGAAAAGATGCGTTGTAGAATACCTCTTTCTCCCCGTTTCCGATCTCCAGATACGAAATCGGCTTTCCATCACACTTTTGCCGATCTCCCCGCTCTTCAAAACGGGTAGCGCGCCAAAATCCGTCAATCACTGCTGCTGTGAGCAGCGATGTATAAGGCACCTCCACCGACGTTACCGGGTCTTCAAAAAGGATCCGGTTCTCTCCCTCCCTCCGTGGTGTATCCTCTCAGATACGGCAGCAGCTTTTCCCAGGCAGATCGATCCACCACGCATATGCGGTCAGGCGTGCGGTCGGTCTGCAAAAAATCGGCGAGCGCCCGACAGGTGTCCGTTCCAAAGATGCCGTCCACCAAAAGCGGATACCCCGCGCGCTTTAACGCCAGCTGCATGTAAGATACCAGGATTCCCCGGTCTCCCTGATACAGATTTTTCAAATTCTCCTTCTTTCCGGCACGAGAAGTCCCTCTCCCGCCATACTTCTTCCTCTTATCTTATGCAGGTATTCCGGCATTTAGCTGTCACTTTTCCACAGACGCAAAACGGACATGGAGGGAAAAACAGTCCGTGTCTTTCCCTCCATGTCCATTTTAAGACATTGTTATAGGGCTCTCCGCCTCCGGTTAGCAGGCTTCGATCTCCTTGATACTGCATTCGTTGCCGGTCACAAGATACGTTTCATAGCTTCCGCAATGCGGGCACTGTCTTCCGTAAGTAACCGTCTCATAGGTCTTCTGACAGTCCTCACAGATTGTGACCGCCGGAAGGGACTCTATTTTCATCTCGCACTCTGCGATCAGCGGATTCTTTTTGCGGTAAAATTCCCAGCACTCCGTCAGATATTCCGGCACAATGCCGCTGACCTCACCGATGTCCAACGTGACAGATCCAATTTTTTTTAATTCGTTCTCCGCTGCAACCTGATCCAATGTCTTTGCGATATGAACAATAATTCCCAGCTCGTGCATATGACTCCTCTTAATTCTTGTTGCGCTTGATCGCAAACTGACGCTTTAACGCATACGGTGCGATTGCTTTCAGTTTGTCCTCAGACTTCCACATACGGCTTGCATCCGGCAGATCACGTGTCAGATGGATCGCATCAAACTCACACTTCGTCGTACAGATTCCACAGCCGATACACTTATTCTCATCCACAACCGAAGCTCCGCAGCCGAGGCAGCGCTTTGCCTCTGTCTTGATCTGCTCCTCGGTGAGTGTGCAGCGCAAGTCGCGGAATGTCTCCTTTGCCACGCCGGCTTTTGTACCCGGAATCTGGCGTTTTGCGTTGTCAAATGTCTCCACGTCGATGTTGTTCTTATCCAGCTCGATGAACTCTCTGCGGTTACGTCCGAGTGTTAAGCTCTGTCCCGGATTGACAAAACGATGCATGGATACAAATCCTTCTTTTCCTGCTGCAATGGCATCGATGGCAAAACGCGGTCCTGTGTATACATCACCGCCGACAAAGATATCCGGCTCTGCGGTCTGATAGGTTACCGGGTCAGCGATAGCTCCGCCGTTCGGTCTGATCTCCACTTTTGTTCCCTTTAACAGATCTCCCCAGACGATGGACTGTCCGATGGAAAGCAGCACGTTCTCGCACTCAACGGTCATCAGATCATTCTCATCATACTGCGGATTGAAACGTCCGTCCGCATCCTTGACGGAGAGACACTTCTTGAAGACGATTGCCTTCACTTTCCCGTTCTCTGTCAGAATCTCCTTCGGACCCCAGGAATTGTTTACGGAAATGCCCTCTTCCTCAGCCTCTGCCACTTCATCCTTTGCCGCCGGCATGATGTCGCGGGACTCCAGACAGAACATGGAAACCTCACCGGAACCTGCGCGCAGCGCTGCCCTTGCCACATCGACTGCCACGTTACCGCCGCCGACAACGACGGTTCTTCCTGAAAGCTTGGTGCTCTCATCCAGGTTCACGCTTCTTAAGAATTCCACACCGGTCTTCACGCCATCAGCATCCTCGCCCGGAACTCCGGCCTTGCGTCCGCCCTGTGCACCGATTGCCACGTAGAATGCCTTGAAGCCTTCCTCGCGGAGCTGCTGGATCGTCACGTCTTTTCCTACCTCTACGCCGCACTTGAAGGTAACGCCCATCTGGCGGAGAACCTCGATCTCTGCGTCAATGATATTTTTCTCCAGACGGAACGACGGAATACCGTTTAACAGCATACCGCCCGGACGGGACTCTTTCTCGAATACCGTTACCGGATAACCCATCTTTCTGCAGTAGAACGCTGCGGAAAGACCAGCCGGACCGCCGCCGACAATCGCAATCTTCTGCGGCAGATCCACGCCGGTTCCGAGATGGTTGACAATCTCCGGGATATAGCGCTTATCCGCATGCATCTCCTGCTCTGCGATGAATTTCTTGATCTCATCGATGGCTACCGCCTGATCGATCGTTCCTCTGGTACATGCATCCTCACAGCGGCGGTTACAGATAGAACCACAGACTGCCGGGAACGGATTCTCGTTCTTGATCAGCTTTAAGGCATCCATGTATCTGCCTTCCGCTGCCATCTTCACATAACCCTGTACCGGAACGTGTGCCGGACAGGCAGTCTTACACGGAGCTGTACCGGTCTCATAGCAGTTGATCTGGTTCTTGTCACGGTAATCTGTGCTCCACTTCTCCGGTCCCCACTTTGTCGCATCCGGAAGTTCCTGCTTCGGATAAGTGATCTCACCGTTCTTTGTGCACAGCTTCTGTCCGAGCTTTGCAGCACCGGTCGGACAATACTCCACGCAGCGGCCGCATGCCACACAGTTTTCCTTGGTCACATGTGCGCGGTATGCAGAGCGGGACATGTTCGGTGTATTGAACAGCTGGGAGGTGCGCAGCGCGTTGCAGACGCCGACTGCACAGTTGCAGATTGCAAAAATCTTATCCTCGCCGTCGATATTGGTGATCTGATGTACATAACCCATCTTCTCGGCGCGCTCTAAAAGCTCTAACACTTCGTCAAGCTCCACATAGTGTCCTCTTCCGGTCTGTACCAGGAAGTCTGCCATATCGCCGACACCGATGCACCACTCGCCCTCGATATCGCCGGTTCCCTCGCCGCGGACTCTCTGCTGCAGACGGCAGGAACACTGTCCGATTGCATACTTGTCCTTGTACTTTTTCAGCCAGTGGGAAATATGCTCCACATCTGCAGATTCCTGTGCTGCCGGAATAGCCTTCTCTACCGGGATAACATGCATACCGATACCTGCTCCGCCGAGCGGCACCATCGGTGTCACCTTCTCCAGCGGAAGTCTTGACATATTCTCAAAGAAATCAGCGATCTCTGTGTGCTTTTCCACCTGCTCTTTGTTCATTACCATGAACTCGGCGCTTCCCGGTACATACATCGGCAGAATGTACTGCTTCTCATGCTGCGGATTCTCCCAGTTGTACTCAATGATTCCGACAACCGCCATCTCCTGCAGTAGCTTCTCCAGCGCTGCCTCCGGTTTCTTGGTCTTCTTTGCCAGCTTTGGAAGGGTGATCGGCTTGCGCACGTCCATGCATAGTGCCACTTCCGCCATCTCATCGGTAACCACACCTGCAAGGCCCCAGTATTCCGGATCGTTTACCGTGAGCTTCTCCATACCAAGCTTGTACGTAATACGGTCGGTAATCTTTTTTTTTTCCCGAGCTTTAAAATCAGTTCTCTTTCTTCTGCCATAACAGTCTCCTTTTTTCCTTTGTTTTTCGTTGTTTTTCCTGTTTGTTTTATTCTGTCTCGTCTGTTTTCGTCTTATATTGCATAAATAGTGCGCACTCAGAGAGTGCGCATACTCATAGCCTGTGTATACCCATAAAATATGTATGCCGCTTCCGGCAGTTTTTAATTATTCCACTGTTTTTACTTCCGTGCGAAGCCAGTCGTACCACGCATCCATCCCTCGCCGGTGCGGGAAGAGATCGGAATGATCTGAATGTTCGGGTTCAGCTTCTTCACGCGCTCTTTGCATGCCTCGATGTCAAAATCAAAGTATGGAAGTACATCGATCTTGTTGATCAAAAGCACGTCGCAGATGGAAAACATTAACGGATATTTTAACGGCTTGTCATCCCCTTCCGGAACGCTTAAGATCATGGCGTTCTTTACGGCTCCCGTATCGAACTCTGCAGGGCAGACCAGATTGCCGACGTTCTCGAGAATGGCGAGATCCACGTCCTTTGTCCCGAGGCTCTCAATGCCCTGTCTCGTCATGTCCGCATCCAGATGGCACATGCCACCCGTATGGATCTGGATTGCCTTCGCGCCAGTCTGTGCGATCGTGTCGGCATCCACATCCGAATCGATATCCGCCTCCATGACTCCAATGCGCATCTCGTCTTTTAACGCGCCTATCGTCCGCACCAGCGTGGTCGTCTTTCCAGACCCCGGTGAAGACATCAGATTCAGAAGAAATGTTCTGTCTGCCTTTAACTCAGAACGAAGCACATCTGCTTCTCTGTCATTGTCTTCCAGAATGTTCTTCTTGATTTCAATCACCTTAAACTCACTCATTCGTATGCCCCTTTCCCTGTGCCGAGGTATTCCTTTGTTCGGTTGCGTTCTGGTCATACCTCATGTTTGTCTAAATTTTAACACACTTTTTTCTGTGAAATCAACGCTATTTTGCACTATATTTACGGTTCTGTTTTTGTGCAATCTGCCATCTGGCGTCTGGTATGACCAGAAGTTTTGTCAGAAGGCAGACTCTTTTTTTTGCCAAAAGGAGAGCAGCGCAACAAATGCTCTGCCCTCCCTCTTTTTTAAACCTGTATGCGGTCCGCGATTTCTTTTCCAAGCGCCACCCGCTCGTTCTGCACCCCCTATGATCAGGCTGTCCCGCAGCTTACGGATGACCTGTATGGTCTCTCCCTCCCTCCACGTGATGCTGGCGCAGAAAATCGACTGCCTCCGGAAGCCCGAACATCCACTTGATCGTACATATATCTCCTGCCTGTGCTTTTGACAATGCGTACATAAAAACCCCCTCCTTTTCTTCCCATTGTAAGTGCCCCAACATCTGTTAGTCAATAGAAATATTTTTTTTATTATTATTCGCATTTTTTATTATTATTCGCATGAATTTTCTGGCATTTCTATTTTACCATGATATGTACGACTAATCGTTTTTTCTCATTTTCGCTCAATCGCGTGCGCAGGACAGTTCTCATAGCAGTTCCCGCAACGGAGACAATGATTCCGATGAATCCGGTACGGCGCGCCCTCCCTCAATGCACCGCTGCGGGCATATTGCCGCACAGGCGCCGCATCCCGCGCAGGCATCTGTAATGTAGTATCCCTTCTCTTTTACACCGGCATCCCTAAGCGTATAGGTTTCCCTGAAAATCGGATTTAACTTTATATCCATATCTTCTATAATCGGAATATATTATCTCCTTCCAAACTAAAACCCCAAGCTATCTGCATTAAGCAGAAAATATTTCATGCCCATGATTACAAATCCTTCCTCATTTCTCCAAGGCTTTTTTGTTCCATTTACTATAATAATCTTCTTAAATGAATCAGGAATATTACGGAGTGAATTAAGTTCCTGTGTCTGCTTTTCCTCAAGAAGTCATATCATAAGCTACCTGAATATAATATCTCTGACTACCCTGGTTCACTACAAAATCAACCTCTAACTGCTTATGAACCCTCTTTCCTTCACTATTCTTTGCAAATACATCCACAATACCGACATCCACATTGTAACCACGCACAAGCAGCTCATTATAAACAATATTTTCTATAATATGAGTCGGCTCCTGCTGTCTGAAGTTCAGTCTGGCAATCATCAATGATAAGAACATTTGCACGATCCTCAGAATCTAAAGGCAGAATGGCATCCCTGATGATTCGGGTTGAAAGTATTGTTGTGAAACGGATCCAGTTAATCTGAATCATTTTCATAAAACGATATACAGTATCCTTCGCAAAATCAGGAGTGTTCCGTCCTGTGATCAGATTCATATACATACTTCTGTTAGAAAAAATCAACAGAAACAGATACTGGAAGATCTCCATTACTGGAACGCCTTTCTTTTTTTTTGTAGGCATTGGACGCTTTCAAAAGCTGAAGAAACATGAAATCTCGTAAAAATCTTTTGACACCCGAATCCTTTCATAAAAAAGAGCCTTCCATATCCTATGAGATTAAATCTCAAAATTCAGATATCCGGCTCTTTTTCGTTTTCTTCAAAATTTTTAATTTTTACTTTTCTCTGTCAAATGCCGCGTAAGCGCTTCTTCTTTCAGCAACATTTCCATGATCTGTTCATATTCAAAGATGCACTGTAGTTCTTCCTCATTGAACCTGTTCAGGGCGATCTCATCCATCTGCCTGTGCATACTTTCGTCGTATCGCTGGTGCTCTGTGTAAAACTGCTCTCCCTTTTCAGTCAGAAACGCAATGATCTGCCGTTTGTTTTCTTCATTCTTCCTGCGACAGACGTATCCTTTCTTCTCCAGACGTGATGCGATCTGCGAAACTGCCCCCTGTGTAACATTCATCTCTCTGGCAATCTCAGACATAGTACGTCCTTCACCGGGACCGATCGCGATCACAAAGTGTGTGCCTCTCTCATGTAGAGTTTATCACCTGCCGTATACTCACGGTCTGAATCCATATACTGTACAAAAAGCTCTTGCTGTATTTCCCTGCTGATGTAATAACTTTCCGATTAATTTGATACGCTGTTCCTTCATCTCTATCCCCTCCGCATATAGAATTATTGCAGACAATTCCAAAAATTGCAAGGAAACATTTTACGGCAGTAAGTTAATGTTCATTCAGCAGTAAAGCACTTGCTATTTTGCTGCGTATGATTTTTTATTTTTGCAGCATTGCAACAAACTTCAGTGTAGAGATCACACCGGTAGATAATACTCCTTCATCCACATCAAAGAAACCATTATGATGTGCTGCACCCGAACCGTAGGACGGATTATTAATTCCAAGGTGTGCCAGTACACTCGGACAAATTCTTCGATAGCAGGGGAATGACTCCGATGCATACCATGGCTCACAAGAGGAAACCGTTACGTTCTCCGGAAGTACCTCCGGCAATGCAAGTGGAAATAAGATTTGAATAATACTCATCGTTGATCACTGGCGCACATAAAACACAGAAACGATCATCTAATTGTACCTGACAATTATTCATTGCGGCCGTATGCTCTGCTACATTCTTAAAGATTCGGACAGCTTTTTCTCCTTCTTCATCATTGAAGAAACGCAGGGAACCAAGTATATCCGCTGTGTCCGGGATGACATTTGGTGCTTCACCACCCTGGATACTGGTCACACCTAACGTAACCGTTCTTCCGGCAGTAATCTGATTGACCCAGGCCGTCGCTGTATTGGTCAGAATAGAGGCTGCACAAAATACAGGATTTACCGACATATCCGGTCTGGAGCCATGTCCCCCCTCTGCCGATAACCTTAATGCCGACTCCCGCAGCACCAGCCATTCGTGGACCGGCACTAACACAAATCTTTCCGGATTCAAGTCCTGCATAAACATGGATTCCCCAGCAAACGTCCACACCATGGGCGCTGAGTTGATTTAACATAGCCAATATTCCTCTGCCATCCTCTTCTCCTTCTTCAAAGCAGAAATAGATCACGCCTGTCAGATTATCACGTTGCTCTGCAAGAACACGCATAGCTCCTAATAACATTGCTGTATGGGCATCATGACCACATGCATGACTCGTATGTGGGTCATCGGACACTACAACACGAGGACCTGCAAGGTTATTTGGCTCCTCCGGTACCAGAAGCGCATCAATATCTGCCCGGAGCGCAATACGTGATCCTGGCTTCCCTGTGTCAAGAATTGCGATCCAACCGGTATCACCGGCTTTTTCATAAGGCAGACCGGCTTTTTTAATCTCTTCTTCAATAAAAGCACTTGTCTTGAATTCCTTACCGCTTACTTCAGCAAAACGATGAATGGTACGTCGGCTTTCAATCACATAATCCTGCTGTGCTTCTGCCTGCAGGCGGATTATTCATTCGTCAGCATAAAAACCCTCCTCCTTTTGTTCTACAAAGCTGCATTTATGTGCTTTTTTTCTGAAATTAGTTATTTAATACAGAAGCGATCCGATCCAGAGCCTCTACCAGCGTTTTTCTTGTACAGCCAATATTCAGCCTTAAATGACCTTCGCCGCCTTTGCCAAACCATGGTCCCGGTACACAGATCACTTCTTTTCCCATAATAATCTTCTTAATAATCTCTTCGTCTGTCAGTCCGGCACTGCCAAGATCCAGCCAGCATAAAAATGTACCCTGCGGTGCTGTAAATCCTACATTATGCTTTTGACACCACTCTGAAACAACCTCCACATTTCCCTGAAGGTAAACTAATAATTCTTCCAGCCATGCCTCTCCTTCCGGTGAATATGCCGCCTGTACCATCTCCAAACCAAACGTATTGGATGCGCTGTATGAATAAGCATCAATCTCCTGATCATACTGTTTTTTCAGTTCTGCTGAAGAGCTGAAAATATTCGCAAGGCGAAGTCCTGCTACATTAAAGGTTTTTCCAAGAGATGTGCACAACAGATGCGGCAGTGCATCACTTGCCAGCGCAAACGGTGTGTGAACATATCCTGCATATACAAGATCACTGTGGATTTCATCCGCGATCACAAGGACATTGTTCTTTTACAGATCTCACCGACACGGTCAAGTTCCTCTTTTGTCCAGACTCTTCCCACCGGATTATGTGGGCTGCATAAAATCATAATCTTCGCATCCGGATCTGCTGCCTGTTCTTCAAGCAGTGGGAAATCCATCTCATATAGTCCATCATTACAGATCAGGCCATTGTTCACCATTACTCTTCCTGTTTTCTTGATCAGTTCTGCAAATGGATCGTATACAGGTTGCTGAATAATAACTTTATCTCCCGGATTACTGAATGCACGGATTGCAACATTGATCGCACTGACAACGGTCGGCATCATGGAAACAAGGTCCGTATGGATCTTCATTCCAAATCGCTTATCAAACCACCAGGTTAATGCATCATAATACTCTTGCTTATAAGAGCAATAACCAAAAAAATCTCTTTATCGGCTCTTTCTTTGATGGCTCTTACGATGCACTCCGGGCATGCAAAATCCATGTCTGCGATCCACATCGGGATCTCATTTTCCGAAACTTCTATCGGAAGATACCCCTTTAATCCTTCCGGGCGCCATTTCACATCACTTGTACTTCTACGATCGACCTCACGGTTAAAATCTACGCTCATCTTCATTTTCCTCTTATCTTTTTACTGCAATTGCCTCAATCTCAACTTTCGCATTTTTTGGTAAAGCTGCTACTTCAAATGCTGCACGTGCTGGAAATGGTTCTGCAAAAAATTCTGCATAAACCTGATTCATTTCCGCAAATTCTGCGATATCAGCAAGAAGTACTGTTGTCTTTGTCACATCTGCCATCGTCATACCATTCTCTGCTAAAATTGCCTGCACATTTTTCAGGGACTGACGTGTCTGGCTTTGCAATGTCGTTACCTGCAAACTCTCCTGTTGCAGGATCGATTGGGAGCTGTCCTGATACAAAAATGCGATGTTTTCAGCTGAAATCCCCTGTGAATATGGACCAATTGCTGCCGGTGCCTGCTCTGTTTTGATTTCTTTGTTTGCCATACTTTTTTTTCTCCTTAAATGAAATATTTTTTTATCTTAATAAAAAGCATACTCGTTTTAGAAACTAAAGTCAATATATTTTAGAGTCTAAAGTGTAGAAAAAAAAACACTACTTTTTGTGCAATGTGTTTACATATATGAAATTATTTTTTAACTATTCGGATACTTATTGATCATACGCTCGATCAGCTCAACCGATTCCTTGATTCCGTAACTTGCACTGTCAATACACAGATCATAGTTGACCGCATCACCCCATTTTTTACCGGTGTATGCATGATAATAACGTTCATGGCGTTTATCTAACTTCTTTAACAGGTGTTCCGCTTGCTTGTAGTTTAAGCTGTTTATTTCCATCATACGGCGTACACTCTGATCAAACGATGCTGTGATGAAAATACTGATATGTGGGATATGATGATTCGTGAGTACAACGTCCGCACATCTTCCCATAACAATAAAGTCCTCGTGCTTTGCCATATCACAGATCAGATCACTCTGGTTAAAGAAAATGGCATCCTGAACCGGAAGCCCATGATATTTCTTAAAATCTTTGAAAAATCTGCCTGTTCCGGTATCTTTTTCAAATTTCCCCATCATCTCTTCCACATAGTTAATTTGATATTAACAACCTGATGAAAAAGAGAATTTTTATGAATCACAATATACAGACATTCAAAACAAGCCAACATCCGGTCTATACTTTCAGCCGGAAAGTTTTCACCGAAGGAATGCGGGACGGATTTCCGATCGCACTCGGTTATTTTGCGGTATCCTTTTCTCTTGAATCGCCACAAGGAATGCCGGTCTGAATCCTTTTACAGGGATTTCTTGCCAACCTCCTCAATAACGCCTCAGCAGGTGAATATGCTGCTTTTACACTGATCGCAGCAAATGCCACTTATCTTGAAGTTGCGAATCATCACGCTAATCTCCAATGCCCGTTATCTTTTGATGAGCTGTGCACTTGCACAACGCTTCTCGGAAGACACCCCCTTTTATCCATCGGCTTTTTATCGCCTATGATGTGACCGACAAGCTGTTTGGGATCACAATTGCACGCCCCGGCTATCTGAACCCGTTCTCTTTCAAGTGGAACAAGGACCATTCTTTTGACGGTGATCCTGTCTTCTGCTGCTGCGATCCTATTCCCGGTCACCCCGGAAAAAGATAAAAATGCAACTACCTAAATTGAAACATTACATATATTTCACTCTGTCTTCACTATCGAAAGGAGTTTTTTATGACACACAACCCTTATTTTTATATTGCTGTCATGGCACTTGTATCTTACGCGATCCGTGTGCTTCCTCTGACTCTGATCCGAAAACCGATCAAAAATCAATTTATCCAGTCTTTCTTATATTATGTTCCATATATTACGTTATCCGTCATGACTTTTCCTGCGATCATCGAAGCAACACAAAGTCCTGTTGCAGGTGCTATCGCACTCGTTTTTGGGATGATCAGTGCATAGTTTGGCGCAAGTCTGTTTCAAGTATCTGTCGGCTGCTGTACGGTTGTATTGATCCTGGAATTAATTCTTGTATAGAAATGTTTTTCTGTCCTTTTCCCTGTTTTTCCCCGTTTTTCCTTGTCATTCCTATTTTCTCATGATATATTACATATATATATCATTATTATTCTGATATGCAATCATTCAAGGAGGTACCGCATACATGGTACAATATTACAATACAGGGGATAAGGATAGTACGAATCTCATCGCCTATGCCAGTGATCTTTCCATGTTCGCTATGCTGTTCACAGATATGCAAAATGGAACTCGTGACTACGGTAATGATCGTCCGATCAAATCTGTCGAAGTCGCTATCTTATCTACGATTGAACAAAATCCAGGGATTACCGTAAGTGATTTATCCCAAAAACAACATCGGACAAAAGGAACTATTTCATCCCATTGTTTCCAACCTAGAAAAAGGTGGCTACATTTACCGCGAAAAGCGTCCCGGTAATGCAAAAGTAGTGCATCTATACACTACTCCGGACGGTGAACGTCTGAATACCCTTTATATCGCTTTTTGTCACAAAAAAAACAACAGAGATACAGTCAGAACTATTAAAGGTCTGCTCTATCAGTGAAATGAATTCTTTTTTGTAAAGTCTTACATGAATATGTTAAATTATTGTCAAAAAAGCTTTTGATGAAGAATCCTAGCAGAGAGATTTTAAAAACACAAGGTTTTTATATCTCTCTTTTTTCTCCCCAAAAACAGGAAGTTTTTTTCTGACATTTATTTACCGAATCAGAGTAGGGTGTCAAAACGTTTGCATTTAAGTTTATAAAACAAACGTTTTTGACCCTCCATATCCGAATCATGAAAAAAAGACAGAGTATCCAATTTTAGGACACTCTGTCTTTTTTTTATTCAACGTATCAACGCTTGAATTATTCTTTCAACACACTAATCTTTTTTTTCTTATTAATTAAGCTTCTTTGTTGTTTGCTGCGCGGAATTTTACGATTCTTCTATCGGAAATAAATGCACAAACAAGACCAATTACCATAGCCAAAATACAGCTTAAGAAGATCTTTTTTGTATCCACCTACAGGATCAGCTTCCAGCCATTTACCACATAATGATGTGTAGAATGTATCCGGAATGAATCCGATTAAGGATGAGATACCGATAACACTACCAACGATGTTCTTAGGTGTTCCTTCCTCATCTACTGTTGCGTAATACAGAGCACGGAATACATAGATCATCATAAGAGCAACTGTCATTACAACAAGCATTGGCCACATAACTGCTGTAGATGCTGGTAAGATTTCCATAACAATATATAAACCTGCTCCAACAACACCGGCTACGATCATAGGTTTTTGTGGAACGTTTTAATTTAGTTGCTAAAATACCAGCTGCAGATGCAGCGATTAACTGTGTAACGATCTTGCTGTAGTTTGAATATAAAACACCGATTTTTTACCGGTAATCCACAAATGTTCTGTAAGTATGGTGCAAAATAAGTTGTAGATGCAAGACACATAGATCCACAGAAGATCATACCTGCTAACAGATATGTGATTGGACATTTAAATGCAACACCCATAGCTTTGATACTGTCAAGTAATGTATCGTTTGTTGCAGCTTCAGTATTCTTTGGCTTTGGCATTAAGAATGCTAAAAGAACACCGATTACGATCATAACAATTGAGATAAGTAATACATTGATTCTCATAGCTTTTGTGCTATCTGCTGCGTTTGCTGCATAAATGGATGTAAAGATAACTGTAAGTACAAGACCTGAAACGCCACGTCCTGCCTCTAAGCTTCCGAACATACCGCCCTGCTCTCCATCGTCAGCGAGCATGTTGACACATTTTACAGAAGATGACCAGAATGTAAGTACAGTTGTTACTGCAAATAATACATGGATCAGTAACAGGATTGTGTAGCTTGGGAATGTTGCTTCCCAAATACCAAGAACACCTGTTGAAACCATGGAAAAAATAAGTAACTTCTTGCAGTCAAATTTATCTGCTACCCATCCACCTGGCAGGTATAAAATAACGTTTGCAATACCATATACGTTTAATAATCTACCATAGTCAGCATCTCTTCCAATAAGACCCATAGCCTCCTGTAATGGTGTATAGTATGTATACATCAGGTATGGCAACATATAAATGGTATTCATTGCCAGGATCATAAGAATCAGAGTAACTACTTTACTGCTTTTTTTGATTTTTTGTGTCATAACGTTTCCCCTCCACGTTTTCTCTATCATTATTTGATATGATTCCGTTATATGGCAGCGCCCAGCCGAATAAAAGGAAGAGTGTCACTGCAATTCCTGCTGCGATCAGAAGATATCCAAATACTTTGTCGATCTTGTAATCTTTTATTACCTTTTCAGACTCCGGTAATATCAGAAGTTTTTCCCGATATGC
>VOFJ01000117.1_pt1 | contig 20001 bp, 38 predicted proteins | sample 5384081 | NCBI WGS metagenome assembly VOFJ01 (sample SAMN12384729, study PRJNA508395) | human gut metagenome | isolation source: healthy gut I | host: Homo sapiens | reverse complement strand
CTGAAATAAGAGTTTGTTTTGTTGTTTGTACATCTTTTAAATATTTAATGTTTTTAAGAGATATTTCTTGCTCATTATTATCTTCTTTATAGGCTCTAACAATTTTATCATTTTCCTCTCTCAAGTTTCCTGAGGCAATAACATACAATTTATTATTTATGCATCTAGAGGTATAATATGATTCATATAATTCATAACTCTTAACTAGAGTAGGTTTTGACTTTGTTGATATATTATAAATTTTTTACAATGGTATTGCTACTATTATTGTAGTTATAATAATATGAATAAGAAGTCGAACTAGTATTTTTAGTAGATATAACTACTAACTCATTTTTTTATAAAAATTAAATCTTCTGGGACACTTCCATCATTTGATTTTATAGTAGCTTCAATTTTAATATTTTCTGGGTTTATTACATTTGTTATTATTACATTGCTGTTAGATATTGAATAAATATAGTCACCATCTGTTTTTGGTAATATCAGCCTCATCAACATTTTCAACCTGAATGTTAGTAGTTGAGTAGTCTTTGGAAGAAGATGTTTTTTCAGAGTTATCTGAAAACGCTGAACTATCACCTGCAGTTATAGAGTCCAATAGATAATTCTGCACTATTCATAGTTTTTGGTATTAGTATAACTATAATAGTAAGGACTATTAACTAAAAGACTAAAAGGCATAGTAACAATGTTTATAAACAGATCTTTTATAGTTGGATCAATCACTATCATATATTTTTGATAATTCTTTATCAGATTTTATTGTTTTTAATTCTGTATTATCATTAGAAAACAGTAAAAAAGGCAATAATGAAAAATATAATTATTAGAATAGATATTATAGCAATTTTTAGTTTTTTCTCATAAAAATCCTCCTTTTATTTTATATACTTATATCATATCCTTTTTTTAAAAAAAAAATCAATACGAAACTTAAATAAAAAAATATTGATAAATAAAAATATCAATGATATAATAAAATTGTGAAATTTATAAATAAGAGGTCAAAAGATGAATGTAACATTACCAGAGAAAAATAAATTAAAAAAGAAACAAATAATTATATATACTTCTATAATAATTGTATGTATTAATATGTCTTGTTACAGCTTTCTATGTTCAGTTTTATGCAAGAATCAGTTTTAGTGAATTATTAGGTATATCAGAAAAAAAAAACAATTTGGAAATAAAACAGAAGAAGAAATAGAAGAATTGAAATCAGATTTTAATAAAGTATTTATTAATAATATTGAAGAAGATAATGGAGATAATGACAATAAAAAATCTGATAAAAATCAAAAAATTAGTTTATACACAATATGAAAAAAAAGGAGTCTAATACTAATAATTATGATTTAGAAATACATATTCCACATATTAATATAAAAAGTGAAATTGTGGATGAATATAATAAAGAAATTGAAGATATTTTTTTTGTAAATAAGGCTAGAAATGTTTTACAAAGTGAGAATAAAAATATTATTTATACAGTGGAATATGTAGCAAATGTACAAGATGACATTTTATCTTTAATGATAAGATCAAATTTAAAAAGAAGGCGTAAGTGCACAAAGAATAATAATACAGACTTTATAATTATGATTTGAGAAACAATAAGGAAATTAATTTAGAAGAGGTTCTAAAAATAAAAAATATAGATAAATCAGAATTGCAAGGCAAAATTACAGATTCAATTAAGACAGAACAAAAGAAAGTAGAAGATTTAGAAAAATTAGGATATAATGTATATAGTAGAGATGTTTCAAATGATATGTATAAGATAGAAAATTCAAAAATTTTTTATTTAACAAATGATACATTATATATAATTTATGCTTATGGAAATGATAATTTTACAAGTGAAATTGATTTAATTGTTATATAATCTAAAAGAAAAAGAACATATATTTATATATGCTCTTTTTCTTTTGAAAATAAAAGGGGATGTTTTTTATTTTAAATCAGTATCTGTACTGATTATGTTTGTATTTTAACAATGTTTTTTGTCCATTGTGTGAACTAAAAGTGAAAAAAAAAAAAAACTTAGCATTATTTTTTGCTAAGTTTTTATTTGGTTAAGGTTGTTCACCCTAAAGTTATAGTTAAATCTTTTTTCTTGACCATTGCGATTTACTTTTTATTTTCATTTCATCACCAATTTTATGAGAATTTTTTATTTTATTTAATTCATCCATTTTTGTTATTTTTTTGTCCATCTGCTTCAATAATTACATCTCCGATTTTTATACCAGCTTTTTCTCCAGCAGAGAAATCTTCAATAGATTTTACATAGACACCAACAACTAAGTTATTAGCTTTTGCTGTTTGTTCATTTAAATCCATACCAGAGATACCAATATAAGGTCTTTTTTACTTTACTATATTGAATTAATTGTGATGTTATATCTGTTGTAGAATTAATTGGAATAGCAAATCCCATTCCTTCAATTCCTGTTCCAGAAAGTTTTAAAGTATTGATACCAATTACTTTTCCTTCACTATTTACTAAAAGCACCACCACTATTACCAGAGTTAATAGCAGCATCTGTTTGAATTAAAGTAAATTGTTTTCCTTCTGAATCAGTTACTTCTCTATTAACAGCACTAACAACACCACAGGTAATGCTACTTTGCATACCAAGAGGGTTTCCAACAGCCATTGCAAATTCACCAACTTTTATATTGTCAGAGTCAGCAAATTCGGCCTTTGATAATCCAGTTTTTTTCAATTTTTATTACTGCTAAATCAGTTTGTTCATCTTTTTCCAACGATTTTTTTTGCTTCATATTCTGTGTCATCATTAAACAATGTAACTGTTACTTTTGTAGCTTCTGAAACTTCATAATAAGATTCAGAAGAAGAGGTTGCAACAATATGATTATTAGTTAAAATATATCCATCTTCACTAATAATAATTCCAGAACCACTTGCAGTTGCTGTAGAAGTTTGAGTTTGTTTACCAAACATAGAAATTAAAGAATTTTACATTATATTCAACTTTAATTCCAACGATTGAAGGCAATATTTTATTAGCAGCATAAATAGAAGTATCTGAGTAATTTGATAATGAAGTTTGGCTAACATATCCTTTTGAGAAGATAAATTAGAAGAGTTTGAAGTATTAGAAGAAGTATCTAGTAATTTATTCCTTATAGAGGGTATTCCAAAACAAGCTCCAATTACAACTGTACAGCCTAAAACTCCGCTAACAAAAGGTAATAAAAAGTTTCTTCCAAAACTAACTTTACTTTTGCCTTTTTTTTGTTTCATATGTTACTTTATATGAATTTGAATTTTGAACTGTTTTAAAATCCTTTCCTTTTTCTTGATTTTGTTGATTTTTTTATTATTATTTTCCATTTTTTTACCTCCTGAAAAATTATATTTACTAATATAGTATCCTATTGTTTTTATATGATACAATAGATTTGTGAAGCTTTTGTGAAAAAATGCAAAAATATGAATTAATTTATTAAAAAATTCTATTGAAAAAAATAGAGGAAAAATATATAATATTACTAATAAAAAATAAAGGATGGTAGATATGAAAAAAAAATAAAAATAGAGGAATAACATTAGCAAGTTTTAGTTATAACAATTATAGTTTTATTAATTATTGCTGGAATATCAGTGTATAGTGGAACTGATATTATAAAAAAGGGCTAAATTAGAAGAATTAAAAACAAATATGTTACTAATTGAAACAAAAGCAAAAGAATGTGTAGAAAATGCTAATTTTAAGTTAGGAAAAAAACAGATAATTTAGGTGACACTGAAAAAAAAACTAGGATTAATGAAGCTAAAAAAGAATTAAAGGGAATAGAGATAACTGAAGCAGATAATATAAATATTGAACTAAAAAGACTATAATTATTATTATAAATTAACAGAAGATAATTTAAAGGATATGGGACTTTCAAATATAAAATTAAGTGATACAGATGAATTATATATTGTAAAATATGATATACAAAATGCAAAAGTAGAAATATATAATACAAAGGGATATGAAGGAAAATATTCTTTAACAGATATAGAACAAATTGAAAAATAAAGGTAAAAGAAAATGAAAGAAAAAGAAAATAGAAAGATTAACAAAACTAAAGGAAATAGAAAAAGATTTATATGGCAAGGGATTTAAAAATATTTGTGGTATTGATGAAGCTGGAAGAGGACCATTAGCTGGACCAGTTGTGGTAGCAGGTGTAATTATGCCACCTGATTCTATGATTGAAGGAGTAAATGATTCTAAAAAGGTTTCTGAAAAAAAAAAGAGAGAAAAGTTATATGATTTAATTATAGAAGAAGCACTTAGTTATTCAGTAGCTATTATAGGACATGATGTAATTGATGAGATAAATATTTTAAATGCTACTAAAGCAGGTGTAACACAAGTTGTAGATGGATTAGATTTAAAAAAACCAGATTTAATTATTATAGATGCATTAAATCATATTGATACAAGAGGAATTCCATATGAGCCAATAATAAAGGGAGATGCTAAATGTTATAATATTGCAGCAGCTTCTATTTTAGCAAAAGGTGACAAGGGATAGAATTATGAGACAATGGGATGAAATATAATCCATGTTATGGTTTTTCAGCTCATAAAGGATATGGGACTGCAAGACATATAGAAGCGATAAAGGAATATGGACTTTGTCCAATTCACAGAAGAACATTTACTAAAAATTTTATTTAAGAAATTCTAATATTGTTCCAATCATATTCAAAAAATTATAAAATCATATACATTTTAACTTGAGTGAAAGTGGCACATTTTTATATAAAAATTTTCTTATTGAACGTAATGAATAGGATGAAATATTAAATAGATTATACCATACTTAATGAGATAGATTTTAACAATTTTAGTAACAATATATACAACTATATTAGTAGAAAGTTATGGAAAATAATTAAAAATAATTGAAAAAAAACTATAATATGCTATAATATATTGGAAAGAGATAAGAAAGGATGAGGAAAGATGAAGAGAAACAAAGAAGAAAAATTAGAAAAAAACATAGATATGATAAAGGTCAAATATTTGTAAAAAGTAATGGCTGGATTTTTAGCTTTATTAATGGTAATAGGAACAGTATTTACAATTGTTGCAGCTTTAATATAGTAAATAATAGGAGAAATAAATGGTAATTAATTTAGGAATGAATTGGGAAAAATTTTTTATAAAGATAATATAGTAGAATATATAAAATCATTACAAACAAATCCATTTGAATTAGTAACTTTAATAATAGATATAACAATAGTAATATTTTTTAATGTATTGCTTTTTTAAAATTGTTAGAGGATCTAGAGCTTGGCAATTGATTAAAGGAATAGCACTTTTGATTATAGCAACATGGATGAGTGGATTATTCAATTTAAAAAATTCTAAATTGGATATTAACTGGAATTATGAATTTAGGAGTAATTGCAATTATAGTTATTTTTCAACCGGAACTAAGAAGAGCTTTAGAACAATTAGGAACAAACAAGTTAACACAGTTTTTTGGTATAGATAAAGATTTGTCAACAAAAACAAAAGAAGATATATATAAAGTGGTAATTGCAGCTACAGGGGAGCTTTCAAAAAGCAAAAACCGGAGCGCTAATAGTTTTAGAAAGAGATATAAAAATACAAGATATTATAGCAACAGGAATACCTATGAATGCAGAGGTTTCTCCACAACTACTAGTAAATATTTTTGAACCTAAGACACCGTTACATGATGGAGCAGTAGTAATTTCTGGAAATAAAATAGCTGCTGCAGCTTGCGTTTTGCCTTTAGCAGATGATAAAGACATAGCAAAAAAGAATTAGGAACAAGGCATAGAGCAGCAATTGGAATTTCAAAAGAATCAGACAGTATTGTTGTTGTTGTATCAGAAGAAACTGGTAAAATATCAGTTGCAAAAGATGGAACATTAATTGCAGATGTTAGGGAAGATGTATTAAAGAAGATATTAATTAGTAATATTGTAACTAAGAGATTTTCTGTAGAAAAAGAAAGAGAGAAAAAGTAAAAGTAAAAGAATTAAAAGAAAAATGGAAAATGAAAAAGAAAAAAAAAAGAAAAGAAAGAGAAAGAAGAGGAAAAAAAAAAGTCGCAAATAGCGACTTTTGCTTATATTATATAGGATTTTTGAAAATAGGAAAGGACAATAAAATGAGAAATATCAAATTAACAATTGAATATGATGGGAAAGATTTTAATGGATGGCAAAAAAACAACCAGATAAATTAAATATACAAGGAAATATTGAAAAAGGCAATAGAAACTGTAACAGGAGAAAAAGTTGATTTAATGGCATCAGGAAGAACTGATAGAGGAGTACATGCTTTAGGACAAGTAGCTAATTTTAAGACTAATTCTCAATTGCCTATTGATAAATTTCCGATTGCCATTAATAGTAATTTAAAAAAAGTCAATTAGAATTTATTCAGCAGAGGAAGTAGATGAAGAATTTCATAGTAGACTTTCTTGCAAAAAAAAAAGACATATAGATATATCATTAATAATTCTAAGTATGGTACAGCTATTTATAGAAATTTAGAAACACATATTCCTATTAAATTGGATATAGAAAAAATGAAGGAGGCAATAGAATACTTTCAAGGAGAACATGATTTTAAAGCTTTTAAAGCTAGTGGTACAAGTAGTAAAAGTAGTATTAGAACAATATATAAAGCTGAAGTAAAAGAAATGCCTGATGATAGAATATGGATAGAATTAACTGGAAATGGTTTTTTGTATAATATGGTAAGAATTATTGCTGGAACATTAGTAGATGTAGGGTTAGGAAAGATAAATCCAGAGGATATTATAAAAAAATAATAAAATCGAAAAAAAAGGGAGAATGCTGGAAAAACATTACCACCACAAGGTTTATATTTAGTTAAAGTAGAATATTCTAAATAGTGATATTAACCAAATAAAGTTGTAAAGACATAAAATATAGTAAAAAATAAAGGAGAGATAAATATGAATGTTGATTTACTTATATTTTTTGCTTTTGCCAATAGCTAATTATTGTTTCAATAGCATTGCAAAAAATCTTAAAATGTCCACCTTTTAGTTTCTGCAACTATTTTTGCTATTTTTTTAATTGTTACATTTGTAATTAACAACTTAAATTTTTTAATAGCTACTATTGTATATACAATTATTAGTTTCATTACTGCTGTGCTAGTATGTATTAGTTGCAGGTTGATAAGGCATTTAAGAGAAGCTAGAAATTCTTGTAGATGTAATAATAAAAATTCAAATGAATTGCTTTCTATAAATAGTAATTGTGGAAATCTTGAAGATGGTAATCTACTTACAATATCTAGTTGCGGTTGCAATCAAGATAGTGATACTGCGCTTAATAATGGGTTATCTGCAAGAATAAATGTAATACCTAATTCTAACAATAATGGTAGAACAGGAAATGTTTGTGGATGTTATAGAAGAAGATAGTATTTTAATAAAGAGTTATTGACATTGAACAGAATAGTTAATAGCTCTTTACTTTTTGATTAAAATTATGCTATGATATGAAAACGAAAGAAAAGGAGAATAGAAATGTTAGAAGTTATAGAAGAGGCTCTAATTGATAGTTTTAAGTTATTACCTTTTTTATTTATTACATATTTAATAATGGAGTATATTGAACATAAGACAAGTAAAAAATCAAAAGAGGTAATAAAAAAAATCAGGAAAATTTGGACCAGCTATTGGAAGCATATTAGGAATATTTCCTCAGTGTGGTTTTTCAGTTTCAGCAACTAATTTATATGCAGCTAGAGTAATAACATTGGGGACGTTAATTTCAGTATATTTATCTACTTCAGACGAAATGTTACCAATTTTTATTTCAGAAGCGGTACCAATTAGTACTATTTTTTAAAATATTAGGAATGAAGTTAGTAATTGGAATGATAGCTGGATTTTTAATAGATTTTGTTTTTAAGAAAGAGAAAAAGAAGAAGAAAAGAATAATAGAAATATGTGAAGAAGAACATTGTCATTGTGAACATGGAATTATAAAATCAGCATTAAAACATACATTAAATATATTTTTTATTTATATTAATAATTACAATAATCATTAATATAGCAATACATTTAATAGGAGAAGAAACAATAGCAGGATTTTTACAATATAATCCTATATTAGGCCCCATAGTTGCAGGGGTTATAGGTTTAATACCTAATTGTGCAGCATCTGTTATTTTAACACAACTATATTTACAAAATGTAATTAGTGCAGCTACTATGATTTCAGGCTTATTAGTGGGGGCTGGAGTTGGACTTGCTGTGTTATTTAAGGCTAATAAAAATATGAAATCGAATTTAAAAATTATTGCATTATTATATAGTATTGGAGTTATTTCAGGAATAATTATTCAGTTGATAGGAATAACATTTTAAAAAACAAATTAGTAGGAGATACTTAAAAAAGTTTCCTACTAATTTGTTTTTTATAATTTTACATCTTTTTCTTTTTAAAATTAACCACAATAGCATCTTCATTATCAAATAAATATTTAGAATCTGTAGTATCTGTTTGAACAGGATCTATTTCGTTTTTTTTTCATCTTTAAAGTCTATATGCTTAAAATCAAATTTTTTGGGAGAATTGTTATTATCTTCAGTAGCTGTTGTAACTCCATCAGAATATTTACCAAAATCATAAGTTTTAATTTTATGTGGTTCTTTATATTTTTTGATTCTAGATATCCAAATCTACCTTGACCAACCATAGGTTTTCCACCAGCAGATTTAATTTTATAAGCACAATCCTTTGCACTCATAGTTTGAAGTTTACCTTCTTTAAAGTATTTAACAAAGTCCCATTTTACATTTCCATATTTATCATCATATTTCATTTTTTCCCATATCCATACTATTGCTATATATCCAATCTCTTTTTGTTCCAAATTCGTTTGACCACCATTGCAATTCACTAAATTCACCATTACCAGTAAATATTTTTTATTAGCACAGTTTGAAAGAATTGTGCTTTTGTAATTCTCTCTTAAATGTGGAGTTTCTAATTGTTGTAAAGATTGAGTAGAAATGATTGTACGCCAACTTTGTATTTTCTATACATTGTAAACATTGCTTCTGTATCTTTACAAATAAAATCAGCAAATTCATCTATATACAAGAAATGAGGAATTCTAGAACTTTCAACACCAGGTCTCCTTAAAACAGCGTTTTGCATTGCCATCAAGAAAAATAAGCCAAAAGCTTTATGACCTGCAGCTCCTAAATCACCACGTCTAGTACATAAGAATGTTACATCAGCATTAGCAAGCATTTTGTCAAAGTCCAAATTATTGTGTCTATTACATAAAAATACTTTTTTATACCAGGGATTCTTAATAAATTATCTAATTGACTAATGATTGTATAAAGATATTTTTCTATATTTGATTTTCCTATACTGTTTGCATAAAAAATTCTTTTTTTTAAAATAGGCTAATTGTATACTGTATTTTGATTTTAAATCTTCATTATGTGCTAATATTTCACACATTTTTTCTATTAACTCAAAATTAGTAAACATTTTTAGCATATCCTCTAGGTTTTGGTAGTTTGCCTTCGTTCATTCTAGGATACATTTCTTTTTAATAAAATTACTAAATTTTCAATTGCTTGCATTACAATATCTTCTTTATAAGCTTCATCAACATCACTGTGAGAAGTATTATACATAGCTTTTAACACAGAAGAAATAGTAATTGCTATTTTTTTTGAAGAATCATCATATACAAAAGGATTTAATCAATTGAATTTTGATTATTTGGATCTATAATGTTATAAGAAAGTCCAAAATTTTTTACATACATCAATCATATGACCAACAACTTCATAATCAGGAGCTATAAGAGTAAGTCCTAGATTTTTATAAGTAATTTCATTTCCCATGCTACTTAATATCATTTTTTTCATATAAGTTTTATAAATTGTTTCTTTTATTTTCTATAGGTGATAACATATTTAAATTAAAGTTCTGATTTAAATAATCATTATCGTATGGAGCATTTAAAACTGCAATATTAGTTCTTAAAGCAGTAAATCCCATTTCCTTTGAAACTTCTTTATAAAAGTATTTTCTTTCTAAATCTCTGGCCATTAATGGTTCATATACTTGAGAAGTTTTTCCAGATCCAGAGCCACCACAAACAAATAAAGATTGATATCTTGAAGATTCTGGAATTGTAACAGCTTTTCCTGTTTCTACATCATAGCACAAATATACTTCAGCAGTATAAGGACCGGTACCTTCTTTTTGTTAGATAAGTTAATTCCACCATAATCCCAAATAGAACGTAGTTGATTTTTACTATCATTAATACCAAAGAATAACCATTTAAATAAAGGAAATATTGTAGCAAGAGGTAAGTATAAAGAAATACTAACCATAGCAGGTGTTACTAAATCAGAAAAATCAGTAATAAGTTCTGTATAATTAGGAACAGATAAAAAGTAATAGCCATGCACCTTGATTTAGCCATTGTGTAAACATTGATAATGCTATGATATAAAGTCCAATTATATATATATAAAATAATGTTACCTTTTTTTTTTGATTTTGAAGTTGCAAATTTTGAAGCACCAGAGAATAAATAAGCAAATACTGGACAAGCTAATGCAAATGTATATTGTATTGGCCCCCAATAAGAATAAGAAACTCCAGTAAATATCATTAATAACATTTCTACAATTCTATCTACCGCTAAATATACTGTAATTAATGTTAGTGTATAAGTAGCAAATGTATTTCTATCTGTATTTAATAATTTTAAAAAATTTATCAATATATTTCATTTTTTAAAAATCCTTTCATTCTAATAAAACATACATATATATTATCCTATAAATTCGGCAAAAAAAACAAGTAGTTTGACTAAAATAATGGGAATTTTTGTTACAGTTTTGTAAAAAATTTTCTATTTTTCATTCTAATCAGACGTCATTAAATAAAATTTAATTGTTATAGTATGAGCCAAAACCTGTACATCATAATCATTTTGTATTGAACTGTAACGAGTTTTTTTTGAATAAAAAAGGTAATTTATGAATAATACTAAAAATAATATAAATGGATAAGAGAGGAAGATATATGGAAGAATATATAAAAAGAGTATAAAATAATAGAAAAAACAGAAATACAAAAAGAAATAGAATTAATTAAAACAATTATTGATACAAGAGAAAAATTAAAAAAGAGATAACAAAAATTTTTTAATATGCGCAAGGAGATCTTGTTGATTATTATACTTATCAAATTAAAAAGCAAATCAAGCGAAATTAGACTATTTAATTAAACTTGCTAAAACAAATGGAATTCAAGTAGATATGGTAAATGATAAAAAATTCACTTTCTTAGAGAGTGAAGAAGCAGGTTAAAGTAATATTTGTCCAAACAATAACATACACATGGTAATAAGAAAATTTTATAACATAAAAAAATCATGTAGAAATAAAGACATTGACTTAAAAATGTTTAAAAGATATTAATGTTAGTCTTTATTCTATGTTTTTAGTTTGGAGTGAAGTATATGGACAATAATTTAATTACATTATTTAGCATGTATATGTTTTATTTTTTTATTTGGAAAATTATTTATAGTACCTTTAAAGAAAATATTAAAATTAATTTTAAATTCTATTCTTGGAGGAATTAGTATTTATATTATTAATTTAGTAGGAGCTAATTTTGGATTCCATATTGGTTTAAATTTTTTTACAAGTGTTATAATTGGGTTATTAGGATTACCAGGAGCAATTTGTTTAATAATTGTTAAGTTATTAATTGGTTGATATTGTTTAATAATTTACTATAAATTAATGCAAAAAAACCTTAGATGCTTTAAAAATATCTAAGGTTTTTTTAATTTATTATTCAACTGTAACTGATTTTGCTAAGTTTCTTGGTTTATCAACATCTAATCCCTTTTCTTTTGAAATGTAATAAGCTAGTAATTGTAAAGGTATTACAGATAAAATAGGAGAGATAAAAGTATTAGTTTCCGGAATATGAATAACTGTATCAAACATTTTATCATCAATATTTTGATTAGTAACAACTAAAGTTTTTGCACCTCTAGTAATTACTTCTTGAATATTACTTGCAGTTTTTTCTACTAAATTTTTATCTGTCATAATACTTATAACAGTAATATCATTTTCAATTAATGCAATTGGACCATGTTTTAATTCACCAGCAGGGTAACTATCTGCATGAATATAAGAAATTTCTTTTTTAGTTTTAAAGCTGATTCTTTTGCAACTGTTTCATCAATACCTCTTCCTAAGAAGAAGACATCTTTTTCTTGGTAAATTCTATGCCCAAATTCTTTTTATTTGCTCAGCACATTTTAAAGTTTCTTCAATTTTTTTTGAAGGCAATTCTAAAATGTTGTTTTTTAGTTCTAAAATATTTTTATCAGTTAGTTCTAGTGTTTCAGCAAAATAAATAGCTAAAATAGCCAATAATACTACTTGAGAAGTATAAGCTTTTGTAGAGGCAACAGCAATTTCTGGGCCAGCATGTGTATAAATAGAGTAATCAGCTTCTCTAGTAATAGAGCTACCAATAACGTTACTAATTGCTAATGTTTTTGCTCCTTTTTTCTTTTGAAAGCTTTAAAGCAGCTATTGTATCAGCTGTTTCACCTGATTGAGAAAAAAAAATACATAAAGTTTTTTCATCAACGATAGGGTCTCTATATCTAAATTCAGAAGCAATGTCAACTTCTGTTGGTATTTTACAGATACGTTCTAACATATTTTTAGCTGCTAAACCTGCATGCATAGCAGTACCGCAAGCAACAAGATAAATTTTATTAAGACTTTTTAAATATTCTTTTGTGAATTTTAATTCATCAAATTCACATTTTGAACCTTCACCTAATTTGGCACCTATTGTTTCTCTAATTGCAGTTGGTTGTTCGTAAATTTCTTTTAACATATAATCTTCGAATCCATCTTTTTCTGCACTAGAAGCATTCCATTCGATCGTTTGAATTTTTTTTATCAATTGGATTTAAATTTTTATCATAGAATTTAGCATCGTCTCTTGATAAAACAACAAATTCTAAATCTTCTAATAGATAAAATTCTCTTGTAAAAGAAAGAATAGCAGGTATATCAGAAGAAATGTAATTTTCTCCATTTCCTTTACCTATTACAAGAGGGCTGTCTTTTCTTACTACTATCATATTATTAGGATCGTTTTTACAAATTATTTCTAAGGCGAAACTTCCTTTTAAGTCAGAACATGCATTTTTTACAGCTCTTAAGAATCTAAAAGAATCATTATTGTCGTCTTTAGAATAATAATAATGTATTAAATTAGGTATAATTTCAGTATCTGTCTGAGAATAAAATGTATAACCATTATTAATTAAAAATTTTCTTAATTCATTATAGTTTTCAATAATTCCGTTATGAACAACACTAAATGTTTTTGAATTATCCATATGAGGATGAGAATTTTCTTTAGATGGTTTTCCATGAGTTGCCCATCTTGTATGAGCAATACCAATTGTTCCTTCTAAATCATCAATTCCTGGTAAATTATTTAAATTTTTAACTCTTCCTTTATCTTTCATTATTGAAAGACCATCTTTTTCAATTGTTGAAATACCAGCTGAGTCATATCCTCTGTATTCCAATCTTAAAAGTCCATTAATTAAAATAGGACTTGCTTTTTTTTGTTCCTATGTAACCTACAATTCCACACATAGTAAATCCTCCTTATAAATATTAATTTTGGAATTGAAATGATGCAATAAAAAAGCTTAATTACATTAATTTTTGTTACAATATTACTATTGCTTTTTTAGTTAATGTTATGACTTTAAGCTAAAGCCACTAAAGTATCCGCCGAAAAATTCGATAACTTTAGTCCTCGTCAACATTTTTTAAATGTCCAGGCGCTTAATAAATAAAATAACTCCTTTCATTTTATTTTGCACTTTTTCAATTTACTTTATTATATTACCCCAAAAAATAAAATGTGGCAAGTATTTATTTAAAAATTAATAATATGTTGTTTTTTTATACCTTAGTGTCACAATCTGCATATTAAAAAATTAGTATGTAGATTATTCTATATTGCACTTGCATAAGCTTGTTTAATCTCTTATGCGATATTTTAAAATTTCTGAAATCTATATAAATTAGCAGTGAATTGTAACAATGTAATAAACAATTATACAAAAACAAACTACTTGAATAAAAATATGTTATAAGCTATAATGCAAATAGATGAGGTGATTATATGAAAAAAAAAAATAGGAATTGTTATTGCTATGGAAGAAGAGTTTCAAGCAATAGAGAATAAAATAAAAGAGATAAAAGTTCATGAAGAAAAAAAAGGACTAAAAATTTTTTGAGGGAAAAATAGGAGAAAAAAAGAATGTGTTATAGTAAAAAGTGGAGTAGGAAAGGTAAATGCAGCAAGAACAACACAAGCAATGATAGACAATTTTGATATAGAATATATTATAAATATGGGAGCATCTGGAAGTATTGCTAATGATTTAAATATAGGAGATATAGTAATAGGAAAGTATGTAGTTCAACACGATTTTGATATTACAGCATTTGGACATAACAAAGGATATATAACAGGTGTTGGAGAAAAAGTAGAATGTGATAAAAAATTAATTAAAACGTTAGAAGATGTCGCAAAAAATAATGGAAAATATAAAGTTAAATTAGGAATAGTAGTAACTGGAGATATTTTTTGTACAGACGAAATTATGAAAGAAAAAAATACATACTAAATTTGATGCAGATGTAGTTGATATGGAATGTGCTGCAATAGCACAGGTTGCATATTTAAATAAAAACCATTTGTAGTTGTAAGATGTATTTCAGATGCTCCAAATGGAGAAAACGCATCAGTATTTGATGAAAATTTAGAAATGGCAGCGAATAGATGTGCAAAAATTATAACAGAATTTATGAATAATAATCTAAATTAAATTCACAAAAAATTTACATTAAATTGCTTGTATAAAAAAGGTAAATTAGTATATAATTTATATAAATTGAAAGGAGTGATTTTTTTATGGATAGAAAAATCAAAGTAGCTCAATATGGAACAGGAAAGATGAGTGTGTACACAATGAGATATGTATATGAAAAAGGTGCTGAAATAGTTGGAGCTGTTGATGTAAATCCAGCAGTCATAGGAAAAAGACATTGGAGAAATTATAGGAACAGAAAATAAAGGAGTAAAAGTTGTTTCACTAGAAGAAGCGGAAAAAAATGTTAACAGAGACTAAGCCTGACATAGTTATTGTAACAACAATGAGTTTAATAAAAGATGTAGAGGATGCTTTAATGTTATGTGCAAAATTAGGAATAAATGCAATAACAACTTGTGAAGAAGCATTTTACCCAATGAACTCAAATCCAGGAGTAACAACAAAAAAATAGATGAAATGGCTAAAAAAGACAGGATGTACAATTACAGGAAGCGGTTATCAAGATATATATTGGGGACAATTAATTTCAAGTATAGCGGGTTCAACACAAACAATTAAAAAGATAAAAGGAAGCTCAAAGCTACAATGTAGAAGACTATGGAATAGCATTAGCAAAAGCACATGGAGCAGGATTAACACTAGAAGAATTTGATAGCCAAGTAGCATCTGTAGATAGAATTTCAGATGAAGAAAGAAAATCAATGATAGACAAAGGAGAATACCTACCATCTTATATGTGGAATGTAAATGGATGGTTATGTGATAAACTAGGATTAACTGTAAAATCACAAACTCAAAAAACAGTACCACAAACACATTCAGAAGATATATATTCAAGTACATTAGGAATGACAGTAAAAGCAGGAGATGCTACAGGAATGAGTGCAGTTGTTACAACAGAAACAGAAGAAGGAATAACAATTGAAAGTGAATGTATAGGAAAAGTATATTCAAAAGACGACTTTGACAAAAAACGAATGGACAATTATAGGAGAACCAGAAACAACATTAGTAATAAATAAACCAGCTACAGTAGAGCTTACATGTGCGAGTATAGTAAATAGAATACCAGATGTAATAAACTCAAAACCAGGATATGTACCAACAGAAGAAATGGGAGACTTATATTATAGAGTTAAACCACTAAATGAATACGTAAAATGAGACATAGGGGACAGGTCAAAAATGTCCTATAAAATGTAGAAAAATGTCTAAAATACAAATTAATTATATAAATTTTGCAAATGAACATTTATAAAAAAATCAAGTAGAGCTTACAAAAACTGTAAAACTACTTGATTTTTTAGTATTATTATGTTAAAATAAAAATGAATTTGTTTAATATGTATAAGAGAGGAGAGAACTTAAAGGAAACTTTAAGGATAGATATGACAAAGATAAGAGAAAAAAATACTAATTGGTATGCAACAATATTAGGTTTTTTTAGAGATGAAGATACAGAAAATGAACAAGATAGTGGATACGAAGAATGGAAAAAAAAAAATGCAGATATTATAAATTCAAAAGAAATAGCAAATCTAGAAAAGATGTTAGAGCATAAAGATAGAAATAAAAATAAAAATAAAAATAAAAGAAAAAGAAGAGAAAGTAATAAACTCTGAAGAAGTTGATATACAAAATTTGAGTACTACTAAAGGATATGAAGAAAAAAAAAATGAACGGTAAAGAAATTGGTGAGTAAATACAAGAAATACAAGAAATTTAAATTTCTTGTATTTTTTATCTTGACAAATGGCAAAACTACAGTTATAATAAGTAACGTTAATGATTACGGCGAAGTAGCTCAGTTGGCTAGAGCATTCGGTTCATACCCGAAGGGTCATGTGTTCGAATCACATCTTCGCTACCAAAAATAACTCATATAAATGAGTTATTTTTTTGCGTTTAATACTTTTATGAAAAAATTTTTTACTTGATAATAAATTAAAAAATACTCGCGAAAAGAAATTAATGTTTTTTTTATAAACTAAAAACATACTTTTATAAAATAAACGTATAAAAAGTAAAAACTAATAATAAAATTTCCTCAGTTGATAAAAGAGGTGATAGAATTGATTGAAAGAATCTGTACCTTTTTAACGAATAGAATTAGAAAAAGAAATGCCAGAAATAGATGATGAAAGAGCAGAGATAATAAACTATGGTTTACAAAATATAGTAGGGGGAAATACCAAAAGTTTTCATTATGTTAGGCGTAGCTTATTTTTTGGGAATATTTAAACTAGCTTTATTTACATTTGTGGCATTATTTCCTTATAAAGGAGCATCTGGAGGAGTGCACTTAAAAACGCATATTGGATGTATATTAGTTACAATAATGTTTTATTGTGGAATTCCATTTGTATCACAATATTTTGTGTTCACATCGATAGTTAAATACATTATTGTAATATGTGTATGGATGTTTGGAATAATAATGATTAAATTATATGCTCCAGCGGATACAGAAAGTGTGCCAATTCTAGAAAAAAAAGTTAGAAGAAAAAAAACAAATTGTGTCCTATGCTACATTTACACTTGGTCTATTAATTGCGGTAATTATAGATAGTAATGTAATTTCTAATATATTGATATTAGCTAATTTTATTCAAACAATAATGATAACAAAATTTGTTTATAAATTAACTAATAACAAATATGGTTATGAAGTATATGAAAATACTTCAACTGAATCAGTTTAATATAAGATATATACCGGTAATATTTTATATTATATAAATTTACCAAGGAGGGGATTTTAATGTTAAAATTCTTAGTAAAAATAGCAGAAAAAATATGCAAAGGCTACAAATACCGCTTGTGCAATGTTTGTAATATTTCATCAACCTAAAATGCCAGCATGCATGATAAAAAAAAAGACTAATAATTATAATGAACAATCAACATTGGCAAAGGTAGTTCGAAATATATATTTTTACCAATGATATAACTTAAAAGTTATATAAATGCAATCCTAAAAAAAAAAGTATTTTTTAAATTACTTTCTTTTTTTATTATATTAATAGTAAATTTCTAATTGTTGAGAAAAAGAATTTATCATTTTTGCAGTATATAGATTAATATTATTATTTTTCTTTATCAATTTACGAACTTCCCATAAACCAAGTCCAGTATGATTTTCTTTACCGGAGATACCTTTTTCAAAAATTTTTTCAGTATCAATATTTTTATCTTGATATGTATTTTCAACTATAATTAATTCTCTAGAATTTTTTTATATCATTTCTAAATGTTAAATTAATAATTTTTTTCTTCACTTTCTGAGCTAGCTTCAATTGCATTATCCAATAAAATTCCTAATATTCTTGCAAATTCATAAATCTTCATATGTAATGTAGATAAATCTAGTAGAAATGTTATATTTACTTTTATATCTTTTTCTTCGGCGTTATGAGATTTTTTAGTTAATAAATTGTATATTCCATTATTATTTATTATCTCAGGATTTAAGAGATATAGATTATTTACTCTTTGACAGTCATCTTCTAATTGTTCATAATATTTTTTAAGCCATTCATGTCATTTGTTTTTATATAGCCACCAATTGTTGTAACGATATTGTCAAAATCATGTTTAAAACCTCTAACATTATCATGTAAAATATGTAAAGTATTATTATATGCTTCTGCACTTTCTAATTTTCTCGTTGTTAGAATTAACTTAAATATTCTTGTTAAGCTATAAATGCTAATAGCAAAATAAGCTAATAAAGAGATAAAACTTAAAAAAAAGTAATGAATACAGGCAATTTATCAACATAGTAAAATAAAATTATTGATTGAATGATAATTGCTAATATACCAGATAAAAGATTTAGCAGTATCATTACTTTGTTTTTATTGTCTATATCTTCTAAAATAGTTACTTTTATATTTTTTACTTTTTAAAATTAAATTTATTATAATAGTGAATATGTATATAGTACACATATATAAAAATCTATATAAAGGTATATGATTTAGTTCTTCTGTATTAAGATTTAGTATGCTTAAATATGGGTTAAGTAATAAAGAACCCAATAAATTTAAAATAATTAAAGCTATTATTATAGAAGCAAAAAAAAATCTTTAAAATAGAAATTTTAAAAATTAAATAAGCGACTAAAATAGGGATAAATAAATTAACAAATATATTAAATGGTGAGGGTATAATGTACATAGTTAATACTCCAATAATTGACATGATTACAATGTAAATTATTTTTTGAAATGTTTTTGGTGATATATTTAATATTGTTGTAAATAATCCAAGTACTAAAGAATTTTCAATAAAAATTCCGATGATTAATATCACATCTATCAATGTCTCGTTTGGCGTACTTACGGCCAACCATAAATTATTCAAAATTTCCATAAGTTTTTAAAACCTCCATTAAATCTGCTTTGTATTTAGGACCAATATCACAAGTACTACCATCCTTAAAAGTTATAATTCCAGAAACAGGCTCAACATCCTTTATTTGAGATATATTAGCAATACAAGATTTATGACATCTTTTATAAGTTTCTGGTAATCTGTCTTGAAACTTATTAAAAGAACTATAAGTATCATAATCACGAGAGTTGGAGTATGAAAAACAAGTTTCATACCATCTATTTTGATATATTGAATTTCAGCTTCATTAATAATAGTATTTTTATTATCAATTTTTATATACTTTTTAGGTGAGCCATTAACATCGTCAAACAACCTCTTTATAGTTTCTTCTAAACGATCATAAGTTATAGGCTTAGCTAAATAGTCGAATGTTTTAAATTTATAAGCAATCATAGCATATTCCAAGTGACCAGTTGTAAAAATAATATAAGAGTTTTTATTTATTTTACGAATGGCCTCTGCTAATTCTAATCCACTTTTTTTATTAGATTTTAGATTAATATCTAACATAATAACATCAATTTTATTATTACTAACATAATTTAACATATCTTTTAGTATTATTAGCTTTGAAAGATACAAAAGCATCAAAGTTATT
>VOFJ01003111.1_pt1 | contig 20009 bp, 33 predicted proteins | sample 5384081 | NCBI WGS metagenome assembly VOFJ01 (sample SAMN12384729, study PRJNA508395) | human gut metagenome | isolation source: healthy gut I | host: Homo sapiens | reverse complement strand
GAAGAGAAGAAAGAGGGTGAAGGGAGAACAAAGCCTCCAAGATTCAGAGAAAGAAAAAGAATTTAAGCCACGCCGCGAAGGTGAGTTCAAGCCGCGTCGGGACGGCGAATCCAGACCTCGCAGAGAGGGAGAATACAAGCCACGCAGAGAAGGTGGCGACTTCAAAGGTGGCGATGAAAGAGATAGAAAACCACGGGGAGAATTCCGCGGAGGAAGAGATTCAAGAGGACCAAGAGAATTTAGGGGAAACCGGGAGCCGAGGATTCCGAAGAAGGAAGAGGAATAAACGGTTATAATCCCAACAACTTATTCACCCTGTAATTCACTAGTTAATAATAATTAAAAACTTGAAGTTCCAAATTGGAACTTCAAGTTTACATCATAGCTCTAATGTTCACCCGAAAATCGGAATCAGTCTAAACAAAAAATGGATGATATAGCCATTATAGAAAACAAAATATACGAAATCAGAGGGCAAAAGGTTATGCTTGACTTTGATTTGGCAGAAATGTATGGAGTTGAAACTAAACGCCTCAAGGAACAAGTACGTCGTAATATTGAACGCTTTCCTGCTGAATTCATGTTCGAGCTAACAAAAGAAGAAGTTGCAATTTCAAGGTCGCAAATTGCGACCTTGAAAACAGGACAAGGATATAACATCAAATATCTTCCGTTTGCATTTACTGAATATGGTATAGTTATGTTATCCAGCGTCCTCAAGTCCAAGACCGCTGTGGAAGTAAATATCAATATTATCCGTGCTTTTTTGTACGTATGCGCCAATATCTTCTATCCAATATACCTAAAAAGGAGTTGGAAGAATTAAAACAACGCATCGAATATCTCGAAGAAGATATTACTTCTGATAGGGAAAGTTACGAAAAAACAATTTGACGACCTATTTAATGCCTTTGCTAAAATAAGTGCAATTATCCAATCAAAGACAGACTCCTTTGGACAGAGTAAAAATAGAAGGATTTAAAAACAAATAATAAAGAAAAAGAGCAATGAGTAAAATTGGAAAAAGAGCCATTCTGTTATTGTTGGCACTACCAATCGGATTCAATGTTATGGCACAAGAAACCAAAAAACCGACGCTGGAAGAACTGATTCCGGGCGGCGAGAGTTACCTCTATGCAGAAAACCTGTACGGGCTGCAATGGTGGGGCGACGAATGTATCAAGCCAGGAGTAGATACCCTTTATTCAATTCAACCCAAAACCGGGAAAGAAACAATGGTTATCACTCGCGAGCAAAAATCAACAAAGTGCTTGAAGAAAACAAGGCAGGAAAATTATCACACCTGTATTCCGTCCGTTTTCCATGGACAGACAAGGCACAAATGCTATTCACGATAGCAGGAAAGTTCATTGTATATGATTTCAAGAACAATCAGGTTGTCAGCACTTTCAAAACCAAAGGACGGGGCAAATAATGAAGACTATTGCGCAGCCAGTGGAAATGTGGCTTACACGATAGATAACAATCTATATGTGAATGAGAAAGCAGTAACCAACGAACCCGAAGGTATCGTTTGCGGACAATCTGTGCACCGCAACGAATTCGGTATCAACAAAGGAACCTTCTGGAGTCCGAAAGGCAATTTGCTCGCTTTCTACCGCATGGACGAAAGCATGGTGACACAATACCCGCTTGTAGACATCACTGCACGTGTAGGCGAAGTAAATAACGTACGCTATCCGATGGCAGGAATGACGAGCCATCAGGTAAAAGTAGGCATTTACAACCCTGCTACCGGTAAAAGCATTTATCTGAATGCAGGCGATCCGACAGACCGTTATTTCACTAACATCAGCTTGGGCACCGGATGAAAAGAGCCTCTACCTGATCGAAGTAAACCGCGACCAGAATCATGCCAAACTCTGCCAGTACAACGCAGAGACAGGAGAACCCATGGGAGTTCTCTATGAAGAAATGCATCCTAAATACGTGGAGCCACAAAACGCAATCGTATTTTTTGCCGTGGGACCCTACCAAGTTCATCTATCAAAGTCAGCGTGACGGCTACAATCATCTTTATCTCTTTGATGCCGATGCAGCCAACATGAAAGGTGAAACTTATAACAGCGACAACGGTGGTACTTATTTCCAGGCCGGCAAAGTCAAACAACTGACCAAAGGCAACTGGCTGGTCAGCGACGTCCTGGGATTCAACACAAAGCGTAAAGAAATCATCTTCACAGCCGTAGAAGGCTTGAGAAGCGACATTTCGCTGTAAACGTGAGCAATGGAAAAATAAGCCAACCGTTCGAGAACTGCAAAGAAAGCGAACATAGCGGCATGCTTAACGCTTCCGGCACTTATCTTATCGACCGTTATTCAACAAAAGACCAGCCTCGCATCATCAACCTGGTAGACACCAAAAACTTCAAAGAAACAGCCAATCTGCTGACTGCTGAAAGCCCTTACGAAGGCTACCAAAAGCCAAGCATCGAAACCGGAACAATCAAAGCGGCAGACGGCACCACCGACCTGCATTATCGCCTGATGAAACCGGCCAACTTTTGACCCGGCCAAGAAATATCCCCGTCATCGTATACGTCTACGGAGGTCCTCACGCGCAATGCGTCACCGGAGGATGGCAAAACGGCGCACGCGGATGGGATACGTACATGGCAGGTAAAGGCTATATCATGTTCACCATCGATAACCGTGGCAGCAGCAACCGTGGACTGGCATTTGAAAATGCCACCTTCCGCCGTCTTGGCATCGAAGAAGGTAAAGATCAGGTAAAAGGCGTTGAATTCCTGAAATCCCTCCCTACGTAGACAGCGAACGCATCGGCGTACACGGATGGAGCCTTCGGAGGACACATGACTACCGCCCTAATGCTCCGTTACCCGGAAATATTCAAAAGTAGGCGTTGCCGGAGGCCGGTAATCGACTGGGGTTATTATGAAGTGATGTACGGCGAACGCTATATGGATACACCGGAAAGCAACCCCGAAGGCTACAAAGAATGTAATCTGAAAAACCTTGCCGGCCAACTGAAAGGTCACCTATTGATTATTCACGACGACCACGGTGACGACACCTGCGTGCCACAGCACACCCTGTCGTTCATGAAAGCCTGTGTAGATGCCCGCACTTATCCCGACCTGTTTATCTACCCGTGCCACAAGCACAACGTAGCAGGACGCGACCGTGTACATCTGCATGAGAAAATCACCCGGTATTTTGAGCAGAACTTATAAAACTGACAAAGACACCACCGTATCCATACGAATCATAGATAACAGTATAAATCCATAACAATACAAAGATGAAGATATTATTACTAGGCTCGGGGCATTATGAACATGCACTGGCATGGAAAATTGCCCAAAGTCCGAGAGTTGAAAAAACTATACATTGCTCCGGGAAATGCCGGAACAACTGCCGTAGGCGAGAATGTCAACATCAAAGCAACCGATTTTGAAGCAATCAGTGCTTTTGCTCTAAAAGAGAACATCCAAATGATAGTAGTAGGCCCGAAGATCCGTTGGTAAAAGGAATCTACGATTACTTTCAAAACCGTCCGGAGCTAAAGCATATTGCCGTGATCGGTCCTTCGGCTCAAGGAGCACAACTGGAAGGCAGCAAGGAATTTGCCAAAGGCTTCATGATGCGCCACAACATCCCGACAGCCCGCTACAAAAGCATTACTTCCGAAAACCTCGAAGAGGGCTCGCTTTCCTCGAAACGTTGGAAGCTCCCCTACGTATTGAAGGCTGATGGCCTTTGTGCCGGGAAAGGAGTTCTCATCCTTCCTACGCTGGATGAAGCGAAGAAAGAACTGAAAGAAATGCTCGGCGGCATGTTCGGTTCCGCATCGGCAACCGTTGTGATTGAAGAATTCTTGAGCGGTATCGAGTGCTCTGTATTCGTACTGACAGACGGAGACAACTACAAAGTCCTCCCTGTAGCGAAAGACTACAAACGTATCGGTGAAGGCGACAAAGGATTGAATACAGGCGGTATGGGTAGCGTTACCCGGTTCCGTTTGCTGATGAAGTATATATGGAGAAAAGTACGCACACGCATCATCCGAACCGACCATCAATGGTCTGAAAGAAGAAAAGATCACCTACAAAGGTTTCATCTTCCTCGGTCTTATCAAGGTGAAAGGTGAACCGATGGTTATCGAATACAACGTCCGCATGGGCGACCCGGAAACAGAAAGCGTGATGTTGCGCATCCAAAGCGACTTCGTAGAGTTGCTTGAAGGCACAGCGGCAGGCAATCTGAACGAAAAGACATTGGTTATGGATCCACGTTCAGTACCGGTTGTGTCATTCTCGTCAGTGGCGGATACCCGGAAGCCTACGAAAAAGGATTTCCCATCAGCGGACTGGAACAAGCTGCCGCTACGGACAGTATCATCTTCCATGCCGGAACAGCAATGAAAGACGGGCAGGTAGTGACAAACGGAGGACGTGTCATCGCCGTTTGCTCTTACGGTGCAACCAAAGAAGAAGCATTGGCGCAGAGCTATAAGGTGGCGGATATGATCAACTTCGACAAGAAGTACTTCCGCCGCGATATCGGATTCGATTTGTAATTCAAGTTTCGCACGCAAGTAGCCCTATTCCGCATAGCGTTGAACATCATTGACTTGTCAAGCATTAATAGTTGAGTTATCAAGTATTAATAGTTTAGACGACAATTGTTAATACTTAAGGAATCAGGTATTAACAGCTTGACAGGATGGTTGTTAACATCAAGCATGCAGGATATTAATATCCGGAATATCAACCGAATGTACCTATAGTATCAAGAGATAACAAGTAATAAACTCATGAGAAATAAAAGACTACAAAGTCAAGTGACGGCAGGACGGTGGACCCTGCCTGCCGTTATCTTTATCTGCGCCCTGTGCTGGGTGTTGACTTACTTTTTATTTCCCGGTTCCATAGCCTCAACCGTACTCGAAGGCAGCCCTTCTGCCTGGCAACCCGCCCGCGATTTTCTGCTTCCGGGGTGGGCAGACCGGATTGTCAGCTTCCTGATTTATGCAACCATCGGTTACTTTCTGATAGAGCTTGGAACAATCAGTTCAGCATTATCCGTATGAGGGCTTCCATGCAGACAGCTATCTATTTCCTGCTGGTCACCGTCTGCCCGAAAATGCATTACCTATATACAGGAGATATTATTGCCCTGGGCTTTCTCATTTCCATTTATTTTCTGTTTAAAAGCTATCAGCAAACTCAACGCTGCGGGTTTATTTATTCTACTCCTTCTTCTTTATCGGAGCGGGAAGTATTCTGTTCCCACAGTTCACCATCCTCTCGGTGCTTTGGTTGCTCGAAGCCTACCGTTTCCAGTCGCTCACTCCGCGTAGTTTCTGCGGTGCGCTGCTCGGATGGATGCTGCCATACTGGATGCTGTTCGGACACGCCTTCTTCTACAATGAGATGGAGTTGTTCTATCGCCCTTTCAATCAGCTACTGACTATCGGGGAATTCTTCAACCTGCAAATCCTCCAGCCTTGGGAACTGGCAATACTCGGCTATCTGTTGGTGATGTTCATCGTCAGTGCCGTCCATTGCATCGCCGCCGGATTTGAGGATAAGATACGCACACGCGCCTATCTCCAATTCCTGATAGACCTGACGATTTTCCTGTTCCTGCTGATTGCCCTGCAACCGATATATTGCAGTGCCCTATTGCCTTTGCTTATCATAAGCAACAGCATCCTGATCGGACATTTCTTTGTACTGACCAATAGTAAAAGTTCGAATGTATTTTTCATCATTTCCTTAGTCAGTCTCACCCTTTTATTCGCATTTAATATATGGACGCTTTTATAGATTCAGCGATACAACTCCTCATAGAATGGGGACTCCCGGGATTATTCATCTCGGCTTTACTGGCTGGGAGCATCGTGCCTTTCAGTTCCGAACTGGTACTGGTGGCACTGGTGAAACTCGGTCTGCCCCCGATAGCCTGTCTGATCTCCGCCACTCTGGGCAACACAGTAGGCGGCATGACTTGCTACTACATGGGACGTCTGGGCAAAATCAGTTGGATCGAGAAATATTTCAAGGTAAAGAAAGAGAAAGTAGACAAAATGGTGAAATTCCTGCAAGGAAAAGGAGCATTGATGGCCTTCTTCACCTTTCTTCCCGCCATTGGGGAAGTGATAGCCATTGCACTGGGATTTATGCGAAGCAACACATGGCTCACCATAGTTTCCATGTTTGTCGGCAAACTGATACGTTATATTCTTCTCCTGTATGCACTCGAAAGTGCCTGGGACGCTATAGCAGGGTAAGGATTTTAAATATCAGGTAAAAAGTATTAGACGTTAGACAGTAAGCATTAGAGATTGTATGATGGAAAGGATTATTGAGAAAACCGACGACGGGAGCGCTACCCTGTTTGTTCCGGAATTGAATGAACATTATCATTCGACGAAAGGGGCACGCACGGAGTCTCAACATATTTTCATCGATATGGGATTTAAAGCCTCTTCCGCCACTATTCCGCGTATTCTTGAGATCGGCTTCGGGACAGGGCTAAACGCCTGGCTCAACCCTTGAAGAAGCAGAAAGAAGCAGACGGAATATACTCTATACAGGATTAGAACTCTATCCACTGGAATGGCAGACGATAGAGCAGTTAGGATATATCTCCAATGATGAACAATTAACGACGACCGTCCGGCAGCAACCGGCTATCGAATTGTTTAAGCAACTTCATACATCACCTTGGGAGAAAGACGTGCAACTCACTCCACACTTCACCCTACGGAAAGTAGAGACAGACGTAAACAAATGGGTTGAGAACAGAGAACGAACAATGAGCAATATCAATGATAGCGTAACCAACGCCGAATCACCTGCCCTGAATCTTTCATTTAACCTCATTTACTTCGATGCCTTTGCACCGGAAAAGCAACCGGAAATGTGGTCGCAAGAACTATTCAACCGCCTCTACGTTTTATTAGATAGAGACGGCATCCTGACCACTTACTGCGCCAAAGGTGTCGTCCGCCGGATGTTACAGACAGCCGGATTCACAGTAGAACGTCTGCCCCGGACCTCGGGTGGTAAACGGGAAATATTACGCCCGAAAATAAGAATAGAAACAAGATAAAAAAGACACCCCCGAAATAGAAGAAGTCATGAAAAACAACTAAAAGATATGAGAACCCTTTTCTCTCCTTAGTGCCTGCCTCCTAATGGCAGCCTGCACAGGACGCTCTTCCCAAAGCAAGCAACGATGACGAAGCAAAACCGGTGATTACCGTCACCCTGGAACCGCAACGTTATTTCACGGAAGCTATTGCGGGAGATAAGTTCAAAGTAGTCAGCATGGTTCCCAAAGGTTCCAGCCCGGAAACATACGATCCGGTTCCCCAGCAACTTGTTTCTTTAGGAGATAGCAAAGCCTACTTCCGCATCGGATACATCGGCTTCGAACAGACCTGGATGGATCGCTTAATGAACAATACCCCCCATATTCAAGTGTTCGACACCTCCAAAGGAATCGACCTCATACTCAACAATGATGACCACGACCACGGACATAACAGCCCACGACGGGCATATCCATCCTGTAGAGCCGCACGTATGGAATTCCACCGGTAATGCTTTAATCATTGCAGGAAACACCTACAAAGCCCTTAGCCAACTGGATAAGACAAATGAGGTATACTATAGAAACCGCTACGACTCTCTCTGCCAACGTATACAACATACCGACAGCCTGATTCGCCAACAACTTTCTTCACCGGAGGCAGCCAAAGCCTTTATGATCTATCATCCGGCTCTCTCCTACTTCGCCCGCGACTACGGACTGCACCAGATTTCTATCGAAGAAGGGGGCAAAAGAACCTTCTCCCGCCCATCTGAAAGCCTTGATAGACCTGTGTCAGGCAGAAGATGTACGTGTAATCTTTGTTCAACCGGAATTTGACAAACGCAATGCGGAAACCATCGCGCAGCAAACCGGAACGAAAGTGATCCCTATCAATCCGCTAAGTTACGACTGGGAAGAAGAAATGCTGAATGTAGCCAAAGCCCTCGCGCCACAGGCTGCAACAAAATAAATGTATAAAATCAAGAACCCATCAAGCCATTTCCAACGATGAAACCAATAATCGAAATAAAGAATCTTTCCGCCGGATATGACGGTCGCACTGTTCTCCACGATGTTAATCTAAGCATCTACGAACGGGATTTTCTAGGTATTATAGGTCCGAACGGAGGCGGCAAACGACGCTTATAAAGTGCATCCTCGGTCTGTTGAAGCCAACCGGAGGGGAAATTATATTCCATACTCCTGAAAAAGCATCTACTAAAACCACTTCTACTTTCCTGGGTTATCTGCCTCAATACAACAGTATAGACCGGAAGTTCCCTATTTCCGTGGAAGAAGTGATCCTATCCGGATTAAGCATACAAAAATCGCTCACTTCACGATTTACTCCCGAACAGAAAGAGAAAGGTAAACAGATTATTTCCCGCATGGGGCTTGAAGGACTCGAACACCGTTCTATCGGGCAATTAAGCGGCGGGCAGCTGCAACGTGCCCTGTTGGGACGTGCCATCATCTCCGACCCTGCGGTATTGATTCTCGATGAACCCAGCACGTATATCGACAAGCGTTTCGAAGCACGCCTTTATGAGTTATTGGCTGAAATCAATAAAGAATGCGCCATCATCCTTGTCAGCCACGACATCGGCACCGTGCTGCAACAGGTAAAATCCATCGCTTGTGTCAACGAAACATTGGATTACCATCCGGATACAGGCGTTACTACGGAATGGCTGGAAAGGAAACTTCAACTGCCCTATCGAGCTATTGGGACACGGCACATTGCCTCACCGGGTTTTAGGAGAGCATCATCACCATCATTAAAGTTGCCATAGACTCTATATAGATATACGGCTTCCTTGTTTTAAAATGTATCTTCCCTCTCTGCTGCCTTCCGGAAGAGTGAAAGAGATAGTAAATCACCCCTTTGTTACTTAATATTTCTTACTTTCTTCCTCATTATCCTTACAAATCACTATCTTTGCGACCTCATAATTTTGTTTTTAACGAATAAACTACGATAGTGCTAATGAAACAGTACAGAACCGTAAACAACCTTATGGGTTGGCTTACATTCATCATTGCGGCAACCGTCTACTGCCTGACAATAGAACCGACCGCAAGTTTCTGGGATTGCCCGGAGTTCATAACCACCGGCTATAAACTGGAAGTCGGACACCCGCCCGCGCGCCTTTCTTCATGCTAGTGGCGAATCTGTTTTTCAATTTGCTTCCGACGTAACAACTGTTGCTAAAATGGTGAATTACATGAGTGCCCTCATGAGTGGCGCCTGTATCCTGTTCCTTTTCTGGAGCATCACCCACCTGGTACGCAAACTGATTATCACTGACGAAAACAATATCACCAAAGGACAGCTTATCACAGTGATGGGTAGCGGACTGATCGGTGCACTGGTTTATACATTCAGTGACACATTCTGGTTCTCGGCCGTGGAAGGTGAAGTATATGCCTTCTCCTCCCTGTTTACCGCTGTTGTTTTTCTGGTTGATTCTGAAATGGGAAGACGTAGCCGACCAGCCGCAAAGCGACCGTTGGATTATCCTCATCGCCTATCTGACCGGATTGAGTATCGGTGTGCACTTATTGAACTTGCTTTGTCTGCCTGCCATCGTATTGGTATACTACTACAAAGAAAACACCGAATGCTACCGCCAAAGGTTCGTTAATAGCGCTATTAGGTTCAATGGTGCTCGTTGCAGCCGTGCTTTACGGCATCGTACCGGGTATCGTGAAAGTAGGTGGCTGGTTTGAACTGTTGTTCGTCAACGGACTCGGAATGTCATTCAATTCGGGCGTAGTGGTTTATATCATTCTGCTTGCAGCCGCCTGATTTGGGGTGTATACGAAAGTTACACCGAAAAGAACAAAACACGCATGGCTATTTCATTCATCTTGACGATTGCCTTGCTGGGTATCCCGTTCTACGGACACGGAGCCAGCAGTATCGTCATCGGTATTTTGGTTATTGCCGCATTGGGCCTTTATCTTGCCCGAGTGTACAGGCTAAAATCAAAGAGAAATGGCGTATTTCCGCACGTACCATGAATACAGCCATGCTGTGCACCATGATGATCGTAATCGGGTATTCTTCTTACGCACTGATCGTTATCCGTTCTACTGCCAACACCCGATGGACCAAAACTCACCGGAGGATATATTCACCCTGGGCGAATACCTCGGCCGTGAACAATACGGAACCGGTCCGCTCTTCTACGGTCCTGCTTTCTCTTCGAAAGTGGCACTCGACGTAACAGACGGCTATTGTATTCCGCGCCAGTCGGAAGCAGGAAGCAAGTTTGTCCGCAAGGAAAAAGACTTCTCCCGACGAAAAAGACTCTTATATCGAACTTCCCGGACGTGTGGAATACGAATATGCACAGAATATGTTTTTCCCGCGTATGTACAGCTCGTCACACGCACCACTCTACAAGCAATGGGTAGACATCAAAGGACACGACGTTCCTTACGACCAATGCGGAGAAATGGTAATGGTGAACATGCCTAACCAATGGGATAACATCAAATTCTTCTTTATCTACCAGTTGAACTACATGTACTGGAGATATTTCATGTGGAACTTTGCCGGACGCCAGAATGACATACAGGGTAGCGGGGAGATAGAACACGGCAACTGGATCACCGGTATCCCGTTCATAGATAACATACTTGTAGGCAACCAGGAATTGCTTCCGCAAGATCTCAAGGACAACAAAGGGCACAATGTATTCTACTGTCTGCCGTTGATTCTCGGATTGATCGGACTCTTCTGGCAGGCTTACCGCAACCAGCGTGGTATCCAGCAATTCTGGGTGGTCTTCTTCCTGTTCTTTATGACAGGTATCGCTATCGTGCTCTACCTCAACCAAACTCCTGCACAACCCCGTGAACGAGACTATGCGTATGCCGGTTCGTTCTATGCCTTTCTGCCATCTGGGTAGGTATGGGAGTGGCAGGTATCATCCGCATGTTGCGAGATTATGCCAAGATGCAGGAACTTCCGGCAGCCGTTCTGGCTTCAGTGCTCTGTTTGTTCGTCCCCATCCAGATGGCGGGACAGACATGGGATGACCACGACCGCAGCGGACGCTTCGTTGCCCGCGACTTCGGACAGAACTACCTGATGACTTTGCAGGAAGAAGGCAACCCGATTATCTACACCAACGGTGATAACGATACCTTCCCCTTGTGGTACAATCAGGAAACAGAAGGCTTCCGCACAGATGCCCGTACCTGTAACTTAAGTTACCTGCAAACAGACTGGTATATCGACCAGATGAAACGTCCGGCCTACGATTCTCCGTCACTCCCTATCACTTGGGACCGTGTGGAATACGTGGAAGGACAAAACGAATATATCTCTATCCGTCCGGAAATGAAAGCCTCTTATCGACAGCTATTTCAAACAGGCAAACGAACTGGCTGCACAGGGGAGACACTACCATATTGTCGCTCGTTCACTCCATCTTCGGTGAGAATCCCTTATGAACTGAAGGAAATCATCAACCGCTGGATGCTTGGCAAGAACGACCAATTGAAAGAACTTCTCAAGAAGACAGGAAAAAGAGATACAGCTTTCCGCTCATCCCTACGGACAGCATCGTCATGAAGATAGATAAGGAAGCCGTACGCCGCTCCGGCATGAAAATACCGGAAGCTCTGGGCGACTCTATCCCCGAATATATGACGATCACCCTCAGAGACGCCAACGGAAGCCCGAAACGTGCGCTCTACAAGAGTGAGCTGATGATGCTCGAAATGCTTGCCAACGCTAACTGGGAACGTCCTATCTATATGGCAATCACCGTAGGAAGCGAAAACCATCTGGGCATGGGCAACCACTTCACACAGGAAGGGTCTCGCCTACCGCTTCACTCCGTTCGATACGGACAAACTGGACAGCAAGATCGACAGTGAAAAGATGTACGATAACCTGATGAAAAAGTTCAAGTTCGGTGGCATCGACCAGCCGGGCATATACATCGACGAGAACGTGATGCGTATGTGCTACACACATCGTCGTATCTTCACGCAGCTCGTAGGGCAGCTCATCAAAGAGGGCAAGAAGGACAAGGCACTCGCTGCACTCGATTACGCCGAAAAGATGATTCCGGCAATCAACGTACCGTATGACTGGGCAAATGGCGCCTTCCAAATGGCAGAGTCTTATTATCAACTGGGACAGAACGAGAAAGCCAACAAGATTATCGACGAGCTTGCCAACAAGTCGCTCGAATACATGATCTGGTATCTTAGCCTGAACGATAACCAGCTTGCCATTGCCAGCGAAAACTTCGTGTACAACGCCAGTTTGCTTGACGCCGAAGTCCGCCTAATGGAAAAATACAAATCAGAAGAACTTGCAAAACATTACTCTACGCAACTCGACCAACTATACAACGAGTATGTGACGAGAATGAAAGGGAAATAATTTAGGTATGAAGTAATAAGTATTAAGTATTAACGTAGCTTCCATGCAGACTTGGCATGTTTTCCGTAAGGTATAATACTTAATACTTATTTCCTAATACTTCAAAACACAGACTCTTATGTTTATAGAACAACCACCTTGGCTTTTCCGGGTGTTGTATCCACAAGCTATCTTCCGGATGGACCCGAATGAGCGGGCAGTCTATCTGACTTTCGACGACGGCCCCATCCCGGAGGTTACTCCTTGGATATTGGAAATATTGGAAAAACATCATATCAAAGCTACCTTTTTCATGGTAGGCGACAATATACGCAAGCACCCGGATGAATACCGGATGGTGGTAGAGCACGGACACCGCATCGGTAACCATACTTTCAACCACATCCGTGGATTTGAATATTCCAATCCGGATTACCTGGCAAATGCCAGAAAGGTAGATGATATTATTCATTCCGATCTCTTCCGTCCACCACACGGACACATGGGGATTCAGGCAGTATTATACGTTGCGCTATCATTACCGCATCATTATGTGGGATCTCGTGACCCACGCGATTACAGTAAGCGGATGCGCCCGGAACAAGTGCTGAACAACGTGAAACGCTATGCACGAAACGGTTCTATCATCACTTTCCACGATTCGCTGAAGTCATGGAACAACGGTAACCTGCAATACGCACTTCCCCGTGCCATCGAGTTCCTGAAAGAGGAAGGTTATGAATTCAAGGTGTTATAATCTTTGAAAAAACAGAAACTTCGAAAAGAGCAGAAGGATAAGAAAGAAAAGAGTTTCTGATGAATAAAAAAGCTCCCTGATAAGAAAAAAAAATATAAGCCGAGGTATTATGCCCCGGCTTTGTAGTTTAAAGCCCGTTTCGTGCCCAAAATTGAAAGATCCCTCCTCTTTCTTACAAGATGCCAGTGCAACCGCATTTCGCCTGGTAAAGGGCCAAAAAAGAGGGCAAAACAACCTGCATTCAAAAAGTTTCTGATTCACATTACCATTTCAACCGTATTTTTTTTTATACATTTGCAACGGTCTCTTCCGCAGAAAGCCTCCGGGTGGCGAGGGAGAGACGTGTATATTGAGAAGACGTTTACAAGCGTTTGTCTTTCGTGTTTCAGAACTTCGCAAACTTTGACCACCGGAATGACGAATAGCAACTAAGACGTCCTCCTGATGTGTATTTATATACATCCGTGCCTCTTTTTGCCGAAACAAAGGGAGGTTACGGGTGTTGTACATATCGGCGTGGGCTTTCTGCGTTGTTCGTTCTCGGTGGTGGGCATTGCGAAGGCCTTGAACACGGAACGGACGAAGGTAAGAGATTCCCACGCCTCTTTTATATATTCTCGCCGGTATCTTAAATAATCCGTTCCTCCAACGGGAATCCGGGGGACGCACACTTGCAGAATGACATGATTCATGCGGGACAACTTATTGAACGCACGCTTCACGAACAAGGACGTACCGTCACCTGGTTCGCTACCCAACTATGCTGCACACGCCCCAACGTTTACAAGATCTTCCGGAAAGAGAATATCGACATCCACCTGCTCTGGCGCATCTCCTGCATCCTCGGCCATGATTTTTTCCGCGATCTTTCCGACAGCATCAATACCGGAAACTTCCCCAGTGTATCCAAATAGGATACAATTCCGTATCGTTCTTGGAACTATGCTTTCACCCGGTAGTATAGTCCTTTCGCATACCTTTGCAGGCATATTAACATATAATCACAAAAGGACATGAAAACGAAAAAACTATTTCTGATTATTGCTCTGGTTGTCGGTTGTGCCGTCGGAGCCCATGCGCAAAAGACTGTCTTCAAGTTTCGTGATGCGCAGGCACGTGCCGGAGATGCAGTTAACCGAAGTTTGTGTAAAGCCTACAGTTGTAGAGGTGAAAATTCTTGAAGAGAAAGGACGAATAAAGGATGAATGGACACTAAGCAAAGAGGAAGTGGAGATCGCCATGAAAGGAGAACTTGACAACATCCGTGCATGGGGGACGTATCTGTCCACCATCAAATACAACTGCGATGTCATCATCATGGGAGCCACTTTCAAAGTGGAAGATAATGAAAAAAAACAGGGGGATACACGGTTACAGTAGTAGGTTATCCCGGCATCTTTGTCAACTGGCATCCTGCCACCCAGGACGATTATGAATGGATACGTCTGCAGAAGCTTATCACCCACGGATGGAAAAAGCCAGATAGCACCTGTCATAAAGAACAAGAATTAATAACCAAAAAACATAGACAATAATGAAAAAAGTATTATCAATTGTTGCTGCGCTTTTGTTGTGCGTAGGAACACAGGCACAGATTGTATCATCCAGAAGTGCAATCGTCAAAACAGAGAAAAGCCAGCAAACACAATGGTTCTTGCGTGCAGGTTTGAATATCATGAACTTCTCCGGTGACGGAGCCGAAGGAGCTGACTCAAACATCGGATATAACGCAACATTTGGCTACCAGAAGCCTTTAGGCAGCACAGGAGGATACTGGGGAATGGAATTTGGACTCGGCTCCCGTGGTTTCTAAAGTGGAAGACACGAAGTGCAATGGCTCATAATATACAATACTCTCCGTTCACATTCGGATGGAAATTTGCAGTGGCGGACAATGTTCATATCGACCCGCATGTAGGAGTCTTTGCCAGCTACGATTACACGAGCAAAATGAAAGCAGACGGAGAGAGCATCAGCTGGGGAGATTTTGCAGATTATCTGGAAGTGGATTACAATCATTTCGATGCCGGTATGAATATTGGCGTAGGACTGTGGTATGACCGTTTCAACCTGGATCTCACCTATCAGCGCGGATTCATAGATACATTCAGCGATGCCGACGGATTCAAGACCAGTAACTTTATGATTCGTCTAGGTATTGCCTTCTAAGGACAACCAAACCTCAATAAACCATATTATTTATTCAGCGTCCACGATCTTTTCTCTTCGCAAAAAGGGGTACCGTGGATGCTGTTTTCTTAAAAATAACGGAATATGATGACCAAACGACAATTTCTGGCAATCATGTATCTGCTGACGGGGAGTTATCCCGCTGATAGCACAGACTTTCACCGAACAGAAAAAGAACTATCCCGTCAGTACAGACGGCAATAAATATGTGGTCAGCGGATTTACCCCTTTCAGTGGTATGCAAGATGTAAACATCTACGCTAATGCACTGTTATGGACCGTCAAAAATGTCTGTCCGCAGCTACGGGAAGGGATAACGGAGGTAAACGCGCCGGCTAAAAACTTCAGTTGCGATCTGATACTTGCCTCGCAAGCAGACTCAAATCAAAAGAATACTTACTATTGCAAAGCCCTGTTTCAAGTAAAAGACGGCAAGCTGGTCTACTATCTTTCCAATATACGGATAGAATCATCAGCAGTGATAATGAAAAAAATCACTCCCATGGAGAAGCTGCAACCGGACAAGAAAGCATCTCACAAAGAAATCATGGATGACTTCGTACAGGTGGAATCGCAAGTATTGAATAAAATGTTCGACTTCATCGTAACGAACCAAACTTTCACCAATCACTCACTGGAATGAAATCAGTATCAACAAGCCGGTGAAAGGCATGACGGAAGATGAATGTCTGCTGGCCTTCGGCAAACCGCAGACTATTCAAGAATCAAATGGAGAAGTGCAATGGATGTATTCCAGGCTCGTTCTACCTATTCTTCAAGAATGGACATGTGGAAACGATTATCAAATAATCCCATAAAAACAAATCATCTCAAAATCAAACAATTAAAACAATTTATTATGAAAACAATCTGGAAAGCAACCGTTTGCATAGTTGCAGTATTACTGTCGTTCAGCATTTATTCCTGTGGCGATGACGACGATGACGCTGTCGGTTCACGCGATTTATTGTTAGGAACATGGAATGGAGTGTATTATCTTTCACAAGAATGGGAAGATGGTGAAAAGGTAAGTGACTCTAAAGAAGATTTTGTAAATGGAACCAACCGTTATTCCATAGAGTTCAAGGAAGATGGTACGTATGTAGAAAAAGATGTCTACAACTCCTCCGGAAGTACTAATTATTATCACGGTACATGGAGCTACTCCGGTAATAAGCTGACTCTCATCGACACTGAAGAGGATAATTACACAGAAGTGTGGACAGTGACCACAATGACAGAGAATGAATTAATCTATGAACTTCGTGAAAAAGAGAAAGAAGACGGAACGACATACGAATATTACGAACAACACGCTTTTACAAGATAGCTCAAGGACATTATCTTTCTTTTCCAGAAAGATAAAAATAACGGAGTGTGTCAAAACGCAGATTAACGCAAATTATCGCAGATTATTCCAATTATATTGATATATTAATCAACGACTTATAAAATTATTTCTGCGATAATTTGCGTTAATCTGCGTTTTATTATTCATTTTCATTATGACACACCTCCTTCATCTATTAGAAAAGACGCATGATATTCAATAATGAATCGCGTATTCAGTGAGTAAAAAAGAAATTAAAGAGGGCGTTTCGTCACACCCCTCGACAATCCTTCTTTTTTTGACTGTATAAGCAATTCAGCACATTAATTAATATGCCACCGCCAACGGAGTACGCAATTTCTGCGCATATTCAGCCATATATTTATTCCAGGCATCCGGAGTCTTGATAGCCGCCTTATCCCAGGCAGAACCCCAGTAATAAGTATATTCAGAACCCGGTTCATATTCGCTGATAGCCAGCACATGACCGTCGGCTCCGCCACGCATCCTTCTTTTCCTTTTCAGAAAAAGCACCACTTTCGCCTCTTTTTACCTGTGCAGGGAAATGCAGCGCCGACAAATATCTTACCGTTACCGCCGCTACTGTCAGTTGTAGGATCTACGTAGGTGATATAGCCGTTTGCAGCATCTGCCACAACCGCACCGTCCGGTTCACGCAGAACGATTCCGGTAGTCACAGGCATCGCTTCTTTCAGGTTAGTATACGAAACAACGGTTTTGTTCAGGTACGAACCAGCATCCAATGTGATGACGCGCGTCTCCACCACGTTAGAATCGCCACGGACAGTCAACGGATTAAATTCCAGTTTCACCGTGAAACGCAACGGGCCATTATCAAGGATTTCCTGCGTGCGATAACAGTATGGATAGATAATCGTATCGCCCTGCATCAAAGCAGCCGTACCGCAACCCAGCGTAGGACCTACGGCATAACAGTCCATTCCATAGCCGTGATCAATGTGATAGGAAATGGCTCTTTGCAGTTCAGAAGCCGCTTTAGGATCTGTTTTTCTCAGTTCAGCAATTCTGGCACGCTTTTCCTTATCCAGTTCTTCAGCGTAAAGGCTTTCCAAGAATCGGTTCCGTAGTGTTATACTTCGTAAAGAGGTCGTAGCCGAAACCACGTTCACCACTCTTCTGCAAGGCAGGGCCATAGGCACGGTAACCGCCCAGGTCATTCTCCCATGCCACGTCGTCCAGACGTTCGGATAATATTTGCCGCAGGCAATTACATTATACGGGTCGGGAGTACCGGATTGGATAGTATAAGTGGCTGTACCATTCGCTTTCACCGTAGCCGGGAAAACACTTTCTCGTCATACGTCACTTGATACGGTACTTGCTGACCATCTATGTCAAGCACTACGATTTGCGCTGTGTCAGCCAGTTTCAACTTCGCGACCACATCGCTCATCGGTACTTCCACCATCTCCCCTGTACGTTCAAGAGCCAAAGGATTGGTCACTGTAACCGTCATTGACTGCTTGCTGTCGGCACAAGCAGGCTAAAAACCCATCAGGGCAATAAAGCCGATTCATAAACAACGGCAAACAGATATAAATAAAACGAAAGGGGATAAATGAAACCGTTGAAACTTATTAAATAAAAAGATAAGGTGACAGACGAAAAGAGTAAGCTCTTTATGCCATTCTATCACCTTACCGGAAATAGTTTATCTGACATTATTTCGGCTGTTTTCCGATGTAAGCAAGGATACCACCGTCTACGTAAAGGATGTGTCCGTTTACAGCGTTAGAAGCTTCAGAAGCCAGGAATACTGCAGGACCAGTCAGTTCTTCCGGATCCAACCAACGGCCGGCAGGAGTCTTGGCACAGATGAATGTATCAAACGGATGACGGCTTCCGTCTGCTTGCGTCTCACGAAGAGGAGCAGTTTGCGGAGTAGCGATGTAACCCGGACCGATACCATTACACTGGATGTTGTATTCGCCATATTCAGAAGCAATATTACGAGTCAGCATCTTCAGACCACCTTAGCAGCAGCATAAGCAGATACAGTTTCACGACCCAACTCAGACATCATAGAGCAGATATTGATGATCTTACCTGCACGTTTCTTCATCATGGCCGGCAACACAGCCTTAGAAACGATAAACGGAGCGTTCAAGTCGATATCGATCACTTTACGGAAGTCAGCAGCTTCCATTTCGTGCATAGGAACACGACGGATAATACCGGCGTTATTAACAAGGATATCAATCGTACCTACTTCTTTCTCGATAGTGGCAACCATTGCCTGTACAGCCGGTTCGTCTGTAACATCACATACATAACCGTGAGCTTTAATTCCCTTTTCAGCATAGGAAGCCATGCCTTTGTCCACCAACTCCTGGTTGATGTCGTTGAAACATATAGTTGCGCCCTGTTCTGCGTAAGCAGAAGCGATTGCAAAACCGATACCGTAAGAAGCGCCTGTAACGAGAGCTACTTTACCTTCCAAAGAAAAATTCAAATACTGATTCATAATTTTTTGTTATTAAATGAAGGAAAACTATTGTAGTTGTTTATTTTAAATCTGTAATTAATGAGAAGTCCTGATCACCATAATCCAGATTCTCTCCACCCATACCCCAGATAAAGGTATAGTTGTGGGTTGCCGCCGCAGTGGATCGACCATTCGGGAGACAGAACTGCCTGATCGCCTTTCATCCATATATGACGCGTCTCATCTACCTCTCCCATAAAGTGGCAAACAGCGTGCTCATCGGGCACTTCGAAATAGAAGTAGGCTTCCATACGGCGGCTGTGCACGTGCGCAGGCATCGTGTTCCATACACTGCCCGGTTTCAGTTCCGTCATACCCATCTGCAGCTGACAGGTAGGAAGGACCTGATTTACGATCATCTTGTTGATGTTACGGTGGTTGGAGCCTTCCAACGAGCCCATTTCGGCTACTACCGCATCCGCTTTCGTCACTTTACGGTCGGGATAGTTGCGATGTGCGGTCAGTGAATTGAAATAGAATTTAGCGGGATGGGAAGCGTCTTTGCTTTCAAAGGTCACTTCGCGGTCGCCCGAACCCAGATAAAGGGCCTCTTTATAGTCAAGTTCGAACCAGCGTCTCGCCTGCTTTCACGATACCGGGACCGCCTACGTTGTAAATACCCATTTCACGACGGGTCAGGAAGAACGGAGCCTTCAGCGGGTCGATTGCTTCAAGTGTCAGTACCTCCCTACCGGAAACGCGCCGCCTACAACCATACGGTCGTACATGGAAT
>VOFJ01001702.1_pt1 | contig 20016 bp, 34 predicted proteins | sample 5384081 | NCBI WGS metagenome assembly VOFJ01 (sample SAMN12384729, study PRJNA508395) | human gut metagenome | isolation source: healthy gut I | host: Homo sapiens | reverse complement strand
GATTTGAAGATAGACAAACTTACTCACCAAGACCTCGGACAGATGCAGATGTATGTCAACTATTACGACCGCTATGTCAAACAAGACTTTGAAAAGCCGACAATTTAATTGGTATTCTACTGTGTAAGGAGAAGAACGATGCACTAGTGGAACTCACCTTGCCTAAAGATGCTAACATCTATGCTTCTGCTTATCAACTCTATCTCCCAACAAGGCTTTATTGCAAGCCAAGGTGAAGGAATGGATTGAAGAGTTTGAAGAAAATGAGGAATTAAAGAAACTGGAAGAAAATGAATAGTATTTGTGCAGCCAAAACTGCACAAATACAAACAGAAATACGACGATGGATACAAAAGCGTTACGTCAAAAGATACTCGACCTTGCGATACATGGAAAACTTGTACCGCAAGACCCGAACGATGAACCTGCATCAGTTCTGCTCGAACGAATCAAGGCTGAAAAAGAACGACTGATAAAGGAAGGCAAAATCAAGCGGAGCAAGAAGTCTGCAAAGACTTCCGATACGCCACATTATCAGAATGTGCCGTTTGAGGTGCCGAGTTCATGGGTATGGTGCAAATTGGAGGATTATGTTAAAAGTGGTGACTGATGGCGATCATCAAGCACCGCCTAAGTCAGATATTGGCATCCCATTTTTGGTTATTTCAGATGTTGCAAAAAGGAAAACTAAATTTCTTAAATACTCGTTTTGTTCCACAAGAATATTATGAGAAAATTTCATTTGATAGAAAACCGGAAAAAGGAGACTTGTTATTCACCGTAACAGGTTCTTATGGTATTGTTGTACCTGTAAACATTGATTGTAAATTTTGTTTTCAACGGCACATTGGGTTGATAAAAACTTTGAATACGAGTGAATATCTTTTACACCTGCTAAAAAGTAGTTATATCAAAGGACAATGCGATGAGTTTGCCACAGGTACAGCACAAAAGACTGTAGGATTGGAGACATTACGTTCTTTTCTATTGCCAATTCCACCTTTTGCTGAACAACAGCGTATTGTAATAGAAATAGAGAAATGGTTTTCTTTGATAGAACTTATAGAAGGAGGTAAGGACGATTTACAAACAACCATCAAACAAGCCAAGAGCAAAATTCTTGACCTCGCCATTCATGGGAAACTCGTACCACAAGACCCGAATGACGAACCAGCCATCGAACTGCTAAAACGTATAAATCCCGACTTCACACCTTGTGATAACGGGCATAGTGGGAAGTTACCTTATAAAATACCTAGGACATGGGTATGGTGTAGTCATAATTCTATCTTAGATATATCTGGAGGATCACAACCTGCGAAGAGTTATTTTGAAACTATACCTAAAACCCAAATTACATTAGACTTTATCAGATTAGAGATTATGGAGAGTCTCCTGTACCTGTTTATATCCCAATTAATCTTGCTTCAAAACAGACCGAAAAAAGGAGATATATTATTAGCACGTTATGGTGGTTCTTTAGGAAAAGTGTTTCATGCTAAACAAAGGGGCTTATAATGTGGCAATGGTAAAGGTTATCTTTAAATTTGAAAATCTCATATACAAGGAGTATGCATACTATTATTATTTATCTGACCTATATCAAGGAAAACTAAAAGAAATTTCAAGGACGGCTCAAACAGGATTTAATATTACAGACTTTAATGATATGTATTTTCCACTCCCCCCTATCAACGAGCAACAACACATCGTTCAAAAGATAGAAGAACTTTTTTCATCCCTTGATGATATTCAAAAATCCTTAGAAGTGTAATTAATTACACTTCTAAGGATAGATAAAACTTACCAGTTTACTACTTTGTCCACAATTTTTTGCTGTTCACTAGCTGTTCGACGGAGATAAATACGAGTAGTTTCAATACTTTCATGTCCCATAAGGTCAGCAAGTAGAGCAAGGTCATTGAATCGGTCAAGGAAGTTCTTGGCAAAACGATGACGGAATGAATGAGGATAAACCACTTCCTTATTCATTCCGTATTTTCCCGCAAAATGTTTCAGTTGTTGGGCTATGCCACGTGTTGTAATACGTTCCCCAAATCGGTTCAGGAATATATAGCCGGAAATAAGACTTTTTCTTTGAGCCATTTTGTGGCTTCTGTACGCAAATTTTTCGAATATATAAACGACGTATTTTTTCCACCTTTACTGTAAAGATCAAGATGGCCAACTTGTACATGCTCAGCTTTGATGTGAAGCAATTCACTGACACGTGCGCCTGTGGCAGCCATAAACCATACGATAAAAATACCACTCATTATAACCATCAGCTTTTAAGCGTGTTTTTAGATATTTGTAGTCTGCATCGCTGATTACGTTTTTCCAAAAAGTTCTTCTGCTGTACTTTGACGAACTTTACCTTCAGTTTCTCCTGTTTTGTAAATTCCAAATACTTGTTGATACCTTGCAATCGTAGGTTTACCGTTTGCGGTTTAAAGTTTTCCACCAGATACCCTTTATATGTTAAAAGGTTCTTTTTGTTTACTTCTCCATAATGATTGAGGAAATACTGTACTGTCCACACATACGATGTAACAGTGTTTTTTGCCAAATTAGTTTTGGCGAGATAGCTTTTGAATTTTGTTACCATATTATATTGATTTATAATGAATACGGCAACAATATAATAGAATATATCGGGCATTATACGCAGTTGCCTGATGGATGGACGTTTTGTAGGCTTGACAAATTATAGGTTATGAACAGTCTACAGCTTATATTGTAGAATCGACAGCTTATGATGACTCTTATTCAACCCCAGTTCTGACAGCCGGTAAATCATTTATTATTGGTTACACTAACGAGGTTATCGGTATATACTCGAATCTTTAGTATAATCTTTTGATGATTTTACAACTGATTCGACGAAACTAGTTGATTTCCCTTTTATCAAGGTAAAAGTCATCTGCAATGAAGATTCTAAAAAGTACATAAGGACATTGAAGTTGATTATGTGGCAATGTTTATGAGCATAACCAAATTGGTAGGTGACACCCATAAACGATATTGAACAAGAATACTCAAAATTAGAGATACCAATACCATCGAAGGCAGAACAAAAGCGAATTATTCATGCAATCCATGGAATTTTACACAATTAGATTTAATAATGGAGAGCCTATAAACTCTCCATTATTAAATCTAAAGACATAAAAGCCTTGGTTATAGCCTTTATAATCCTTTGTTGTTCTTTGTAAGGTGGAATAGGAATTTCTATTGCTTTGAATAGTTTCTTGTTCAAGTGGGGAATAGCAGAACCAACCTTACTTTCTCGCAAGACTTTCCTATGCAAGTTGATTGCTTGTAGTACATATTCTTCGTTCATATTTTCGTTGATAAGCAACTGTTTGAAAGTACTACCTTGATAGCCGTCAATCGAAGTCCTAAATACCTCACCAGAGTTCTCGCCATCTACTAAAATCAAAAGTGAATTTGCAGTAACATATTTTCCAGAAGTCAAAGTTTTGGCATCACGCTCACCACGCAAATATTTGACATCAAGATTTATTCGTTCTATTCCTTTTGCTTATCACCATCAACCAAAGAGCATAGTACTTGCATAGGTGCAACAGTCCATCCATTAAGCAACTGCGTATAATGCCCGTTATCACAAGGTGTGAAGTCGGGATTTATACGTTTTAGCCGTTCGATGGCTGGTTCGTCATTCGGGTCTTGTGGTACGAGTTTCCCATGAATGGCGAGGTCAAGAATCTTACTTTTTGGTACGAATGATAAGAGTTTGTAAATCGTCCTTATCCTTCTATAAGTTCTTCAAAGAGAAAACCATACTTAACTATTTCTATTTATTATCCGTTTGTTCAGCAAAAGGAGGAACGGTTGGCAATTTTGAAAAAGAACGATAATGTTCAATCCTGACCAGCTTTTGTGGCTGTACATGTGATAGAAAACTCATGCATTTCTTCTAAATAACTACTTTTAGGTATGGCAAAAGCATTCACTCGTATTCAAAGTTTTATCAACCCAATGTGCCGTTGAAAACAAAATTTACAATCAATGTTTACATGGAATAACAATACCATAAGAACCTGTTACAATGAATAACAAGGTCTCCTTTTTCCGGTTTTCTATCAAATGAAATTTTCTCATAATATTCTTGTGGAACAAAACGAGTATTTAAGAAATTTAGTTTTCTTTTCAACATCTGAAATAACCAAAAATGGGATGCCAATATCTGACTTAGGCGGTTTTATCGATGATCGCCATCAGTCCACTTTTAACATAATCCTCCAATTTGCACCATACCCATGAACTCGGCACCTCAAACGGCACATTCTGATAATGTGGCATATACCATTTTATATACGGCTTGTTTGCTCAGCCCCAATAAAGTTGCAACCTCCTTGAATGATAGATATTCTTTATCCTTGAAATAGGATATGGGTTGTTCACTGATTACCGTTTGGACTTTGGTTTCTATTTCTTGTATTCTCTTCTGCCGCACCGCTTCTTTATATGCAAGATTATTGCACCGATGAGAACAGAAGCGTGTCGTTAACTTTTTGGGCATAGAATGTTGTGCCACACCATTCACATACCTTCTTGATTTTCATTTTACTTGTTGCCATATTCGTTACTTTTAGAGGTTTATTTCTCTTGTAATTTCTCTATTTTGTTCAACTATCGTAAATCATAGTCAACCATAGTAAACTTTCTCCACGACCTTTCCGACCTAAAAATCGGAGAGTAACAAGCGAGCAACAAATACGGTACAAAAATGAGCTGAAAAAGCTCTATAAACGATAACCATCGCTTATAAGGCTAAAAAGAAAGGCGCTCAAAATGAGCGCCTTAATAATCGTTGATGATAGATGCTAATTGTTGGTAACCACCACTTACTTGCCGATGCAGCATATTATGCTAATTGATTGTCAATAGTTTATGGCTTAAAAGATAGAAGCCTCAAAAATTTACTTGTTTTTTTGCCGAAAATTGAAGATTTAACACTTTTAACCTTAGTTTATCTTCAAACGAAGGGAAAAAGAGAAAAATGGCTCTATTTTTGCTCTTAAATCTCCGTTTCGCAAATATAAGGCATATCTGTGATTGTTTCGCCGATTACATGGATGCAAAATCGTAAATGAGTTCACGGATTTTTAGCTTATAATTGGGTGACCTTCGATTTTGGAAGAGCTATTTCTTTTCTTCCCTCTTTTAGTTTTACTTTAATGCGTGTATATATGAATACAGGGATAAAGTAAAGTTACTTTTCGTTTGAATGGTCAAACTAATATTAAACAGACATAGCAAGGAGGGTTTGTTTACGCCTGTATAACGAATAGTATTTTATTTGTTGGTAGATGTATACTGTGCTTATGAATAATATGATGGCATTTAATTTTGAAATTCTATTCCAAATGATTATGTCTATGACTGATTATATGGCTTTGATGCGATTTTTTTATGTGCAATGTATCATTAAATAAATAAATAAAAAAGTAGTATCTTTATATATTATATAATGAGTTAACATGGCAAAAGAATACAATGGGGACTAAGTTGCCCCGAAAATTAGAACAAAAGATGTCCGTTGTGGGAGAAGAGATTAAATTGGCTCGCTTGCGCAGGAATCTGAGTGTAGCTCAAGTGGCGGAACGTGCCACTTGCTCTCCATTGACCGTGTCTAGAATAGAGAAAAGTGTACCGACGGTAGCAATCGGAATATACTTGCGAGTGCTGTATGCTCTGCAGCTTGATGATGATATTCTGTGGCTGGCCAAAGAAGACGAGTTGGGAAAAGCTTTGCAAGATTTGGGTCTGAAAACAAGGAGGAGAGCTTCAAAAAAGGAATAGAGCACGTGTTCTCCTATACATAAGTTGCAATTTGTTCTGTTGGGATAAAAACATGGCTCAAAATTTTGTGTTATGCTATAAAAACATTATGTTTGCATTGCATAATAAATAAGACGTATGAAATTCGTTGATAGAATAGATGAAGCAGCACGACTGAAAGATGCTCTTGTGAGAGAGAAATCCTCGTTAGTCGTGATGTACGGTCGCAGACGGCTGGGTAAGTCAACGCTCATTAAAAAGGGTGTTGTCAGAAAATGATGTTTACTTCCTTGCTGACCGTTCTGAAGGGCAACATCAGAGAGTATTGCTTGCAAAAAGTGATTGCACAAGTGTTTCCTGATTTTGACAAGTTGACTTATCCGGATTGGGAGTCTCTGTTTCGCGCGGTCAATTATCGAACAGACAAGCGTTTTACTTTATGCTTGGATGAGTTTCCGTATCTTGTAGAGCAATCTTCTGAGCTGCCGTCTGTGCTGCAAAAACTGGTTGATGAAAAGCAGTTGAAGTATAATCTTGTGCTTTGCGGTTCGTCACAAAATATGATGTATGGATTGTTTCTGATTCTACTGCACCTCTCTATGGTCGTGCTGATGAGATCATGAAACTTGCACCGATACGTTTGCCATATATTCAAGAGGCTTTGAGCCTTGATGCGATGAATGCCATTGAAGAATATGCTGTTTGGGGAGGCGTGCCGCGTTATTGGGAACTAAGGGAAAACCAAAATTCACTTAATGATGCTTTGTGGCACAATATCCTTTCTGTAAATGGAACTCTTTACGAAGAACCGATAAAACTTTTTTAGGACGATGTAAAGGATATTGTCAAGACTTCGACGATAATGTCTTATATCGGTACTGGCGCAAATCGGCTTTCTGAGATTGCCGCAAGATGCAATGAGCCTGCAACCAACTTGTCGCGTCCATTGAAGAAACTTATTGATCTCGGATTTTTGGAGAAAGATGTTCCGTTCGGGATTGATGAAAAGAATGCGAAAAAGAGTCTCTACAAGATAGCCGATCCGTTTATGGCATTTTATTATCAGTTTGTCGTACCTAATCGTTCGTTCATTGAACTTGGCCGTCGTTTGCCAATAGAACAGGCTTTGACTGCTCATTTCTCGGAGTATGTGAGTATGCAATGGGAAAAATTATGTAGGGATGCTGTGACAGGAAATCTTGTCAATGGAGTGGTTTATGGCAAAGGCAAAACGCTGGTGGGGTTCTGTTATCAATGAGGATAAGAAAACTGAACAGGTCGAATTCGATGTGATGGCAGAGTCGCTTGATAAAAAGTATCTGCTGGTCGGTGAATGTAAATGGACAACTCAGGAGAATGGTAAACAGTTAACAACTGAACTTCTCCGCAAGGCTAATCTGCTGCCGTTTGCCAAGAAATACACCATAGTTCCGATGCTGTTTCTTAAGAATGCTCCAAAAGATGATGCTGGGAATGCAATGTTGCCGGAGAATGTTGTTGAGTTGATGAAATAGAATTGATTAAATTATATAACATATAAGTGGTGGATATTTTAATCGGCATATGATTGCCTTCGGAGAGATAGCTAATTCTATTGAGTGTGACATTGTAAGAGCTTTACGACCTAAGCCTGAGAAAATTTGTGAAGATTATTGGACTATTTACGAGAAGGATAGCCTTAGCTCATACCATAGCTATAAGGACTACATGAGTTTTGCCAGTTATGAAGATGCAGAATCTTTTCTTTTTGTTAGATAAAACTATAGTCAAGGCAGGAACAAAAATATGCTGATCGACGATTCTTTGATGATGGGGTAATTTTCCAATCGAAAAAGCGAAATATGTCCGACACTTCTGACGGTGAACAAATTCCAGTATTATACTCAATCCACCATTGTTGTTATGACCGCTATCCGAATGAAGCTGATGTATTGGAACTGTCTGATGAGACGATAAATGCTATGAAGGAGGCCTATCGGCAAATTCGTATAGCAGAGATATATGCAACTCGTGTAGATTGGATGATGAGTGGAGATGATAGCGAAGAGAGCTTCCGCGAACGTGTCAAGGAAGATTTGGCGGAGTTTGAAAAAAGAATATGCTACTAAAGACTGGACTTATCTCGATGAAGATGACGAATGAAAATTATGGCATGTAACACATCATTAAATCAATAAAAATAGTTATCTTTGCATACTATATGATGAGTTAGATATGGCGAAAAATACGATGGGTACGAAGAAGTTGCCCAGAAAACTGGAACAGAAGATGCAGATTGTGGGTGAGCAGATTAAGCTGGCTCGCTTGCGTAGGAATCTGAGCGTGGCTCAGGTGGCAGAGCGTGCTACTTGTTCTCCATTGACTGTGTCACGAATAGAGAAAGGTGCGCCAACCGTGTCTATCGGTATATATCTGCGTGTTTTGTATGCCTTGCAACTTGAAGAAGATATACTATGGCTTGCCAAAGAAGATAAAATGGGAAAAGCCTTACAGGATTTGAGTTTGAAGACAAGGGAGCGAGCCTCTAAAAAGAATAAGCCATGAAGAAATTGTATGTATATGCCGATTTTGACTGGCTTAAAGAGATAGAACTCATAGGAGAATTAGGCTATGAATCTCTTCGTGGCTCAGATAGCTATTGTTTTACTTTTTTAGCAAGGAATGGTTGGCGCAGCATGGAGATTTGTTTTTGAGTGATGACCTAAATAATTATCCGGGGCAACAATATACGCAACCGGGTAAAGATATATTCGGATGTTTCTCGGATGCTTTGCCTGACCGATGGGGGCGTACTTTGTTATTGCGTCGTGAACAGATTGAAGCTGCTGAGGAAAAAAGACTGATTCGTAGATTGTCTTCTTTTGATTTCCTGACTGGTATTGATGACTTTTCCCGAATGGGGGGCTTCCGTTTCAAGGAAAACCTTAATGGAGATTTTATCAATGTGAGTGAGTCATTGCAGATACCTCCATTGACAGATATTAGAGAATTAATAGCAGCCAGTACAGAGATAGAAAAGAGTGAAGAAAACAATATTCTTCCTGATAGGAAATGGGTTGCTCAACTTGTTCAGCCTGGTTCGTCATTGGGTGGAGCACGACCTAAGGCCAGTGTGATAGACACGGATAAAACTCTATATGTTGCAAAGTTTCCATCACGCAAAGACGATTATGATGCCGGACTTTGGGAACATTTCAGTCATTTGCTTGCTATAAAGGCAGGTATAAATGCGGCACAGACCAAAGTGCTGGCTACAGGAGAGAAATATCATACATTACTTTCAAAGCGTTTTGATAGAACACAAGAAGGTAAACGGATTCATTTTGCATCAGCAATGACCTTGTTGGGATTGGAAGATGGAGATAATGCAACAAATGGACACGGCTATTTAGATATAGTTGATTTCATCCTCCAAAACTGCACAGATGTAGAGCGCAATTTACAGGAACTCTATCGCCGTGTAGCATTCAATATCAGCATAGGCAATAGTGATGACCATTTCCGCAATCATGGTTTTCTTTTGACAGCAAAAGGATGGACATTGTCGCCAGCCTACGATATGAATCCCACTCTGAATGAATATCAAAGTCTGCTCATCTCCGCAGATTCCAACAATGCGGATTTGGGCATTTTGCTCAATACTTGCGAGGATTATATGCTCAATCGAAAAATAGCCGAAAAGATTATTTCAGAGGTAATTGAAGCGGCAAAAGGCTGGCGAGAACTTGCAATACGCTTGGGTATATTCAAAAAAGAAATGGAAATGTTTGCAGGAGTGTTGGATGGACGAGTCAGGGAAAGTATAGAAGGCTACAAAACAATTAAAAGACATAAGTAATGATAAAAAAAGAATATACTTTTATAGATTTGTTCGCAGGTGCTGGTGGATTATCAGAAGGATTTATTAAAGCCGGATTTTCACCAATAGCTCATATTGAAATGAAAAAATAGATGCTTGCAATACTCTTAAAACAAGATCGGCATTCCATTATCTGCGAGCAAATGATAAATTATCTATATACAAGGACTACCTTAAAAAAATAAGGTAGAGGGTTCAGATGGCTCTGCTTTATGGAGTCAGGTCCCTTCAGAGATAACAGATGCAGCAATATGTGCAACTATTGGCAAAGACACAATAAATGATATATTTAATAAAGTTGATAAACTCAAAGGCGATAAAAAGCATAGACATCATAATTGGAGGTCCTCCTTGTCAAGCATATTCTGTTGCAGGACGAGCCCGTATGGGTAAAGCTGTAGAGGATGATCCTCGTAATGGATTGTATAAATATTATGTGCAATTCTTAGATAGATATAAGCCTGAAATGTTTGTTTTTGAAAATGTATTAGGCATTATTACTGCTAAAAGGGGGAACCTTTTGCGGACTTGAAGAAACTTGTTGATGAGTTGGGATATGACATGGAAGCTAGGGTGCAAATTGCCTCTCAGCATGGTGTGCTTCAGAAGCGACAACGGGTCATAATAGTAGGATGGATGAGATCCGAATCCAATAAGTATGGATATCCAGAGCTGACTGTGGAGGAAATGTGTTACTCCGTTATGAAAGATTTATTCGCGGATTTACCTCTACGAAAGGCTGGCGAAGGCAAATTATGTGAGACAATCTCCTACACTAAACCTTTGTCTGAAATGGAATATTTGAAACAATCCGGAATCAGAGGTGTATTAGACTTTACGACACAACATATAGCTCGTCCTACAAATGATAATGATAGAGAAATATATAAGATTGCTGTTGATATGTGGTTTGATGGTAAACGCCGTCTTAATTATGCGGAACTACCATCAAGATTACAAAAGCATAAAAATAAGGAGACATTTCTAAATAGATTTAGTGTAGTTGATCCTGATGGATGTTGCCATACTGTTGTTGCACATATAGCAATGGATGGGCATTATTACATTTACCCGACACCCAATCCTACATTAGAAAATGTCAGATCAATTACTGTGCGAGAAGCGGCCAGATTACAATCATTCCCTGATGATTACTTTTTCGAAGGTAGTCGCACCTCTGCCTTGATGCAGATAGGTAATGCTGTACCAGTTATATTAGCCCAAAGAATTGCTGAATCAATAAAGAAAAATGTTATGAACAATAATTTATTAGCCACCATAATAGCATTTTATCTATCGAAGTTTAATGATCTCGCTCTAAAAAAGCTAGGATATAAAACTTATAAGGATGCTTTTATGGAATGTGGTAGGTTAATTGATGTAAAAGCCTAACTATATTAAGTTGAGACGTGATGAATTTGATCCTGTGTATAATTGGCGAAAAGGTTGGCGAAATAGACCAATGGCCAAGATGGTATCTAATATAATTATGTTATTCGATGACTTAGCAGAACCTGAAATGTTTGCTATTGTAACAGATATTTTACATCATAAGAATACCAATCAATATGAGCAATTAGTACAATCGATAGAGTGTGCTAGTAAAACAAAATGGACGAGCATATATCCATAGAGTTATAACAGGGAAAATTAGCGGAGAAGTTTTTTGAAGATGATTTTAAAACAAATTCAACTCTACCCAAAGGGGTACTTAAGGATTGTCGAGATAATGGATGTGGCTATGATTATGAAATATTGAGCCAAGATGGTTCCATATTTTATATTGAAGTAAAAGGTATATCAAATAATGGCGGTGGGATTCTTTTTTTACTAGTAAAGAATGGAATGTCGCATTAGAGAAGGAGGATAGATACTATCTCTGTATTGTCAGAAATGTAACAGATACTATTTTCCAACAATACAATATATACAAAATCCTTCAAGTAATTTGACTCCATCAAAGAATGTTAGCACTATAGTACAACTATCATATTCGGTACCAGAAAAGGATTTAATTAAGTGTCTATGAGTATGGATTATTCAACTTTACCAAAAGCATCTGCAATTCCTGGTGCAGCAGCGATGATTGAGACTTTTCGAGCTATAGGTTATAGCTTGGAGACTGCTGTTGCGGACATAATTGACAATTCTATTTCAGCAAAAGCAAAGAATGTCTATATTAATAGAGTTTGGAAAGGAGGAGATTCAATCATAACGATTAAAGATGATGGATATGGGATGTCTGATAAAGAGATTATCCAAGCTATGCGCCCAGGTGCTCAGAATCCATTAGAAGAGCGTTCACTTACAGATTTAGGACGATTTGGGTTAGGATTAAAGACTGCGTCTTTTTTCTCAGTGTCGTAATCTTACTGTGATGAGTAAGAAGAATGGTGAGGAGGCATCATATTGGGACTTGGAGCCTAGATTATGTTGCTCAAACTGATAAATGGGAGCTTATCAAATGGGCTCCTGAAGAATATTTAGAAGCTCTTGATGACATTAATAATGGAACAATTGTAATATGGTCGCAATTAGATCGGGTAATACCTATATCAACGAGAGAGGATGATGAAAATGCAAAAAGAAAATTCTCTCAAGCGTTTGACAAGGTTAAGAATCATCTCGCAATGACTTTTCACCGTTTTATTGAGAATAAGACAATCAAGTTACATTGGTGTGGATATGAGATTGACTATTGGAATCCATTTTGTCCAAACGAAACAAAAGTACAAATAAGGCCCACAGAATTTATCGGGGAGAGTGTAACAGTTAAGGGTTTTATTTTTACCTCATAAAAACAATTTCTCCTCGGAGGTTGCATATAAGAATGCAGAGGGAATGTATGGTTTTTCAGCACATCAAGGATTTTATGTGTATCGAGGAGATCGTTTATTATTGTCTGGTGATTGGTTAGGATTATTACGAAAAGAAGAATCATATAAACTTGTTCGAATTCAAATAAATTTACCTAATAGTGTTGATTCAGATTGGCAGATAGATATAAAAAAATCAAAAGCATACCCACCTGTTGGGTGCCGTCAACAATTGGAAGCATATGCAAAGAAAGCCTGCGGAATAGGATTGGAAGTATATAAACATAGAGGAAGAATATTAAAACGTCATGCAGGCCAGGACTTCCAGACATTGTGGTCTGAAAAGAAAAAAGATGATAAGTGGTATTTTGTTGTTAATCGTGAACATTCTATGATTAAGAGTGTAAAAATGATGGCACAAGAAAATCCTGACCGGGCGATAGATTTATTGCTTAGATTCATAGAGGAATCTATACCGATAAAAACGATTTATGCACGTGAAGCAAAGGATGAGGAAACCCAAAAGCAACCTTATTCAGATATTGATATATCAATCGTAAAAACAATGATAGAACAGATATATAAAAATCAGATTGCTGATGGATTAACTCCTGAACAGGCTCGCTTGTCATTGAAGCAAATGGAGCCATTTAATGATTACGAAAACTTAATTGATGATTTGTATGAGTGAAATACTTGCCCAAGCTGTAGATATTTGTAGAAAACTTATAGGTGAGAAGACAACCCCAGATGTTAGTGAGATAGATTCCGCTATTACAAATATAACATATATTCCTATGTTTAAGGATATTGATCAATCAATCCTTAAGGACATGCTATTGTCGTTATACACCACAAAAGTAGACACCTTCCAAATTTTGGAAGGTAAAGAACGTCGTGACCCTTGGCTGAAAGCATTTAAGGCTGCTCAATCATCGAAATGGAACTTTTGGACTAGATATTCAAAGTATTTAGCTGAAAAGAAGTCGTTTGCTCCTAGTGTAATTTCTCATCTGGATGAGCTTACTGATAAAGTTTTGGATAAATTGTTTAATCCACAAAGAAACGATATCATTATTAGTAAGAAAGGGCTTGGTTGTCGGTCAAGTACAATCCGGGAAAACAGCAAACTATACAGGTTTGGTTTGTAAGGCAGCAGATGCTGGCTTCAACCTTATAATTGTTTTGGCAGGCATTCATAATAATCTTCGAAGCCAAACTCAGACTCGTTTGGATGAAGGCTTTTTAGGTTTTGACACCCAAAATACAAGAGCATTTACGCTTAATCAAACCATTAAGATGGGTGTTGGTAGAATCCCTGGATTTGACGATGCAATTGCTCATTCATATACAACTAGTCTAGATACAGGTGATTTTACCAAGAGAGCAGCAAATACTGCTGGATTTAATTTTCATGTACCGCAACCAATAGTGTTGGTGGTGAAGAAAAATTCATCAGTATTGAAGAACCTCCGAGATTGGTTAAAAACTCACACAATAGATGGGAAAATTGCCAATAAGTCAATGTTATTAATTGATGACGAGGCAGATAATGCGTCAATAAATACTAATAAGGCAGATAAGAACCCTACACGTATCAATGGGTATATACGCGACATTATAAGCTTATTCAATCGTTCTGCATATGTGGGATATACTGCTACTCCATTTGCAAATATATTCATACCGTTAGATGATAGTGATTTATTCCCGAGAGATTTTATTATAAATCTTCCTGCTCCCAACAATTATATTGGTCCAGAGAAGGTGTTTGGAACATCAATAATCCCGGATGAGAAAGTGATATGCACAAAAATTACTCATTTAATATCTTGATACTTAATGTATTATAAATCGTTGAATATCTCCAAAGGGACAAACTGGGGACAAAAATACTGCAATAAAAAGATAAGAAAAACAAATATATCTCTCTTTTGTCCCTCCGATCTGAATGCATAAATTTAGTTTTGTCCCTTGAGTATTCGAACGAATTAGAGACTGCAAAGATACGAAAAAATAGGTTTAGTCTAATTTTTGTATATCTTATCAAGTTCTAAACTAAACTGCTTCCAAATACAATTATTGGTGAAAAGAGAAATATAGTCTTTTTCTTTTCACCGGTCTCCTTTTTCACAGTCCCTTCGTCTTAGACATCTGTTTTACGTCGTTTGTTCCCTATCATTATTCTTCATTGACTTTCTGGCTGCCTGATGAGAATTGTGTCGCGAAGGTATATGTCATGTCATTCTTATATGCAAGGTCATAGCCTGACGGTTCCCTACCAAATCTCCACCTCTGCAGACAGAGGTCGTATTTGCTATGTAAACCTTGCATAAAGAGCCATGACACCTTATTGGGCGACATAATTTTAATCAAGCCCGAAAGTAGTGAATGCTACATGAGGGATAAAAAAGAAAATCATGACAACAGAAAACAGTAATCGTATGTATGAATCGGAAGAAGCAACTGAAATTATCGGTGCGCATTGCACTTTGCTTGTGCCATATAAAGGATGTACAGAGGGAACAGTCGTGGGCGATTACGGCAATAAAATAGTCGTTCGTCTCAGCAATGGTAAAGAGATAGCAGCGTATCTTGATGAAGTGATAATCTATTAATTAAGAATTAAGTTATGGGACATATAGCATTCAAATTTGTCAAGTGGGATGTTCCTGAATTGGCGACACTCAAAGACAGCAAGGTTTATAGGTTACGGGAGTGTATTAATAATGGCGGCAAACTGACTCGTGCCGACAAAAATTGGATTACGGCTCAAGTTCGTGAATGTAGTTATTTTTCGAAAGGTATCGCATTAGGGGGATATTGTTTCGATTTCTCGGATGTTCTCAAGCGATATTTTGTCAAGCAGTACGGCAACGTCGCCGAATATTACGCAATAGACAAAACCTCCTTGCGTACCATGCTTTATGGCCGTATTCAAGATATTGTTGAAGTTAATTAGCAAAAAAACATGAAAGTTACCATAGAACATAGCTTTTGCCAATACTGTGACGAGGCAACAGAACTTTATTTCAGAATCATCAACACAATTTTATTTTCAATTGATGAAGCAGACCTGCGTGGAAGTATGGAACGCTTGAAGTCTGAAACAGCTCTTGACGACTATTTTGTTTTCGGTTATGGGGCACATCATATGTGGGTCTGTCAAAGACGCCTCAGTGACCCGACCAGAATTTTCGAGAACCGGGTAATCATGACTGAATTTTGATAACGAGCGAATAAGCTGAAATAGACAACTGACTATTTCAGCTACTCGCTATATCCTTTTATATCATTCTATCTCTCTTGGCTGCGCCATTTCCTTTTGTAAACATCGGTCATTCGTGAAAAACGGACTTCCGCTTTATTTGTAGGGCTGTTTTTTCTTTTCACCCTCTGTTCTTCCGATCTATTCCGACGGGAGTATGACTGCCATCCCGATATTCGCTATGCCTTTTTTGTCGCAACTTCGTATATCCCCCTCCGTATCATGCTGTATCTTGGCCTGTCGAGGTTGTTCTTATTGCGGCTCCGAATTGCGGCGAACTGCCATAGGTTTCAGTCTCGCCATTCTCTTGGGACTTACAGCCCAACCGTACTACATTGTGTCTGCGGATGGATTAGCCCTTTCATCTGACAGAACCCTACGCTGCTGTCCTCTGCTCTTTTTCGGAATGGCTTTATGGGCGAAGTCGTCATCATTTTTTCGTTGCAAAGATAGTATGCAGCCGGGAGCGACTTTGAAAAGTCTTGACCAATGGCATACCGCACCAATCTTCCTTTATCCGGCCTTACGGTTTTGCCTGTGGCTAAAAATAAAGAGTATTGATGCGTTATCCTTGGTGCATCCCTTTTCTGCACCTACTTTTTGAGGCAGCGTAAAAATTGATTAATAACTTCTAAAAGCAATTCATTATGAAAAAGATTGAAAACAATTTCGCAGTTACCGGATTCTTAGGAAAAGATGCAGAAATCCGTCGATTCGCCAACGCCAGTGTCGCACGTTTTTCTTTGGCAGTAAGCCGCTTGGAGAATAACGGCGAGGATTCTAACCGCGTATCCGCCTTTATGAATTTTGAGGCGTGGCGTAAAAACGAGAACACCGGGTCGTTCGACCAACTGACCAAGGGTACGATGCTGACCGTCGAGGGGTATTTCAAGCCCGAAGAATGGAGCGACCAAAGCGGTGTGAAACACAACCGTATCGTGATGGTCGCCGTCAAGTTCTATCCGCCCGTCGAGAAGGAGGAAACTCCTGAAAAGCCGGCCAAACCAGCGAAAAAAGGCAAGAAATAATCCTTGCCTTATCACGACAAAAGCGGCCTTCGGGTCGCTTTGTTTTACTCATTACGGTGTTGTTGCACCATCTGTACTTTTATACTCTACTTGTTCTCTTTTACCGCATTCAGAAATGCTTTGGCAGGTTTGAATGCAGGGATATTGTGAGCGGGAATTTTAATTGTCGTATTCTTCGAAATGTTCCGGGCCGTCTTTTCAGCTCTCCGTTTGATGATAAAGCTACCGAACCCGCGCAAGAACACCTCGTTTCCCGCAACCATCGACTCTTTTACATTTTCCATGAATGATTCTATCACAGTCATCACCACCGTTTTCTCTATTCCGCTCTGCCGTGAGATCTGAGCGACAATTTCCGCTTTTGTCATATTGTTCTTGATTTTTATGAATACGGTGCAAAATTAACAAATATCTGCCAGTTACAACAATCCGGAGTTATTTGTCATCCCGAAAACTGCTTTTGCTGAATCCTCCGAACACGCCCCTCAAAAGCCTGCCCACTACCAAGAACACCAGCAATAAAATTATAATATCTCCCATAGGTCTTGTTTTTATATAGTTATATCCAACTTAAAGATACGAAAAAACGATGAATTACGCAAGCAATCTATTGATTTTCAATATCCATATTGATTTATAAGTTCTATTTCCGGATGCCCGGCACTCGTCCCGGTGTTCGGTTAAGCTGAACCTTGTATTTATTGAGAATGCTGTACACGGTGCTTTTACTTTGGACACCGCTTTCTTTCCAAATATCACGGATTGAATACCCATTGTTATACATATCCACGATTTTTTTGTCCCGTTCAGTTTTACTCATACTTTTTTTGGAAATCGGAATACTGATACTCTGCTGCAGGCGTATAATTTTATCCGACGACTTCCGCAAAACAGCCACTTCCTCCGGTAATGCCCCGAACATGGCCAATACTTCCGCCGGTGTCGTGTCCGGAAACAATTTGTTGTCGGTGTCAATTTTATCGTGAATGGAGATAATACGCACGACCTTGATGCGGCATAGCTCAATCAATGCCGATAGTTCCCGTAAACCACGAACGGCATTGCTGAATTTTGACATCACCAATTCGTCTCCTCTTTCAAGATTCGACATCAGTTGTTTCCATCTCGGCCTAAGCGTCTCGTGTCCGACCGATTCTTCAACCACCTGTACACACCCATATTGGCGCATCCATTCCTTATCCGCATCAAACGCATCGTAGGAATTAGCCTCGAATATATAACCGACTTTTGCCATATCAATATACAATATTCATGATAACAAGTGCAAATATACAAGTTTTATTCGAGTATATGAATCATACTATATTAAAAAACGAAAATCGTACATTTCCACGTGTTTTATCTTCACTTGTTTTCATTGGTAATCATACTATTAAGTACGATATTAAAAAATGCACAAAATACGGTTTTTCGGATGCGAAGTATCAAAAATAATATATAGTTTTGCACTAAATAGTACGAAATGATATAGTATGAAAACATTAAAATCGAACTTAAAACAGCCGATAATCTTTGCCAAAATAATTGCCGTTTCGATTGCCATATTCCTATGCGCGTCATGCGACAACGGCAATGGCAAACGATTGGCGAAAGCCAAGAATGACCCTGCCGGAACATACAGGGAATACCTGTCCGACATACGCAGGCAGAAAAAACTCTCCATTAAAGAATTGGCCGGACACCTCAAGCAATGGCAAACATTGAGGGATTCCGTATTCCTGCATCTCGAATGTGATACGCTTGGCCGGCTTCATTCCACTGTAAGAGAAGAGTGTGAACAGATACATGATTCCATCCGCATGGAATTTTCACGGATGGTGCTGTCTCAAACACGCACTTATAAGGATATACTGTGGGTAAAAGAACAAATCTCACCGCATCTTGAAGACAAAGAGTTGCATCGTGCGGCTGAAACAATCCGACCGTTCTTTGCCTCATTGGATAACCGGCCCGTCAGTCAGAGAAACCGACAACACATTCTTGCCACTTATCGAACTACCCTTGCTGAAACGATTGATTACGGTATTCATTGTATGGCAGACCTGACGACCTTTATCGAAAAGGAGGATGCCGTGTACCGGGCATTCCTTTCACGTCTGCCTGATTTCGACGGCGAGAATCTTTCCGACATCACTCATGACACGGAACGATGCTGTGCACAGATATTCCTTGCCGCCGAACGGAACGACATCACCTATCGCAATGCCATGATTTATCTGGCCATGCGCACCAACCGCAGGCTGATTCAGAATATCCGAACCTGTATCGACGACATCTGCAATAAAAAAGTCAAGACACCGGCACAGGCACAAGCCTACATCTGGATGCTTCTCCAGCCTTATTCGTCGTTGGACGGTTTCTGCCTGGCGTTGCTTTCAGCCGAAGAAAGAGAGCAACTCGATATGCTTGCCTCGCAGACACCCGACGCTTTCAGGAAGTTGGGCAGGATGCTGCACCCCGGAGACAACCGCTTGGACGAGCTGCCCGGAATGCTGATGGAGGCATTCATACACACGCTGTAAAATATAACAACAGAAAAAGATATGAATATGTTACGACATTTTTATAATGACTTCATGGCATTCGTCCCCCTGCAACTTCCGCAGTTGCTCGATGTGACGACGATGGAAGAACCGCAGTTCTACGGCGACTATGTGCTGCTTACGTTTCCGTTGCGCACCCCTTACGAACTGGACGAAGTAATGGATATGTTCGAGGACGACATGGAGTTGATCACGCTCTACCACCATATTCCGATGCGGACGGAAAAATTCGGTCACAGCACTTGTGCATACTCGAATCCCGCTTTCGGACAGATGTTCAAGATGAACGCCAAGACGGATACGGAGGGCAATGTAAACAGCATCCTTGTCACCATCTATGATTCTTTGGAGCAGATGTATGGCGACCTCTGCCTTGATTTGGATCTGCATACCAAAAACGGATTCATGAAATATAAGAAAGACAAGTCCGACGTGCTGATGAATTTTATATGAGAAACACGCTGTATCGGCAGATGGTCTTTTGGATAGATGCTCATCGTACATGGATAGAGGTTGTAGATGATAACCTGTATAAAGAACACATCATCGTGAGACATGACCGAACCGACTATATTGTTTCACGCACACTTGTATTAAGGGCTTTTAAAGAAAACGGTGCATACGCCAAAGGTACGACATGGACTATCCCGGAGCATGAACAGCAATACGTAAC
>VOFJ01001412.1_pt1 | contig 20020 bp, 32 predicted proteins | sample 5384081 | NCBI WGS metagenome assembly VOFJ01 (sample SAMN12384729, study PRJNA508395) | human gut metagenome | isolation source: healthy gut I | host: Homo sapiens | reverse complement strand
GTGTGAAAAAGCCATGCGATTTCCACCGCGCTCGACCATGTGGAGGAAAAGGTGAAATACTCCACACCATTCTCCCGGAGGAGCTGGATCAGGCTTTCCACATCCTTTGTCCCAAATAACCTCGTTCAAGTCGATATGCTCGTTGCCGCGCTCCACAGCTTCCTCATAAAGCCGGTATACCTTCGCATAGCCCGCGCCCCGGTTTTCGATCCGCTGGGAAAGTGCCTGATAGGATTTTCTTGCGGCCTCCATGCCCTCGGTATTGTTGTTTTCTCTGCCTCGTCGTAGCGGGCCTTGACCTGCTGCATTGCCATAGCGTCGATGATGAGATGGTTGTTTATCATGGTGTTGTTCTCCCTTCGTTTGATGTGAGTGGAGATTACTCTGGAACACCTCAAAAGACAAGCTCAAAAGCCAAAATTCTCAGACTTTTTTTCATGCGCCGGGCCTTTTTGCCGGTAAATTGCTCCCAGCGCATAACGGCAAGATCGCAGGCAGCCGGGTCGCTGTCCATGGCAAAGCAGCGCCGCCGCTCTGCTCGGCGGCAATGAGTGTCGTGCCTCCGCCGCAGAAGGGATCGAGGATAACAGTCCCCGGATCGCTGTGCATTTTCATACACCGCCATGGCAGCTCCACCGGAAGCTGGGCCGCGCCGTCCGCAGTCTGCGAGGCGTCCATTTCCCAAACTCCGGCATAGCCCCACTTGCGGCGTTCCTCTTTGGTGAGCCGTTTCACAAAAGCGGTAATTGTGGGCGGCAAAGGCCGACACCCAAGACACCTCCGGCTGGTTGATTTCCTCGGCCTCCTCACCGGCGAAGGCCGCCACATATTCAAATTGCCGCTGGGGCTTGGTGCTGTTTTGGTGAGTGGAGCCGACGCGGGCCAGCGCCCCCTTGTTTCTTCCACACCCGAATCCAAAGCGGGCGGAAATTATAGTCGGCAAACAGCTTCATGCTGAAAAAGCCGGTCGGCTCCACATACTGGGAGCCGGTGGAAAACAGGTCGTCGATATTCCAGCAGATAACCGGCGCATACCGGCAGAGGTTGGCGACCACCGCCGCCATGCGGTCAAGCCATGGCGCGAGGCCGTCCTTTTTTTATATTCCGCCGTGGAAATAGCAGGCAGGGGCCGTCATGGCACAGGCCGCTTGTTCTGCACCTATGAGGGAATCAAAGGATTCCGTCTGCGTCGGATCACCGCAATAGAGCCGATGGCTCCCAAGCTCCCAAAGGTCGCCGGGCTGTGTGACAGGCCCGCCTGCGGCCTCGATTTCCGCCGCCGCTTTCTCCCGGTCAAAATTATCCTCCGTCGCTTCGGAAGAATAAAACTTAGTTCATAAGCGCGTCTACTTCCTCGGCATCAAAACCGGTCAGGGATACGTCAAAGGCGGAAGCGTCTAAATCGGCCATAACCTCAGCCAGCTTCGTTTCATCCCATCCGCCCTGAATACGGTTGAGGGGCAAGGTTCAGGGCCTTCTCTTGTTCCGGGCCTAAATTCACCACAACGCAGTCAATCTCGGTTTCGCCCATATCCAGCAGCACTTTGAGCCGCTGGTGGCCGCCCACAACATTGCCGGTGGCCTCATTCCAGACCACACACGGCTCCACAAATCCAAACTCCTCAATGGAGCGTTTCAGTTTTTCATAATCCTTGTCGCCGGGCTTTAAGTCACGGCGCGGATTGTAGGCCGCCGGGTTCAGCCGGGCAGCGTTTACTTTCTGTATCTGCATATTCTTCTCCTAACTCGCCGGGCTGCCATCCGCATACCGGACAGGCGCAGGGTTCCCCGGCCATGGCATAAATTTTGTTGCAGCGCGGGCAGACTTCCCATTCATTGTCGCGGTATTGCTCGTCGATCCATGTTTCCGGGTGCTGCCAGTCCACCGCATAGAAGCACTCGCGGGCAAATTCCTTCTGCCCGCCCACCATATCCAGAAAATCCTGCCGGGTATAGCCCCTCGTCGGAAAGCTCCGGCACATAGCAGACCTTATCCGGGTAATGGAGGAACGCCTCCTCGTCCTTGAATATCCAGCCCTGCCGGTAATAGTCCCGGTCTATGACCGCCTCGGTATCTTCGGTTTCCGGCGTATAGCCGCCGACTTTCAAATAGGTTTCTTTGCTCATATCGAAATCCCTCGCTTTCAAAATGTGAGGACAGATTACCCTGCACACTGTCAAAAAAGCAAGGGCGTTATTTTTTTTGGAGCGCGGAGTACGGAATTGAACCGCCAGTTCCCGCCGGTTGGCGGGCGGTCTGCCGTTAGCCTATCCGCGCATAATGGCCGGAGATCATTCCTCCGGCGTAAGTTTGCTGTGCCGCTCTGCCCGCGACACCTTCTCGCCCTTATACATCCCGGCCCCAAGTTCGTCGATCTTGGAGAAGGGCAGCTCCGGCACCGTCAGATCCTTCCGCTTGCTCTTGTCAATGAAATAAATATAACGGAGCTGGAAGCCGGGGATCGGCGTGGCCCCCACATAGTCCAGATATTTCTTGAAATTGTAGGTGCCGCCAGTCACATCAAAGAAAGTCAGCCCGCCCAGCTCCTTGCGGGGAGAGGTCGGGTTGCTTGCCAGCGTCATTTTATGGACGCGGGTGCCCGTCCGGCAGCTCGGCAAGGTTCAGATTCTCTTTGATACCCGTTAGGACAAAATTACTGGCCCGGTAGATCGTACCGTCGCCGCAGGAGCAGGCGTCGGCAAAGCTGATGATCCACTTAATCTGCGGCGCATATTTCTTTATGAGCTTAATGCTCATAGAAATCGCGCGGCTCTCTGAATTTCTCGGAAGATAGCTGTCAAAGGCCATCCGGTTCAGTTCCAGAAATTCATTCCAGCCGGTATCCTTCACCAGCCCGATGATTTTTGACTTGTCAAGGCTCGGCCCGTAGCTCATTACGCCATGGAGCTGGCCGTCTAAAAATACGCCAAAGTGCAGGGTGCTGTTATTGACAACCTTCCCGCTGTAATGGTGAACCTTCATAAACGGCGTTGCCACCTTGGCCGGGATCACCTTCATTACAAGCTCTTTTTTTTAACTCGGCCCATCCGTCGGCCTCCTTTCCCACATGGCGCTGGGCCAGTGTCATTTTTTCGCCCTTATACATCCCGGCTCCCAGCTCGTCAATGCGGGAATAGGGGATTTCCGGGACAGTCAAATTCTTACGTTTGCTCTTGTCAATGAAATAAATATAGCGGAGCTGATACCCGGAGAGCAGGACGCCGCCTGCTGCCTCCATGTACCGGCCCCAGCTAAAGTTGCCGTCCGTCACATCAAAGAAAGAGCGCCCGCCCAGCTCCTTGCGCGGGGCCAGCGGGTTCGCTTCCAATGTCAGCTTGTGGATTTTCGTGCCATCTGGCAGCAGGCAAAGGGCCTCGTTTTCCTTAATGCCGGTCAGAATAAAATTGCTGGCCCGGTAAATGGCCCCGTCGCCGCAGGAGCAGGCGTCCGCAAAGCTGATAATCCACTTCACATGGGGCGCGTATTTTTTGAGGAGCTTTATGCTCATGGAAATCGCCCGGCTTTCCGAATTGCGGGGAAGGACACTGTCAAAGGCCATCCGGTTTAATTCCAGATATTCATTCCAGCCGGTTCCGGCCACCAGCGGCAGGATTTTAGATTTGTTCAGGCTCGGCCCGTAGCTCATTACGCCATGGAGCCGTCCGTCCAAGAATACGCCAAAGTGCAGGCAGCTATTGTTTACAACGGTTCCGCTGTAATGGTGCCGCCGCATAAATGGGTTTGCCACCTTGCCGGGAATGACTTTCAGACTAATTTCCTTTGCTCGGCCCATTGCCTCACCACCTCGTAAACGCCGTTGCCCTTGCGGTTCTCATTGCCAAAGGTTTCTTTTACCTCGTCGTTTTTGTGGACGTAATCAATGCAGGCCATGATAAGCTCCGCCTGCTTGTCGTGAAGCGTCAGGCTGATCTGCTGATAGGGCTTTTTCTCGCCGGAGTCCAGCGGTAAATTCCTCTCCAAATTCGTCCTCCGAGATGGTTTCAAAACCGAAGGGACTCAAATCCTGCGCAATATCCGCCAATTCCAGCGGCAGCAGGTCAACGTCCCACTCGGCCAGCTCGCCGACCTTGTTATCCACCAGCCGGAAGGCCTTGATCTGCTCGTCCGTCAGTTCATCGGCAACGACGCAGGGGACAGTTTTCAGCCCCAAGCGGCCCGCCGCCTTATATCGGGTATGCCCGGTGATGATTTCATGGTCTGCGGAAATCACCAGCGGCACAAGAAAACCGTACTGCTTAATGCTGGCCGCCACCGCGTCCACAGCCCCGTCATTTTTCCGAGGATTATTTTTGTATGGGTGTACCTCCCCCAAGGGAAGCTGTAAAATATTCATGTTCGACCTCCGTTAAAATTATGTTTTTAACCGCCGCGCCGGGCGGTCAGGAGCTTCTCCATCATATCGTCATGGGGCGTGGCTCCTTTGTATTCCACGGAGCAGTTTTCCCGCACCACCTGATAAATCTGATACCACAGGTTATTGGCCTGCTTGGAAAAGCTCTGGCTCATGGAAACATAGGGCGAAGGAATAGCGTTGCCTGTAGTCGGGTGTTTCGCCAGAAATCCGTACTCGGTGATACATTCCTCGCACTGTATCCAGCGGGAGATTGCCATAGCGTACTGCTCCAAAATCTGCGCCGGTATCAGGTGGTCGCAGGCCCGCTCATGGAGCCACGTCCATGTGCGCTCATAGACCTCCACGGCCAGAAGCTCCCTGCCGTTTTTCTGCCGGGCCGCCAGATACTCGCGGGGCGGCGGCATGGCCTCCCCTTGAGGCTGGCCGTATCCGAAAACTCCATGACTGTGATTTTACGCTTGCCCGATTGCCCTCGACAATCTTGTCCGCCAGCGCCTTTTTCTTCTGGCCCGCGCCAATGCGGGCTCCACCGTGGCCGTTTGCCATAGCCGCCACCTCCTTTCTTGAAACTGCGGGCTATATACCCAACTTGAAAGCGCGATTTTTTCACGCGATACCCCATGCCCGCTACCCAGTGGGCCGGACATAGAGATTTGCTTACCCCCCCGGGGCAGCAAAAGCCACCGCCCGGAAAAAAGCGATGGCTGCTCAATTCCGGCGTTCCCACCGTCCACTTTCCTGTCCTTGCCTTCCCGGGCCGGGCCGCCTAATCTTCGGAATGGCACCGGCCCTCATTGATCCCAAAAGGTATGTCATAAACCTCCGCCAAATTAAATTCAACCGTTTCTGTACCATGGGTGCCGCCGCGCACCTGCATACTGCATTTTCCTCCTTGTTTGCGACAGCTTTATCAGAAAACTGTGGTGTACTTCAAAGAGCCATCGGCCGCCGCGCGAGGTGTGATCCTCGGCCCTGCCTTTCTTCTGGCACTGCTCACATAGTGGGTGCGCCGATATATACCGGTCACGAATCCGCTTCCATGCGCGGCCATAACGCCGCTTGCTGGCCGGATCGCGTTCATGCTTGTTATAATGCGCCGTGATAATCTTCTGGTGTTCCTCACCAATACCGCCCGGCGGTCAGGCGCGGGCAGCCGGGATAGGAACAGGGGCGCTTCGGTTTGTATGGCATAGCTGCCGCCTCCTTTCCGGGCATAAGAAAAGCCCCCGCAGATTTCTCCACGAAGGCTCTCCCTTGGTTCACTATTTCATGTTATCCAGTATAGCACATCCGAAAGCAAATAAAGTGCCATTAAACTGCCATCTTTTATTTTCCGAACAGCAGGGTTGACATTCGTTTGAGTGCTTTTTCCCGGATGCGGTGAATCTGCCGCTCGCTGAAATTCAGCGTTTGCTGCAATCTTGCCGCCGCGCCAGAGCGCAGGTTATCGCTCATGTAAAAAATTCCCGGAGTACCATCTGCTCCGTATCGGAGAGGGTGGCCCATGCAGGCTCAAACCAGCTCATGTACTCCACTGCCTGCCGGTATCGCTCCTGTATCACATCCAGCGTATCCAGACATTTTACCAGCCGGTTTTCGTTGGCCTGCGGGTTCCAACTCGTCGGAAGGCCTGTAAGCTGCCGCCCGCCTGTGGAAATCATACGGTCATACAGCTCCTTGGTTTCCTGCGGCGTGATGTTGATTATATCCCGCATGGTGGCATAGTCCTGCAACGCGGCCACAGTAGCCGACGGCTTATTCAGATATTTCCATGCAATCATACAGTTCCACCTTTCCGGGCCTTCCATGGCGCTCCTTCCAATCCACAAGAGCGTCAATATCCCTGTCAATCTCGTTTTCCAGCGCCGCATACTCCACAAGCCTCCCGGCTTTCCGAAGGCAGGCCGCCTCCACCAGCTTTTCGTTGATCTGCTCATTGAGGCGGCAGACCTCGGCATAATAGCCCGCCGCACCGGCAGCAGGGGCCGGGCCATCCAGCGCCAGCTTGACCTCCTCCACGGAAGTCACCATAACCGCCGCGCCGCCAGCGGCCCGTATTTTTTCAAGGGTTACTTCCTGCAACCGGGTGAGCTTCCCCTGTGGGCTGCTTCACCTCGAAAGCATAAAAAACCTGCCGTCTATGCAGGCGATTATATCCGGTATGCCTGCTGTGCCGTACATCCCGCCGTGGGTTTTCCATGCGAAGCACCGGGGCCTCTGTTTCAAATGCCGCAGAATCGCGGCCACAATATCTTTCTCTAACATCCTTCGGGCCAGACCGCTATACCGCAAAAACCGGGGATACCGGGAAATTACCACTCTATATATTTTTTTTTTCTCTATTTTTAAGCCATTCATCCTTATGGAGAGTCGGGAACCGGCAAAGAGGTCGTCGCCCAGTATGTGCACCAGGCCAGCTCGAGAAGCAAGAAGAACCTGGTGGTCATCAACTGCGCGTCCCTTCCGGAGCACCTGCTGGAAGCGGAGCTGTTCGGCTACGAGAAGGGAGCCTTTACAGGGGCTTCGACGGCGGGCAAAAACTCTTTGAGGAGGCGGACGGAAGCACGCTGTTCCTTGATGAGATCAATTCCATGCCTATCGACCTGCAGGGCAAGATCCTGCGGGCCATTGGAACGAAGACCATCCAGCGAGTCGGCTCCACCGTAAGCAAGAAGGTGGACTTCCGGGTTCTTTCCGCCACCAACGAGGATCTGGAAAAGCTGGTGGAGGAGAAGCGCTTCCGGGCGGACCTGTACTACCGGCTGGCGGTCGTTCCCATCCATCTTCCGCCCCTCCGCGAGAGAAAAGCGGATATTCTGCCTCTGGCCGAGTATTTCCTCAGCATGTTCTGCAGGAAGTATTCTAAGGACAAGGCTTTCACCGATCTCCTGACCCGGCAGACCATGATGAGCTACTGCTGGCCGGGCAACGTCCGGGAGCTGAAGAACTTCGTGGAGCGGTCTGTGGTCATGAGCATGTGGGCGGAACATCGAGATCAAAGACGTCGCGTCCTTCATAGGAAGCGAGATCAGACAAATCCGGCGGCCCGGGGCGAAATGGGGGCCGGTGGCCATGTTTACTCAGGCCTGGGACTCCCAGTTTGAGGAGATGCTCCAGCGAGGGGTTCCTCTGGAGGAATACATGGAACAGTGTGAGAAAGGCTATTTGAACTGCGCCTTTGAGAAATACCAGAACTCATATAAAGTGGCCGACGCCCTGGGTACCAGCCAGTCTCTGATCATGAGAAGAAAAGAAATACGGCCTGTAAGGGCGGTCGATAGAAAACAGTCAGATAACAGCAGAAAAGTCGGAATCGACTTAAAAAATCAAGTCGATTTCGACTTTAAGTCGTTTTTGACTTATCCTCTTCGTCAAGCCTAATACGCAAAAAATAAACAGCGCAGGAAAAAGCGACGGTATTTTGCCGCTGCGGCAGTAACCGCAAAAATTCAGGCATCTCCGAAATTTGAATCGGTCGGGGGGCTTAGTTGGCATGTAATTTGCATAAGTCTATTTCAGAACTCACGGCCGGAGTTAAGTACAATGCTTGTAAAAAAGAAATATTGTAAGAAGAAATGATCTAACGTTTGTATGAACGTTAAAAAAAGGAGGATTCAAAATGTCAATGCTACCTTTTGTATTCTGGGGAGCCTCCCCTTGTTACAGGACTGATCGTCTATGTCGTTGTAGCAAGCGCTATTGAAAAGTCAGGTCTGAAGAGACTGGGCGCAACCGGAAACCTGTTTACCTTGCGATCCTAAGGACGAATAATTAAGGAAAAACGTATAAATCTATTGTATTAGGGAGGATAATATCGAATGAACATTTATTTGATAGTATTTATCATCTACTTCGGCATCATCATTGCCACGTCAATCGTTGGCGCTAAGAAAGTAGAGAGCATGGAAGACTTTGCCGTAGGCGGCAATAAATGGGACTTATTTTAGGAATCGGTACATCTATGGCAACCTGGCTGTCTGTTGCTTCTGTTATGGGTGTTCCTGGCAACATCTACTCAAGAGGCGTATGCGCCATCACCGGATGGGTCGCAGGCTGGTTCTTCGCTACCGCGCTGATGCCTGCTATCGCGTACAAAAATCAGAAGACCGGCAGTTCCTTGCCGTACCTTCCCCGGAATTCATTCATCTGCGGTATGACCCGAACAGCGAAAAGAGCAAGATCCGTATCGCCGTAGCCATCATGGAGCTGGTAGGATACTTCATCTTCTCCTTCATTCAGGTGCAGGGCTTCGGTATCGTACTGTCCAGCATCACAGGACTTCCGTATAACATCTGCTGCGTATGCTTCATGATCATCTTGATCTTCACCTGCATGGGCGGCTTTTGAATCCGTAGCGCGTACAGATACAGCCAACGCGATCCTGATCCTGATCGGCGTTATCGCCGGAGCCATCACCGTGATGCAGCTCACAGGCGGATGGGGAAATATCGTGGACAACTTCGTAACTACAACCGCGCCGGCGGTAGCTGGCACTGAGGGAACTGGAAGCCGGTATCCTGGGAACTCCTTGGGGAACCTTCGGCGTAAGCGCGATCCTTTCCACCATGCTGAACAGCAACTGCTTCCGGTTCCGTCGTCGCGCCGCACTGGGTTTCCAGATTCATGGCGCCGAAAACGCCAAGACAGCGTCCTGCAGATGTTCTGTGTACTGCTTCTGCTGGTTCCGTATTTGCCTGCCTGATCATCATCATCGGTATGGGCGGCAAGATGATCCTGCCGACTCTGCCAGAAGGCGTAACTACAGACTACATGTTCCCGCAGCTGATCATGAACTATCTGAATCCGATTCTGGGCTCCCACTGGCTCTGACCGCCATCTGCGCGGCCGCAGTATCCACAGCCAACTCCATGCTGCTGCACTGCTCTACCTCTCTGGTCCGCGACATCAAGAGAGTCATCCAGGGCAAGACCGTTTCTGCTGAAAACGACGACAAGACCACCAAAGAACTGCGTATGTGGATCCTGCTCCTGGGCGTATTAGCCGTACTGGGCGCCATCGGACAGTTCTCCCTGCTGGCAAACGGCTTTACCTATGTATACGGCGCGTTCGGCAGCGTATTCTTCGCGCCGATCATCGTAGGTCTGTACTCCAAGAGAATGAGAAATCAGCCTGCGGCATGGGTATCCATGGCAGTGGGCTTCGTGATGTACCTGTACTGCACCATCTGCGGCGCGCCTGCTGGGTCTGCCGACCTTCATCGTATCCGCGGGTCTGTCTGTTATCTCCGCGTTTATCGTAATGAACGTGACAAAGAGACCGCCGGTAGAAGCATATGAAGCGTATTTCGTAAATGAACCGAGCGAAGCGACGATCGCTACCATTCACAGAATCCGTAAAGACGCTTAATCCTTTACGCTTGATCCTTGTAAGAGATTTCAGCTTTTCATGAACAGAGAATAGGTAAGAAATATGATACTGGACAACAAAGAAAAAAAGTGAATCTTGAAGTTCCTGCTGACAAAACCGTCATAGAGCGCTGCTGTGTCGATGAAGAAGGGTTAGAACGGGGTGAAAAGATACCTGTGTATCCCCCGAAGGGCATCAAAGAGATCAAAGACGGCGCCTTTGACGAGTACAACCGGGGGACCTGTCACCGCCAACATCGTCAGAATGCTGGAGAATCCGCAAGATGAGCTGGCGGAGTGGTCAAAAAAGCAGCAGGCGTCAGTGATCAAAATTACTTTCCCTCCTGAGGCCGGAACCACCGTCGCGGAACGAGCCGGGTATATGGTCGAAAAAGGAGAAGCGGGTGCGTCTGCTCAGGCTGGAATTGCCGGATTCCCTGCAGACCGTAAGCGGAGGCGCTGCCGGACCTTCTGGAGGAGATAACCGTAGGACTTGAAAACCAGCGGTATGCCAGCCTGGAGGAGTATTGTTCAGTAAGGACATGAAACAATTGATCAGATTTCCCGGATATCGGGGAGAAAGACCGTATAAGATTCCGGAAGGCGTCGGCGCATAGCAAAGGGACCTTTGCAGGCGCCTGTATGTCAAGAACTGACCATACCATCGACTATCGAAGCCATAGATCCTCAGAGCTTTCGCGGGGCCAGAATCGGACGTCTGGAGGGGAGGGCACAGAGCGTATTCCAACCGGCGCCTTTGAAGGCTGCGCGGTGGAAGAACTGGCTCTGCCGTCAACCCTGAGACTCATAGGGATTACGCATTTAAAGGCATCTGCGGGCTGAAACGCGTCACATGTAAAACAGAGGAACTGGCTATCGGAACGGGTGTGTTCAGCGAAGGCAGCTTTGCCGGCATCGACTGGTGGGCGTGGGCGAGATCCCGAAGGCGGCCTTCCTCAACTGCCGTCTGGAAAAAAGATCGAAGTGCCCGACGGCGTAGAGGTCATCGGCGACTATGCCTTTGCCGGATGCTATACGGCGAAGAAGGTGGTTCTTCCACCGTCTGTAGTATCTATCGGACCGAAGAGCTTTTGACGAGGGAGACCACTTCCGGTCGGACATTCAGATGCCGGAGAGCTTATACGAGTTTGTCTACCGCCTGCCGGCGCTGTCCTCCATCAACGGCCAGCAGAAAAGCGCGTTGTGGGAACAGCGGAAGAACGGCGCGTTCCGCGAGGATACCGACATTCTGAAAGCCAGAAGCGGGCCGTGGGCGGTGTCTGGCGTCCATGGGCTTCCTGATGAAAAGGAAGATGCAGAAAAGAGCTGGACTATCTTGCTGGGCTGATCCAATGCGGCGCAGCAGGCCAGCCAGCGGGGCGAAACAGTATAAGAGGAAATAAAACAGCGATAAAACGGTATAGAATATATGCTAGTAAGTAATCTCAAATAAATTCACACCGACGACAGATATAGCGTAAGTATGCCGAACCTGAGAACATCGATCATTTCTAAGATCCATAGAATTTTCATATATGTGTCGTCAGAAAAAACAGCCGCGGGGCTCTGAGAATCTCAAAGCCCGCGGCTGTTTTTGCTGTTTATGCTCTGATGGCGTCTTTTCATCTTCTTCACATATTCTCCGATGGGACCGGCTGCGTCTCTGCCGTGCTCGGCTGCCAGCTTGACGATGGCGGAGCCGACGATCGCGCCGTCGGCGCACTCCCCCATTTTAGCGGCCTGCTCGGGCGTGGAGATGCCAAAGCCGATGGCGCACGGCACGTCGGTGTTTTTTGACCAGCTTGACGATGGAGGAGATGTCGGTGGTGATCTCCTTGCGCACGCCGGTGACGCCCAGGCTGGAAACGATGTAAAGGAAGCCTCTGGCCTCTTTGGCGATCATGGCGATGCGGGCCTCGGAGGTCGGGGCGATCATGGAGATCGAATCTACCGTCGTTGGCGGCAGATGTCCTCAAACTCTTCCTTTTTCCTCAAAGGGCAGATCCGGCAGGATCCCGTCGATGCCGATGTCGCGGCAGGTTTTGATGAACCGTTCCGCGCCGTAGGAGAACACTACGTTGGCGTAGGTCATGAACACCATGGGAATGGCTACATCCCGGCGGAGCTGGCGGACGGCGTCAAAGATCTGGTCCGTGGTAATGCCGCCGGACAGGGCCCTCAGGTTCGCGCCCTGGATCACCGGACCTTCAGCCGTCGGGTCGGAGAACGGAATGCCCAGCTCGATGAGGTCCGCGCCGCGCCTCGGCCATGGCCCGGACCGATCTTCAGGTAGTTTCGAATATCCGGGTCGCCGAAGGTGATGAACGGAATAAAAGGCCTTTGCCGTTCTCAAATGCCTTTTTGATCTTACTCATGAATGATCCTCCCTCTGTATCTTGCAATGGCGGCGCACCGTCCTTGTCGCCGCCGGCCGGAAATGGTGATGACGATAATCTTGTCCTTGGACATCTTCGGCGCGATCTTCATGGCGTGGGCCACGGCGTGGGCGCTTTCGATGGCAGGAATGATGCCTTCTACGCGGCTCAGATATTCAAAGGCGTCTACGGCTTCGTCGTCGGTGACAGGCACGTACTGGGCTCTGCCGGTGTCGTGGAGCATGGCGTGCTCCGGGCCGACGCCGGGGTAGTCGAGACCGGCGGAGATGGAATACACCGGCGCGATCTGACCGTACTCGTCCTGGCAGAAGTAGGACTTCATGCCGTGGAAGATGCCCAGACGGCCGGTAGCGATGGTCGCGGCCGTTTCTGCGGTATTGACACCGCGGCCTGCGGCCTCGCAGCCGATCAGGCGCACGCCCTCGTCCTCGATGAAGTTGTAGAACGCGCCGATGGCGTTCGAGCCGCCGCCGACACATGCCATCACGACGTCCGGGAGTTTGCCCTCCTTTTCGAGCATCTGCTGCTTGCTCTCGCTTGAGATGACAGACTGGAAATCGCGTACGATGGTGGGGAAGGGGTGTGGCCCCATGACGGAGCCGAGGCAGTAGTGCGTATCGTCAATGCGGCTCGTCCACTCGCGGAACGCGGCGGAGCAGGCATCCTTGAGCGTGCCCGTGCCGGTCGAGACCGGAATGACCTCCGCGCCGAGAAGGCGCATCTTGTACACATTCAGCGCCTGACGCTCGGTGTCCTCCTTGCCCATGAAAACGACGCACTCCATGCCCATCAGCGCTGCGGCGGTGGCGGTCGCCACGCCGTGCTGGCCCGCGCCGGTCTCGGCGATCAGGCGCGTTTTGCCCATCTTTTTCGCGAGCAGCGCCTGACCGAGCACGTTGTTGATCTTGTGCGCGCCGGTGTGGTTCAGGTCCTCGCGCTTTAAGTAGATCTTCGCGCCGCCGAGGTCCTTTGTCATGTGCTCCGCAAAGTACAGGCGCGACGGACGGCCTGCGTAGTTGTTCAGCAGCTCGGTCAGCTCTGCGTTGAATACCGGGTCGTTCTTATAGTGGTTATAGGCTTCTTCCAGCTCGATGACAGCGTTCATCAGCGTTTCCGGCATATACTGGCCGCCATGTACGCCAAAACGTCCCTTGCTCATTGGTTTGCTCCTTTCACGAGCGCCGACACGCGGCGCATCTTGTCCATATCCTTTGCACCGTCCGTTTCGATGCCGCTGGACAGGTCGAGCGCATACGCGCCGGTCTGTGCGGCCTTTTGGACGTTGGTTTCATTCAGCCCGCCTGCGAGAAAATACGGGTGGTTTACCTCGCCGATCAGCGACCAGTCGAACGTTTTGCCGCTGCCGCCATAGGCGTGCTTTACATAAGTATCCAGCAGCAGCCAGTCCACCGGCAGCTTGTCCGCCTGCTCAATATCGCGGTGCGTTTCCACGCGCACGGCGTAGAGAATGGGCGCGTTCGTCAGCTTTCGCAGCTTGTTTATATAATGCACGCTCTCGCCGCCGTGCAGCTGGATGATGTCGATAACCTCATCGCGCACGAGCGCGGCAATATGCTCCGGCTCGTCGTTCACGAACACGCCGACCGTCTTAATTTCCGGGTCGAGGTGCTCCTTGAGCCGCGCCGCATCCATATCCGACACATGACGGCGGCTTTTTGCAAAGACAAAGCCGACATATTCGGGCTTCAGCTCATTCACCGCATCGATATCTTTCAGCCGTGTGAGCCCGCAGATTTTTGATTCTGGTCTGTTCTTCCATAACGTTTGACTCCCCGTGCGCTCTGTTTTGTTTCAAGCACCTTTTCTTTTACCACTTTAACACGCATTTTTAAGGCTTTTTTGTTGCGCTGCTCCGCATCGGCGTTTCGCCGCAGAACGGCATCGGTTTTATTCTGATACCGCCCGACATCCTCCGGCGTTTTGATGCCGCTCTCGGCTACAAAGACAATGTTTTCCGGGACAAAAGCTCCAGCACGAGCGCTCACTGTTGCCGGATATCGACCGTGAAATCTTTTAAGTTGCGGTTGTTGACGCCGATGATCCTGGCTCCGGCTTTTACCGCCGACGCTCAACCTCCCGGGTCATGGGCCTCCACCAAAGCGGACAGGCCCAGCTCGTCGCAATGGCGATGTATTCCCGATATTCTTTCTGTATCCAGGAGGGAACAGATCAAAAGCACCGCGCCGGCTCCCCAGAACCTTTGGCCTCATAGATCATGTAAGGGTCTACGGTAAAATCTTTTCGAGGCAGGGATGGATACGGCCTCCGCGATCTCCTTCAGATAACTGGTCGCCCATTGAAACCACTTGCGGCTCTGTCAGCACGGAGACGCAGGAGGCTCCGGCGGCTTCGTACTCCTGGCGATGGACAGGTAAAGGGGAAAGTCCGGCGATGAGCCCTTTGACGGGCTGACGCCTTCTTGCACCTCGCAGATAAACGCATGACGCCTTTTTCGGCGCCTGTTCAAACCGGAAAGCCGGTGCGGCAGTCCATGGCCAGGGCCTGCGCCTTTCAGATCGGCAAGGGGAGCTTCCTTTTTCTGCAGCCCGGCCACTTGAGGGCAGCGTGTTCCGCGATGGTATGAAGTATATCTGACATATGTCGGCCTCCTTACGCCTGATTGGTGGCGGCGATGAACTGATCCAGCTTCTGCAGGGGGCTTTGCCGGAAGTCGATCTGGACAGCGGCCAGGTCGATGCCTTCCTTGATGTTGTCTCTTTCCGCGGCGTGATGGCAGCTCCGGCGTTGAGGAGGACAGCATTTCTCTGGGCCGTTGTCCTCGCCGCTGAGAATGGCTTCTGGTGATCTGGGCGTTTTCCTCCGGAGAGCCGCCCTTCAGGTCTTCTTTTGTGCAGCGGACCATGCCGAAGTCCTCCGGCTTGATCTCGTAGGTCTGGTACTGGCCGTCGTGGAACTCGCAGATCAGAGTCGCGTCGCTGGCGGAGATCTCGTCCAGCTTATCTGACCGTAGACGACCAGGCCGTCTTTGACGCCCCAAGGCGGTCAGCACCTTTGCCATCGGCGGACCAGGGGAGCTGTCGTAGACGCCCATCAGCTGTTTCTTTGGCGAAGCCGGATTGGTCAGGGGACCCAGAATGTTGAACACGGTGCGGATGCCCAGCTCCTTGCGGATGGGTCCCACGTACTTCATAGAGGTGTGATAGTTCTGAGCGAAGAGGAAGCAGATGCCTACTTCGTCCAGCAGCTTGGGCACTGCTCCGGCTCCTGGTAGATGTCGGCGCCCAGGGCTTCCAGACAGTCGGCGGCACCACTCTTGGAAGAGGCCGCCCGGTTGCCGTGCTTGGCGACTGAGCCTGCCGCAGCCATGATGAAGGCCGCTGTAGTGGAGATGTTTGAAGGAATTGACCTCCGTCGCCGCCGGTGCCTACGATCTCCATGAGATCCATGTCGTTTTCCATGTGAGCGCTTTGCTTTCATGCCGTTGGCACAGGCAGTGATCTCGTCGATGGTCTCCGCCTTTGCTCTTGTTGGAAAGGGAGGAACGCAGCGTTCTGGGTCGGGGTCGTCACTTTCCGCCCATGATCTCGCTCATGACGCCTGGTAGGCCTCGTCATAGGTCAATCCTGTTTATCTACGATTTTTACAATAGCTTCCTTGATCATTTTATTTTGTCCTCCTTTAACTTGTCATCCTGTCCTTTGCAGTCCTATTCTTCGCGTCATTTTTAAGCGTCATTTTCGGTCATTCGATGGAAAGAAAATTTTTCAATATGGTAAGTCCGTCCGGGGGTCATGATGGATTCCGGGTGGAACTGCAGCCCGTAGACGGGGTATTTTCTCTGTGTCTGACCGCCATGATCTCTTCCGTCTGCATTCTTGGGGGTGACTTTGAGGCAGTCCGGCAGGCTGGCTTCATCAGCTGCGAGGGAATGGTATCGGGCCACGGGCGGTTTTTCCGGCAGTCCGGCAAAGAGGGCGTCGGAGGTGATCAAAGTCGGTCTCCGACTGCTTGCCGTGCATCAGCTCTTTGGCGTAGGTGACAACGCCCGCCGTAGGCCTGGCAAATGGCCTGATGGCCCAGGCACACGCCCAAGATGGGATAGTCGGCGCCCAGCTCTTTGATCACGTCCACGCAGATGCCGGCATCTTCCGGACGGCCCGGGACCTGGGGACAAAAAACAGCCTCCGGCTGAAAGTGCGCAGATGTCGCCGACGGTCATCTCGTCGTTGCGTACGACGTGAAGGTCCGGGTCCATTGCTGGCCGATGAGCTGATAGAAGTTATAAGAAAAACTGTCGTAGTTGTCGATGAGCAGTAAGATCATAGGGTTTCCTCCTGTTCTGACTGCTGCAGGGCGGTGACTACGGCAGCGGCTTTGTTGATGCATTCGGTATATTCGGTCTCGGGAACGGAATCGGCCACGATGCCCGCCCCGGAGCGGATGAAGACCTTGCCGTTCTTCCGGAAGGCCAGGCGGATGGCGATGCAGGTATCCAGATTGCCGGTAAAGTCCAGATAGCCGATGGCTCCCGCCGTAGATGCCCCGCTTGTTGTTTTCCAGGTCGTTGATCAGCTGGCAGGCTTTGATCTTCGGCGCGCCGGACAGGGTGCCGGCCGGCAAGATGGCGTCGATGGCGTCCAGGGACGTCTTATCCTCCCGCGATTTCACCTTTACCGTGGAGCCGATGTGCATCACGTGGGAAACCGTTCGATTGACAGTGATTTTTCTACCTCCACGGTTCCGAACTTGCTGATCTTGCCGATGTCGTTGCGGCCCAGGTCCACCAGCATGTTGTGCTCCGCCCGCTCCTTTGGGATCCGCCAGCAGCTCCTCTTCCAGCCTGCGGTCCTCCTCTTCGGTCTTGCCCCGGGGTCGGTGCCCGCCAGGGGAAGGTATGGAGGCACGCCGTCCTCCAGCTTGTACCAGGGTCTCCGGCGAAGCGCCCGGCGATCTCCATCATCCCTGCCGGAAAAGTAGAACATGTACGGCGACGGATTGGTGGTCCGCAGAATACGGTAGGTGTTCAGGAGGCTTCCCTCAAAGTCCGCCTCCAGCCGGTTGGACAGGACGATCTGGAAGATGTCGCCTTCGCAGATGTGATGTTTGGCCTTTCGGACCATGGCGCAGAAGGCATCCTGATCGAAGAGGGGCTTGATTCTCTGAGGTCATTCTGCCGGGCGGCTCTTCCCTTTGGTCTGCCGTGACGGAGAAGAGACTCCATTTGCTGCAGCGCCATGGCGGCCCGGTTGTATTCTGTCTCGCAGCTTTCCGGCTCTGTAAGGGAAATGTTGACCATGAGGATGATCTTCTGGCGGAAGTTATCAAAGGCGATGACCTTGTCGAAGAGCATCAGATCCGACATCTTTGAAATGTTCCTGATCTTTTGCGTCCAGCTTTAGGGTCGGCTTTCCGCGTACTTCAGGTAATCGTAAGGAAAAATATCCGACCAGGCCGCCGGTGAGGGCGGCAGGCCCGGATCTTAGGGCTCTGTGCTGGTCAGGATGCACCTTGATACTTAGGTGCCAGGATGATGATCAAATTACTGATTCAGGTCGTTTACTGAGGTTTTTGACTCCTGGCGGTAGGTTTAGAAGTTGGGATCCTCGTAGCCAGGGAAGATGTAACGACTGTTCTCATTGCTTGGATTCCACGGATGGTCAAATCTGCAGGGACACGGATAAAGTGCCGATATCAGGAAGGACTCTCCTTGCCCACGGGAGCGGCCCGGTATTGCCACTTACGGCACGTCTCACCGATCATTAAAGCGAGGTGTCAGTTTTTGATGTTTCCTGCTGTCATGAGGTAATTCCTCAGGGGCATTAAAGTCCCGACAGAAACGCCAGGGAATTCTGTCAGATAAACAGACATTTACCGGTTACGGCGAGGCGGGCGGGCGTACGCTATGAGGAACAACATACTTTACGACAACTGACGTATGCCATCATCACAGAATACTAGGCGGTCTCTGGGGCGCGGCATGGGATCCGTGGAGAATTCGTCACTTTTCCTGGCACTTTAAGGCTCAGTGGTCCAGTACCGTCACCTGTGAACTTTCCTGCCAGTTCTCTCATGTCACTCTGGCAAGCCTGTGACATTATCTCACTTCAACGAGGTTTGTTTGGTGTAAGATTGCTTTCAATTGTATCCATGATAGCTTGCAAAGAGTGTTTGTGTCAATAGGAGGAAAATGTGGTGTTTTGAAAGCAAATACAAGTTATTCCTGATGATGTCTTTCAAAAGCAAAGCAATATCTCATGCTTTATCGATATCAGACTCTGTATCACCACAGCAGGGGAGTAGCTTTTTCAAAGCCTTTGATGAGGCATCTCTGCGGGAGGAAGCAATTCATGCTGAAAGAGCCATGCGCAGATTTTCTCAAAGTCGCTGCGCATGACAGCGTCCTCAATAAAGTTTTGGAGATCAGGCGGAAAATCCGTCCAACCGCCGTAGAGCTTGCGGACTGCCTTGTCGATCGCCTCCATGGTTATGGAGCTGCGGCTTTTTTCGTGTTCGGCTAAAACGATGATGTCAGAGGTCATTTTTTATACTCTGCCGGAGCGAAGCTTCACATAGCGATAAGATATTCCTGCAGATACAGTACGTATTTGAGCACATTGAAAAGGTGCGTAGTATACAGATACTTCATCCAGCTTCCGGTGAATAAGAAGAAGTTTTCATGCCAAAATCAGCGTTTAACCACCCATTAGGTGTTGAATTTATCGCCGACATGATTGATGGCGGTTTTTCATGGAAGTCGCGGCGTGTAAAGTGACAGCATCGATATCGGTCGTCATATTGCGAAAATCCATAATTTGTAAAGATGCGGCGCCGCCGATCGTGAAATGCATTTCTGCCGGCATGGCTTTTTCCGCCCAGTTTTCGATACTCCTTGCCAGCTCTTTGAGATACATGTCCAGGTTGTCTTTTTGGTGAAATAGCCGTGCTCAGATGACATTACGTACCTCGCTTTCTATAATATTGAACCCTCTTTGAACTCGGGGATCTCCTCTTGTTTCGCTTTTAATGGTATCCGCCTGATCCTTTGATACGGCTGAAAGAAGCGAGTATGCTGGAAGGATACAGCGGCTCCAGGCAGCTTGCATTTTCTAAGATCGCTGGCGTATTCAGTGCGAGAGGGGATCTGGTTCACCTGGCTGATATAGTCCACCATGGCGAGCAGATAGAGGCTTTCAGAATACCAGTGCATACGTGCGTATCTGCAGGATTTCGTCCGGACTCCAATGTTTCTATGATAAATCCCGTATCTCCAAGCTCTTTCAGACGGTGACACGTGTTGCTTTTTGAACAAATCAAACTGATGGGGGTTCAAGATATGGAGCGAGCAATTCTTCCATAGGAATATGCAGTGTCCGGCAGATCTTATAGATCGTTTCTCCGGAACAATTCTGAAGCTTTGCCTTACCGTTGCAGATATCGCAAATCGTCGTATAGAGGGCACGCCGCTCTCTTTGGACAATCGATATTTTGACATTTGTTTTTTTCCATGATTTTTCATGAATCCACATGATTGCTCACCTCTCTAATGACATTATAACGGTTAACCGTTATAATGTCAATAATGCGAGATTTTAAAAATGCTTCCCGTGATTCATTACTGCTATTCCAAAATCGTCACTTTTTCTTTCGCCAGATCTTTGATCTTGATCTTAACGCTTTATCGCCGAACATGACGAGGAAATAGCTGTCGTCGGTGATCGTTATCGGCTGCCGGTGTTTATTGTTGTAGACGGTATTTTTCATCGATAAAGGTATAGCCGTAGTAAGCGTTTTTCCGTAAGCGGCGTGGTGAACGGATTTTTGCGGTTGGCGACCAGCTCAACGCATTCATCGGGAAATCGTCGGCCTCCTCTGCAGCTGAACACGCCACGGCATAACTGAC
>VOFJ01002570.1_pt1 | contig 20022 bp, 33 predicted proteins | sample 5384081 | NCBI WGS metagenome assembly VOFJ01 (sample SAMN12384729, study PRJNA508395) | human gut metagenome | isolation source: healthy gut I | host: Homo sapiens | reverse complement strand
CGGTAGCTACGTTCAGTTACATTATCCTTACACCATTTTTGAAGAAGAATATCAGAAAAAGGCAGTGAAATCAAAATTTCATGTAGCAGCAGACAGTAAATCAATTATAATTAAATAATAAAGATAGAAAGCGAGGGGGTAACATCATGAAAAAGATTATCAGAAACTTGGGATTAAAATTAATAAAAATGTGGGTGAGATTATGAGGCATGACGACGAAAGGCATGACTTATTCTGTAAATACGGTGCGGAATTAAGCTGTCGACGACTGGAAAAGATTATCTGCAAGGTCAGGAAGCAAAGACGACTATGAGAGAACTGATTGAGTATAGAGAGGCAACGACGAATGACAGAAGAGTGAGGAGGCATCTGCCAGGATTTGTCATGGACAGAAAGCAGGAGACCTTATGAACCTGGTGTGAGCCTGAGTGTAGAGAGCGATGCAGGAGACACCGGGATGTCCTTTGGCATTTCTGGAGAAGAGTTGATTCAAAGGTTTAGATTACAAGACGGTAGAAATAAATTAGGGGAGGCGCATCATGTGAATTTATATGTCCCAACGCTGATCTGCATTTCGGACATAAAATGTAATACTATTTGAGCACCGACCGTTTTTTCGAATGTCGACACGATGGATCATGAGATTATGTCAAGATTTAGTACAAGTTAAAATGAGAAATTTCTCCCCATTTTAACCTGCCAGAAGCTCAGCCTCAGTGTGCGTCCTTTCATACACTCGTTCGAATTCGTTTGGCGACATATAGTTGCAATGGCTATGAATTCGTTTCGTATTGTAGAAAGCTTCCAGATATTCAAAAATCAACTGGTATGCCTGCTTATAGTCGCGAATTTTAAAGCGATTGAGCCATTCACGTTTGATAATAGAATGAAAGGATTCAATGCATGCATTATCCCACGGAAAAGCTTTCTTCGAATAACTGCGCTGCATATTTTCGGTTGCTTTTTATATTCCTTTGCAACATATTGGCTGCCACGATCCGAATGGATAATTAATGGTTGATCGATATTTCGGCGAGCTTTGGCTTTGTTTATAGTATCAATCACGCAAGATACTTCCAGTGTTTCTGAAAGCGTCCAGGCTATGATTTTTCTGGAAAATAAATCCATAACACTGGTCAGATAGACAAATCCGTCTATTGTCCAGATGTAGGTGATATCCGAACACCAGACAGCATTCGGACGGTCAGGATTAAACTGTTCATCAAGGATATTTTGTAATTCGGTGCTGAAATCGGAATCTTTTGTGGTGATTGTCCATGGTTTGCTCCACTGAGCACGGATCCCCATTTGGCGCATATATGTACCAACGGTTCTTTCCGAAATGACTTCACCGGTTTTTCGCAGTTCTACAGTGATTTTCGGAGCACCGTAGTTCTGCTTGGAATCATCATAAATATTCTGTATTTTTGCTTTTACAGCTTTACGACGTTTTTTCTGTATCAGAAGGTACGTGGTGGAGCCATGCAAAGATATCTGAGCGAGAGACACCTAAAAATTTCAACATTCCGGAGACGGAAACCGGCGTCAACCTTTTTGGCAAAGCTTCCGTCTTCTCAGTCACTTCGAGATAAATGGCTTCCGTGTTTCCAGTTCTAACTTCCTGGTGCCGAGACGATTTTGGAAATACTACCAGAAATATAAAATAGGAAATCAATGTGGCTGGTGCTTGAGATTGATAAAGTGTTCAGGGTGACGATATATAAATATCTTTTCGATGAGGAGGTGGACAGAGGAAGGATGATTTGGTCAGCTTGGGATTGGATATAGGGTAAATTCAAAAGAGGTATAGCATTTAGAAAATGGGCAAATAATGTTCTTAAACAATATATTATGAAAGGTTATGCTCTTAATGAGAGGCGTCTTCAGGCACTTTGAAAAACGGTTGACATTCAGACAAGGATGCTTGCGGATGCACTTGACATAGAGGAAAAAGATGTGCTTAGGGCTGTAAATGAATATACGGAAGCGTTGCTTTTGCTTGACCAATAAGACCATCAAACATTATGTAAACCAGATGGAAGTGCGCCTATATATCGCATTACCTATGATGAATGTACTCGGATGGTTGGAAGAATGAAAGATTCTTTTCATACAGAAGTTTTCGGGGTAGAAAAGAAGCCGGAAAAGTAGCAGGTATAATTGCTGCGATATATCAAAGCGTTTTTTTGGACAAGATGCATATCCATCGGTAGAAGAGAAAGTCGCAAATTTTATTGTATTTTATGATTAAGGATCATCCTTATGCTGATGGTTGTAAAAGAACTGCATCACTGTTTTTGAATTCTTAGATAAAAACAATGTGTTGTTTCTGGATGGAGAAAAGAGACTTAGTGATGGAACGTTGGTAGCCATTACTTTGATGATTGCAGAATCAAAAAGTTGATGAGAAAGAAATTATGATAAAACTGGTAATGAATCTGTTGAAATTATAACAGTATACGTTAAAAAAGATCAATCACATATAAGTATAATATCCCAATCAGCAATGAATTAAGAGAGGATGTGAGAATTATGTGTAATCTGAGTACAGGCATTGAAGAAAAAAGCTACAGAAAAATTCATTTTGAATATGTATAAAAAAGGTTATACATTAGATCAAATTGCAGACGTTGCAGAAACAAGCGTGGCTGCTGTGGAAGCAGTCATTAAGAAGAAAGAGCCTGCAATGGCATAGGCGACAAGTGAATACGAAAAAGAATCAGGCAGTAGATCAGAAATGATTTGCTGCCTTGCGCCTAACAAGAAGAAGCACCAAATGACTCGCAAATCATTTGGTGCTATTTTTATGCTGTTTTTTTTCGTTTCACAATCATTCCCGCAATGTATTAAGTAGCCAGAATAGAACACGAATGGAGAAGAGAAAAATAGGATATCAATAGAGACCTTAACTGTATCACAGTGAGGTCTCTTTCTTTTATGCCGTGTGTCCAGCGAAGCTGGACCACACTAGCCGGTGTAAGTCCGGTCACGGTAATCGCCAGTGAGCCGTGTAGCTAAACTCGGTGCGTTGCAGTAATGCAGGGTACTAAGCGAGTGGATAAAGTAACCTCGGTAAGAGGGGCGAGCAATTATGCAGACCGTAACATAAAGTGAATTCTGCCGTATCGTTAGAAAGGTCTCTGAAAAGAGAGCAAAGGGAAGCTGAACCCTGGGCGTATGGGTGAAAAGCCATGGAACAGTGATGCTTTAAGGAAGCTTTGGAAAGCATGAAAGCACGAATCCCCCTCAGTATAAAATGCAAATCACGCACTGAACTTATTATTGCAGTACATCATGGCAAAACTGGATTTAAAGCTACACCCAGTAAAAACAAAAGATTGTCAGCATGTGGGACGGAAAGAGGGATTTGACTTTCTTGGAATGCACCACAGAAGAATGACAACGGAAAAAAAGCAAAAGGACAATTGTATAAAGAAACTTATCAGTACCCGAGCAGGAAAGCCATGAAAGAAGATGAAAGCAGAAATCAAAAAGAATGTAAACGGTCGAAGTCTGTTAGTTGCAAAGGAAGAGGATTTAATAAAGAATCTAAATCCGAAAAAATCATAGGTTGGAAGAATTATTATTCCACCAAAACAAATGAGACATGGATGCAGGAATTAGACTGGTATATTATCTGCACCTTTTACAAGATGGTATAACAAGAAACACCAAAGGCGTAAACATATGTCAAGAGTGGGATTTGTTAGAAATAGCATTTACGAAAAAGGATTAAAGAAAATGGCTAGAGCATGACGTAATGCTGTAGAAAGAAGAATGTCGGAAAGCCGTGTGAGGGAGAACCTCATGCACGGTTTGATGAGGGGCGGATGAAATTTTCATCCGCCTACTCTACATATTCAAGATATTAGCAAGGCATAGAAACCATATTTAGTTCCGAACGGGAAATCCGTAATTGAACAAGGAGCGAATCATATGGTAAAGAAAACAGAAAAATATGGCATTAGAAGAAACTAGATCTGTATTACATGATTTAGAAATTCAAAAAAGAAATCTATCAAAAAAGCAATTAGAGTGTGGTATTATTAATTCTGTCGACGCCTCTCAAGAAGAGGAGAACATCATGACAAAAAGAAAGGAAACTCAAGAAACAGTTAGTATCTGCTGTCCATGTCACCAAAGACGGGCAGCCTCGAAAAATTGAATATAAGGATAGCAAAGGACTCTATATGACAATCTTGCCAGATAAAAAGAAGATTTATGGCAAAACGGAAGAGATACTTATTGACAAGTTGTTTGATTACTACGGGTTGGCAATTAGTGATGTGAGTATTGCTGGGGTTTTTGAATTAGCGCTTGCTGAAAAGCAGACTACTCAGAATGTGAATCCGGAAACTATTAAAAAAGAGATAGGCAAACATTTAATCGGTTTATCATATCTGCTTTTGGCGCACGAGACATTCGAGAAATTTCAAAAAAGTAGAGCTTCGAGCATATACGCAAGAAATGGTTCAAAAGAATTCATCCGATAGAAACAGCATTTAAGGCATATAAAGGTATTTTAAATCTTATATTTGCTTATGCAATGGAGTACGGGATTATTAAAGAAAATCCTGTTCCGTTTGTCAAGAATGCTGTTTATCTAAAAGGATGTGAGCGCACGAAGGCAAAAAAGCGGAGAACAAAATTCTGTCAAAGGAAGAAATCGATTTGGTAACCAAAACTGTTCGCAGTCGAATGACACAGAATCGATACCATGGTTATTTTATTTTGGGATATGCAATTTTACTTTCCGTTGAAACTGGAATGCGTGTAGGTGAACTCTGCGCACTGAAATGGGATGACGTAAAAGCGGATGCAATACATATCCATGCGCAACAGTTAATGTATAAGGAAAACGGGCGTAATTATTATTATGTTGATTGGACTAAGGATGAAAAGGGATTTAGCCAAGGTGGAAGAAGATTTCCGATTACAATTGAAATCAGAATCTTCTCTCAGAGATAAAATCTGTACAGGATTCCTTTTGGGGATTGAATCAGAATATGTATTTTGTAATCGGGAAGGGCGATGGATTTACACAAAAAGCATATTCAGATTGTTTACGGGCATTATGTAGAAGTTTGGGATTTCAGGTGACTAACAATCATGCATTTCGTATGTCGCTGAACAGCAATGTATTTATTCCGCTTGGTATTCCGGTTACTGAAAGAGCACGATTATTGGGACACTCAGTTGAGACGAATGAAAAATATTATAGCTATGCTCGAAAGAACTCGATGCAAGATATATGTGCACTTTTGAATGGACAAGCAGTATAGGTCTCACCTAGGTCTCACCCAAAATAGCATCAATTCAAACATAAAGGAAGCCTTGAGACCGCTATTCTCAAGGCTTCCGAGTAAATGTACCAATGCAGGAGATGGGACTTGAACCCACACGCTGTTGCCAGCGTCAGATTTTGAGTCTGATGCGTCTGCCATTCCGCCACTCCTGCGTCTTATGAACTTCTTGAACAAAATCGCTCAAGCAAGAAATATCTTATCATACTCAAAGACAGATTGCAAGAAAATTTTTTTTGCTTCTGGAAAATTATTTTACACATATTTTAATAAGAAAAAAAACATATTGTGAAAAATGATGATTTTCAGGTTTTTTTGTTGACGAAAGTTATCATATATGATAACTTATTAACATGTGAAAAAAAAGAATTGCGCCTATAAAAACAATGAACGAATGAGCACAGAATCGTTTACTACAAATAAGAAAAGAGCGAATGCAGGAGGGCGTCAGTTTGGCTCAGGGAGAAAAAAAAACATCTTGCAGGTCAACAGCTTACCCCTCGGTATGAAGTGGTCAGCAGTTGAAGGATGCAAGAAAAGCGCAGGATATGACACAGGAAGTGTTAGCGGAACGTGTGGGAACGAAAAAGTCTAATATTTCCAGATTTGAGAGCGGCAAATATAATCCAAGCCTTGATTTCCTGATCAAGGTGGCAGGAAGTCTTGGAAAACAGGTACAGATCAGGATTAAGTGAAGAAGGAGTTTTATGTTATGGGCAGAAGTGTGACATTAGGAAATGGCAGAGACATTGACAGAGAGATATCGAATTATGCAGAACAACGAATGAGAAGACCAGTGAGCAGACGATCCATGTTCTGATGGAGAATCATATTCCGTTTACCAAGAGCTGGATCAATATTCCTTTTTTTTCGCAGGAAATTTCATGGTGCAAGTCAGATCTGTGTGATCAACACCAATCGTAATCGTTACAGTCAGGCAAGAACCGCCATCGACCAGATGGATATCCACTTCAAAAAAGCGTCTTGTCGTAAGCAATTATTAATGAAAAGTCCCTGGTTTCCAGAGTGATTCAGGAAACCGGGGACTTTCCATTAATAATTCAGCTCACGCAGGTTTTCCTCAAACTGTTTTTTGAGCGACTTTCTGGAGTAGCACGCGCCTACAAAAAGAGGAAAGGGCGAGATTGTATACATTGGTGTATTGTACATAATGCCATTTCAGGTTTTCTTTCCAGTTGGTGAGCGTGATCGTCTTGTCCTCATCGAGATGGTAATCGTAGAGGTTGTTGCGAAGCTCATAAGCGGCTCGCATAGGAGAGGATATGCTTCATCAGAACAAGCAGCGTCAGCCGGAACCGGGAGATCTTTCATATCGATCGCGCCGCGCGGTAAATGGCTGCAAAACGTCCGGCAGGGTGTTTTAACTGGAATAAACCATCTAACGTAAAGTTTTCAAGATCCGTATCAAAAGATTGCAGGGTTGCCAGCACCAGAGTATCGGTCATTTCCTGAAAAGCAGGGTTGGCAGAACAGTTCTTTGTTTCAAAATATTCATCCATAAAATCGTAGAGAATAAAATCTTCGCACGTAAAATGCAGATCTTCCATATAGGCGGCCGCAAATTTTGGAAGCAATGCGATCAGTGTACTATAGTGGATAGAACAGATGGCAAGGGCAAAGATAAAACTGTACTTCTGTCTGCAATAAAAGTTCCAGATCCACATCCACATTTGAAAAATCCATGGAAGAAATCTCAGGGCATGCCTCTTTGTGAAAAATGCGGTTTAAGATCGCAAGACCAAAACCGGATTTGTCGTCAATGATGGCGATGGCGTAGGATAAAAAGAACCGGATCAAAAGAATTCTCGGAAAAAGAAGGAGAAAAATAAAAATCCTGATCCAGAAAACGGTAAATATCAGAGAGATTGTCCATAGAGAGCGGACACTCTAACGTATCCCTTAATTCTGTTATAACAGCCGGATTTTCCTTTGCCGCAAAAGTGAGAAAACGATACACAACATAAGTCTGAAAACGATCCATGTTTTCTTCGGAATGAATTTTCTAAATATTCTATCAAAAATTCAGTGGGAAAAAAACTGATCAAAAAAATTCATCCATAACAATACCTTACCTTTCTCTGTTTCCGTTCGCATGCCCATGAGGTATAAGCAGCCGAAGCATGTTTAAGTGATGAAAACACAATATAATATTTTTTATAAATAAAGCAATAGGGCTTTTATTTTTTTGGAGAAAAAGACTTATTATGGATAATGAACTGATTTTTAGGAGAAAAAAGGAGAGAGATTATGTTGAGAGCAGACAGATTACCGTGAGCGTGCAAGAGCATCTTTGAGTGGAAACTGGGGAATGGCAGTTCTTGTTTGTTTTGTAGGAGCATTGCTTGGAGGAATCCAGTCCGTTATACCTGTTACCGCAAATTATCAATATGGGGAGGGAATGAGCGTACAGATTTTTGGGATAAATATGAGCCTGAATCAGCTTCCGGCAGAAATGCTCGGAATCCTGGCTGTCATGATGAGCATTTTAAGCATTTATGCACTGGCACAGTTTGTGATCGGTGGTGTAGTGGAACTTGGTATGTGTGCTTATTTTTTTCCAAACGTGCATTGGGCGAGAATGCGGACATTAAGGATGAGTTTGCTTATTTCCAGTATTTCGGAAAGGCACTCGGGCTTCGTATTGTAACTTCTATTTTTATTTTCTTATGGACGATGTTATTTATCATACCGGGATTCATCGCTACCTATCGTTATGCGATGGCACCATACATCATGGCAGAACATCCGGAAATGGGGATCATGGAGGCGATTGAGGCATCAAACAGATGATGGATGGAAATAAATGGTCGCTGTTTTGTCTGGATTTCAGTTTTATCGGCTGGATGATTTTAAGTGCATGTACATTTGGAATCGGAGATCTATTCTTAAATCCATATACCCATATGGCAACGGCTCATTTTTATCTGAATTTAAGCAGAGGTTCTTCCGGAAACTTCAATTCGGATGGAATGATGTAAAAGGGAAAAATCTGTCACTGAATTCTTATAAAAATGTGAAAAAATCTGCGAATGGATTTCAATTGAAAAGAGATGTGCTAAAATGTACCGTGTTGTGGTCACGGAAAAACATTTTGGCACATTTTTTTTTGCAGAATTTCGTGGCAGAAGATGAATTAGAAAAGTTGGAAGTAATAAAATGAAACAGATGAAATATAAAAAACAGATACAGCTCATTGCAGCAATCGTTACACTGATCGTATTCCCGGTGATCACGTTTTATCTCATGGAAGCCTACACACACAATCCATTCGAAGAGGTAAGACCGTGGGCGCAGTTTTTCAATATTTTGCTCTTTGAGCTTTTGGCGTGGATCTTTGTCAGTGTGACCGGAAAGATACAAAGCGGGCTTCGGATCGAATTGGTGATTGCGATGATTTATGGAATCGCAAATGCCTATGTGGTCGTTTCGAACCAATCCGATCGTGCCGTGGGATATTTTTTCCTGGAAGACGGCGGCAAGTGTGGCATCTAATTATGATTTTAAACCGGATATTCGAATGATCGTGGTGACGCTTGCGTTTCTTGGAATGATCGTTTTACTGCAGTTTGTAAAAACCGGAATGCCGAAGTTTCAATTATGGAAGCGGCTGATTCCGGCGGGAGCATGCTGCATCGTGTTGGTTTTGTTTGTCAATCTGCTACAGGATGAAGATTTTCAGACCGGACACAGATTGTATCCATTTTTATTTACTCCGGCATTTATGACGCCAGGTAAATGGAGTGGCAGTGACGTTTGCAATGGATCTCGCATATATGACTGTAGAAAAACCGGCAGGTTATGACGCTGTAAAAAGAGCAGGCGCTGCTGGAAAGTTATGCAGGGCAGGACGATGACACAGACAGCAGTGAAAAAGAAAGAGGAACTGCCCAATATCATTGTTGTGATGAATGAGTCTTTTCGGATCTGAATGTGCTGGGAGATTTTACAACCAATGAAGATTATATGCCGTATCTGCACAGTTTACAGAACGGGGCAGAAAATACGGTGACAGGTTATCTGAATGTGTCTGTGTGCGGAGGAAATACCGCAAATACAGAGTTTGAGTTCCTGACGGGAAACAGTATGGCGTTTTCTGCCACAGGGAAGTATTCCGTATCAGCAGTACATCACGAAAGAACTTCCGGCGCTTCCGGCGTATCTGGCATCTTTGGGCGCTATGAGACGGTGGCGGCGCATCCTTATTATGCGGATGGCTGGGACAGGGATAAGGTATATCCATTGCTTGGCTTTTCAGAGAGTATTTTTAAAGACCAGTACTGGGGAGCAGGTTATGTGCGCAAGTACGTCAGCGATAATAGCTGTGTGGATAAGATCATTGAATTATATGAGAAAAAAGAAGAGGGAACACCTTTATTCGTTTTCAATGTGACGATGCAAAATCACGGTGGATACTCGGATACTTATGATAATTTTACCCCGGATATCACAGTGGAGGGTGTGGAAAGTACACCTTTGAGCCAGTATTTATCGCTTGTCAGACTTTCGGATCAGTCACTGGAAAAATTGATTTCCTATTTTAAAGAGGCAGACGAAAAGACAATTGTAGTATTCTTTGGAGATCATCAGCCAAATGACACGGTGGCAGCGCCGATTTTGAATCTGAACGGTATGACGACAAAGACACTGACAGAGGATCAGTTGAAACTGCGGTATGAAGTGCCATATGTGATCTGGGCGAATTATGACATTGATGCAGAGAGCGGAAAAAGATACAGTGCAAATTATCTTGCGGCGGACGTACTGCGCTATGCAGGAATTTCTGAGAATGCTTATGGTTCTTATCTGCTGGGATTACAACAGGATTATCCGGTTATCTCCGCGATGCGCGTGCTCACGAAAAGATGGTCTGGATACCAATGCATCCGGTTTAAAACAGGAATTGAAAGATTACCAGAGTCTGCAGTATTATCAGCTGTTTGACTGGAAAAAAGAGTGAGCGTACAGACAGATTGCTCATCAGGTAAGAAATGAAGGAAAGAAAACAGGAGTTTGTAAGAATGAATCAGACACAGATCAATGAGACAAAAACGAAAAAGTGGTGGAAGTGGGCGCCATTGATTGTCGCATTTCTGATACCACTTCTGATCTCGGTGATCATTTGTATCGACCATGAAGTGTATCCATTTGGGGAGCGTTGCCTGTTACAGGTGGATATGTATCATCAATATTGTCCTTTTTTACAGAGTTTGTGGATAAATTAAGAAGCGGCGAAAGCCTCATGTACTCGTGGACGATCGGGCTTGGCGCAGATTTTGTGTCACTGTTTGCCTATTATCTGGCAAGCCCTTTGAACTGGTTTATTTTGCTGTGCCCGAAGGGATACGTGATCGAATTCATGTCAATCCTTATGATTCTTCGTATCTCGCTCTGTGGGCTGACATTTGCATATTATCTGAAAAAGCACTTTCACACAAATCACCCGGCAATCGCGGTATTTGGAACGGCGTATGCACTGTCTGCGTTTATGGCAGCTTATGCCTGGAATGTGATGTGGACAGATTGTCTGGTGCTTGCGCCGCTCATTATCCTCGGTGTGGAACAGCTTGTAAAAGAGAAAAAAGGCTGCATTGTATTATGTGACACTGGCGACAGCCATTTTGTCCAATTATTACATTTCGATTATGATCTGCATTTTTTCTTGTGCTCTATTTTCTGATCCTTATATTGGAGCAGAGGGAAGGAAAAACCGGGGCATGTGTACGGGTTTGCATGGTATTCCCCTTCTGGCGGGTGGAACAGGTGCAGTCTTTGCTGATCCCGGAAGCGATTATTTTAGGGGAGAGTGGCTCGCAGGGGATTTCTTTTCAAGTGCGGTGGAATGGTATTTTAATCTGATCGCAGAGCTGGGAAGGCAATGTGTTTTTTGTAGAAACGTATACAGGACGTGACCACTGGCCAAATATCTACAGCGGTGTTTTTTACACTGTTTTTTGATCCTGTTATATCTGATGAACCGCGGGATCAGCTGGAAAAAACTGCCGCGCGTATTACTGCTTGCGTTTATGGCATTAAGCTTTGCCAATAATATGCTGGATTTTATCTGGCATGGATTGCATTTCCCGGATTCGGCGCCGGGCAGACAGAGCTTTTTATACATTTTTTTTATTGTTAGTATTGTGTTTTTGAGACATTTTTGCATCTGAAAGAAAACCACTGGTATCACGTTCCTGTGGCATTGTTTTTGGATGGGGCATTCCTTTATGCGACATACCGCTGGTCGGACAGTGAGCTGACCGGAAGTGACAGCTTCCTTACAACGGCAGTATTTATTGCAGTGTATGCGGTGCTTTCGCGCTGGTGTGGTATGGGGAACTGCAAAAGTCAGGGATTATGTTTTTTTGATTACGTCAATTGTAGTGATTACAGAGTTGACGATCAACTTTGATATGACAGGTCTGGACACGGTGAGCAGAACTTCTTATGTGAAAGACTGGAAGGATTATGAAAACGTTTTTAGAGCAGGCGAAGGAAAAGGAAAGTGAAAACAGTGCGGTGTATTTTTTTACCGGACGGAAGAGATGGAGCGGAAAACGAAAAATGATGCGGCGTTGTCCGGCTATTACTCTGCAACACAGTTTTCTTCGCTGATGAACATCAATGTCAGTCATATTTATCAGGATCTTGGAATGGAAGGTGGAAAGAATTTTTACTGTATCAACGGCGCGTCGCCTTTGATCTCTTCCATGCTTTCCTTAAAATATGTGATCGCGGACAATGCAATGGAGGAAAGCCCGCCGCGTACCCTTGTGGCGTCATCCGGGAACACGTATTTATATGAAAATAAATATTCCCTTCCACTGGGATTTATGGTAGACGATGAGGTGGCAGAACGCTGGGACTATAAAAATGGCGGCGGTGTCTCCAACCAGAATGAACTTGCGGAACTGTTGGGGGCACAGGAAAGAGATGCTCTCAGTAGTTCCAGCGGAATCGGAAGTCGGCGTGTCTACGATTCAGGTGACGGAGGACGGATATTATTTTGCAAAGATACAGTTCTGTGACATCCGACACCCTTGAGGAAGAGGTCAGTGATGGAAGAACGAAGTCCTTTACGAAGGCGTCCCACGGATATATTTTAGATCTGGGGTATGCAAAAGCCGGGGATGTGATCCGGATTAAAAATTCCAATAACGAGCGTGTGGATATTACTGCCTATCAGTTGAATATGGGTGCACTGGATACCGCATATGAGACGTTGAACAGCCAGACAATGGAACTCACCTCGTTTTCAGACCGGAAGATCACAGGTACGATCGATGTGGAAAAAGCGGGAGAACTCGTATTTTCGATCGCAAGGGAAGATGGCTGGACGGTGTATGTGGATGGAAAAGAGACAGAGCCGGAAACATTTGCCGAGGCGTTTATCAGCGTGCCGTTGACGGAGGGAAAACATGACATAGAACTTATTTATACAACACCCGGACTGAAGACTGGCGCCATGATAAGTCTTGGCTGTCTGATCATTTTCCTGCTCACCGCCTTTTGGAGAGGAAAACAGGAAAAAGAATATTGTTGTATCGGAAAGCCTGTGTTAAAAATAAGTTTATCTTTACAGAACTAATATAGAAGAAAGTGATTAAGAGACAGGAAAGAGGTAACAGATGTTAGAGACAGGTATCAGAGGAGAAGCAAAAGAGGTAGTATCAGAGAGCAATTCAGCACAGGCAATGAAAAGCGGTGAACTGAAGGTATATGCAACACCTTCCATGATCGCATTGATGGAGCAGGCTGCCTACAAGAGTGTTGCAAAGCAGAACTGGAGGAGGGAAAAGGAACAGTCGGAACGTTGATGAACGTATCCCATATCTCAGCAACACCGCTTGGAATGGAAGTGACTGCCAAGAGTGAACTGGTAGAGATTGACCGCAAGAGACTGGTGTTTAAAGTGGAAGCGTTTGACGAGCGCGGCATGATCGGTGAGGGAACGCATGAACGATTCGTGATCGACAATGAAAAATTTCAGGAAAAAGCCAATAACAAATAAAATTTTTTTCTAAGACACCATAAAAAGTACGGTTTATTGGACAGTAAATAAGATACACTCTTTTCAACTTGAGAGAACGTTAAAAAGTTGAAAGGAGTGTTTTTTTTGAAGGGATATGTGATCGAAGCAGGCTATATGGGATATGTGGACGGAGCGTACATGCTTTTTTGCAGATGAAGAAGATTATCAGGAATATTTTAGAGAGTGGCATTGAAATAAAAACTACCGCAGTGATAAGATAGTCACAGGCAGCTATTGAAGATAAATAGAAAGGTAGTGACAGATCATGGCTGGAAAAAGAGATACGGATTTATGGGGAAGAAGAGAGCGCGATCAAGATCCGCCCTTATGAGCATCACGCAAAGTATTATGAGACAGACCAGATGGGAATTATCCATCATTCCAACTATATCAAATGGATGGAAGAGGCAAGGATGGATCTGATGGAACAGATCGGGCTTAGTTATAAGCAGATGGAGGCGATGGAGATCATCAGCCCGGTGCTGTCGGTGTCCTGCGAGTATCACAGCATGGTTCATTTTGATGATACGGTGGTCATTGAGCCGCGGATTACCAAGTATAACGGAATCAAGATGGAAGTGGAATACCGGATGACTGACAAAGAGACCGGGGAGAGGCGCGCACAACGGCAAAGAGTTCCCATTGCTTTTTTGAACCGTTCCGGCAGACCGATTTCCTTAAAGAGGTCTTATCCGGAGATCGACACGAAGTTTTTTGAGTTCACGGATGAGAATTAAGAGTGATAATCGTTACTGGAACGAGATACGAGTGAACAGTAACTGATAATATGCCATACAGGCATAAATGAGACATAGAGAGAGGAAGAAAAAAATGATACCAGAGAGATTAACTGCGCTTCGCGAAGAGATGAAACGCAGAAGCATTGATATTTACGTAGTTCCAACCGCTGATTTTCATGAGTCAGAGTATGTTGGGGAGCATTTTAAGGCAAGAAAGTTTATTACAGGATTTACCGGTTCCGCAGGAACGGCAGTCATCACGTTAAAAGAGGCAGGACTTTGGACAGACGGCCGCTATTTTGTGCAGGCCGAGAAACAGTTAGAGGGAAGCACTGTCACGTTATATCGTAGGGCAGAGGAAGGTGTACCTGCCGTAGAAGAATTTGTAAAAGACAAACTGCCACAGGGCAGCTGCATCGGTGTTGAAGGAAGGACCGTAACCAGTGCCTGGGGTGACAACGTTTGTGGCAATCGCAGAGAAAAAAGAAAGGTTCTCTTTTTTTTTGTAGGGGAAGATCTGATCAATCTGATCTGGACAGACAGACCGGAGTTATCCAAAGCTCCATTATTTATACTGGAAGAAAAATATTCGGAAAGAGCACTGCAGAGAAGATCAAAGATGTGCGTGCAAAGATGGCAGAGGAAGGTGCAGATGTCCACATTCTTACGAGCCTTTGCGATATTGCATGGCTTTTGAATATCCGTGGCGGTGATATCCAGAGCGTTCCGGTAGTATTGTCCTATCTTGTTCTGACCAGGGATCAGTGTATCTGGTTTTTACAGGAAGAAGTGGTGGATGATACCATCCGCGCTTATCTGAAGGAAAATCATATCGAGACAAGACCATACGATGATATTTACACTTATGTTCCGACCATTCCGGAGAGTACCGTGGTTCTGATGAACAAGAGCAGTGTCAATTATCGTATCTGCAGTGAATTAAATAAGAACATTCAGGTTATAAATAAACCAAACCCCTACCGAGCTGATGAAGGCAGTCAAGAATCCGGTTGAGGTGGATAACACCCGCCTTGCACATGTGAAGGACGGTGTGGCATTTACCAAGTTCATGTACTGGCTGAAGACCAACTATCGGCAAGATCCCGATGACGGAGATCTCCGCCTCAGATTATCTGGAGGCAAGAAGAAGAGAGCAGGAGAACTTTATTGATTTAAGCTTTTACGACCATCAGTGCCTACGGTGCAAATGCAGCGATGATGCACTATTCTGCAACACCGGAATCCAATACCGAATTAAAACCGGAAGGCTTTTTACTGGTAGATTCAGGCGGACATTATTATGAGGGAACAACCGATATCACGAGAACTTTTGTGTTAGGTCCGATCAGCGATGAGATGAAACAGCATTTCACAGCAGTATGCCGTTCCAATATGAAGCTTGCCAATGCGAAGTTTTTTTATATGGTGCATGCGGTCTGAATCTGGATATTCTCGCAACGAGGTCCATTGTGGGACATGGAATTGACTACAAATGTGGTACAGGACACGGTGTCGGTTATATCTTAAATGTACATGAAGGGACCAAACGGTTTCCGCTGGAAGATCGTACCGGAACGCCATGACAGCGGTGTGCTGGAAGAGGGTATGATCACAACCGATGAACCGGGTGTATATCTGGAAGGAAAGTATGGTATCCGCACCGGAGAATGAACTGGTCTGCCACAAAGGCAGAGAAAAAGAGTACGGTCAGTTTATGGAATTTTGAAAATATTACGTACGCGCACCGATTGATCTGGATGCCATTGATCCGGACGAGATGACGGGACGTGAGAAGCAGATGTTAAATGATTATCATAAGAATGGTATATGAAGTGCTCTCTCCGTTACATGACAGAGGAAGAGAACGAATGGCTGAAGAAGTATACAAGTTTGTCACAGCAATCTAGAAACAAAATAAGGAGACAGAAATAGAGCGAAAAGCTGGTATTGATTGACGGACACAGTATTTTGAACCGGGCATTTTTCGGAATCCCGGATCTGACCAATTCCGAGGGACTTCATACCAATGCGGTCTACGGATTTTTAAATATCATATTCAAGATACTAGAGGAGGAGCAGCCAAACTACCTGACGGTTGCGTTCGACGTGTCTGAGCCGACGTTTCGCCACAAGATGTTTGCGGAATACAAGGGTACCCAGCAAGCCGATGGCGGCAGGAAGTTCGCGAACAGGTGCCCTGATGAAAGAGATGCTGCGTGCGATGGGTGTGACCATCATTGAAAAAGGCGGTTACGAGGCGGATGATCTGCTTGGAACCATCGCAAAGCGCAGTGAGGCGGCAGGTTGGAGGTTGCGGTCGTATCCGGTGACCGTGATCTTCTGCAGCTTGCAACAGATCATATCAAGATCCGGATCCCGAAGACGAAGAGGACGGGAACCGAGATTGAGGACTACAACGCGAAGGAAGTCCTCTCGAGAAGTATCAGGTGACGCCGACGGAGTTTATTGATGTGAAGGCACTGATGGGTGATACTTCCGACAACATTCCGGGAGTTCCCGGCATTGGCGAGAAGACAGCGACGGCGATCATCGCAAAATACGGCAGTATTGAGAATGCCTACGCACATGTGGATGAATTAAAGCCGCCGAGAGCAAGCACGAATTTAAAAAGAGCATTATGATATGGCGCAGATGAGCAAGACGCTGGCGACGATCGATATCGATGCGGACATTGCCTACGAAGCTTGCGGACGCGCATTTAGAACAGGTTTCCGATCTGTATACAGAGGAAGCCTATTTGTTGTGTAAGAGACTGGAATTTAAGAATCTCCTCGGCAGATTCTCTGTGGAAGCACCGAAGAATACGGCGGAGGAGCATTTTAAGAAGATAGAAAAGGCGCAGGAGGCAGAAGCATTTTTTGCATCCCTGCGTGGAAAAGCATGCGGGTTCTATGTGGTACCACAGGAGGAAAAAAACGCATGACGCCCACACGGAGGCTGACGGTCAGATGAATCTGTTTGGCAGCTTTGCTATGCAAAACTCCGGCGAAGAAGCGGGAGAGCAGGAGACGGCAGGAAGCTGTCATATCCCGGATTTTCTCGGACTTGCAGTTGCATGCGGTGAGGAGGAAATCTGTTACGTGGAGGTATCAGAAGCGCTTCCCTGCCGTAAGATCCGTGAATTGTTTGCGGGGAGTGCAGCCGCTTCCTATGCGACACTTGACTTAAAGCCGCAGTTAAAGGAACTGGGGATGCTTGAGAAAAAACGTCTGGGAACAATCTCGGAGGAGAACCTGTTCGACAACACGATCGCGGCCTACCTTTTAAACCCGATTAAAATGAATATCCGTATGAGGACATTGCCAAGGATTATGCGGGACCTGATGATTCCGTCGAGAAAGGATCTGCTTGGAAAGTTAAGCTATATGATCTGGCAATGGATGAAAACCGGAAGAATTTTTAAAGACAGTCTGCTTTATGGCATACACTGCACATTTGCCAGCAAAAAGGCAATGATGGAAGATCTGAAAGCGCCGGAATGGAACATCTCTATGAAACTATTGAGATGCCGTTAGTGTTTACGCTTGCAGACATGGAACACAAGGAATTGCCATTGATGCACGGGGGAGGCCAATCTGAAAGAGTACGGGGAGAAACTTGCAGTCCGGATTGCAGAGTTGGAAACCCGGATTTATAAGGAAGCAGGGGAAGAGTTTAATATCAATTCTCCAAAACAGCTTGGTGTGATTCTTTTTGAAAAACTGGAAATGCCTCATGCAAAGAAGACAAAGACCGGATATTCTACAGCAGCGGATGTGTTAGATAAACTTGCACCAGATTATCCAATTGTTGCAGATATTTTGGAATACCGCCAGCTTACCAAGTTAAAATCCACTTATGCAGATGGACTTGCCAATTATATTAAGGAGGATGGAAGAATCCATACTTCCTTTAACCAGACCATCACGGTTACGGGAAGCCTTAGCAGCACGGAGCCGAATCTCCAGAACATCCCGATGCGGATTGAACTGGGCAGACTGATCCGCAAGGCATTTTTGCCGGCAAAGACCGGTTTGTGTTTTGTGGATGCGGATTATTCGCAGATCGAGCTGCGCGTGCTGGCGCATCTGTCCGGGGATGAGAAGCTCATCGAGGCATACCGGAATGCACAGGATATTCACCGGACGACGGCGTCGCAGGTATTCCATATCCCGTTTGACGAGGTGACCGATCTGCAGCGCCGCAATGCCAAGGCGGTCAATTTCGGTATCGTCTACGGAATCAGCTCCTTTGGACTCAAGCCAGGATCTCTCCATCACGAAGAAGGAGGCGGCGGAGTACATTGAGCGCTATTTTGAGACCTATCCGAAGATCAAGGGGTACATTTTTCTGGACGGACTGGTGGCGGAGGCGAAGGAAAAAGGCTATGTCACGACGATGTTCGGAAGAAGACGTCCGATTCCGGAACTTTCCTCGAGTAATTTTATGCAGCGTTCGTTCGGAGAGCGCATTGCGATGAATTCCCCGATACAGGGAACGGCGGCGGACATTATCAAGATCGCCATGAACCGGGTGCATGACCGCCTGCTGGCGGAGGGGTTAAAATCCCGGCTGATTTTGACGGTGCACGATGAACTGCTGGTGGAGACAGCGGCAGAGGAAGAACAGGAAGTGCGGAAGATTCTTGCCGAAGAGATGCACGGAGCGGCACAGTTGTCAAGGTGATGCTTGAATTGATGTCATGCGGGAAGTGACTGGTATCAGGCAAAATAGAGGTCAGAAATGGACAGTACGGAACGATGGACGGAAAATTTTTATAGGAATTACCGGCGGTGTAGGAGCCGGAAAATCAGCAGTTTTAGATATCTGGCAACGAAACCGGATACCCGCGTGATGCTTGCGGACGAGATTGCCCATGAGCTGATGGAACCGGGAACGGACTGTTATGACAGGATCTGACAGGACGTTTGGCGCGGAGGATATTTATAAGCCGATGGACATTTTGACCGGATAAAACTGGCGAAGGTGATCTTTTCGATGAGGCAAGCGCAGCCAGATGAATGGAATCGTACATCCGGCAGTGAAAGCATATGTGATAGCAGAAGCGAAAAGAGAAGACAGGAAGGAACGCTTGCACTGCTTGTTTGGAAGCGGCACTTTTAATTGAAGAACATTATGAGGAAATTTGTGATGAACTCTGGTATATTTATACCAGAGAGGAAATCCGCGAGGCAAGACTGATGGAATCCCGTGGGTATTCCAGAGAGAAGGTACAGCAGATTTTTTCGAGTCAGTTGAAGGAAGCAGAGTACCGGAAACATTGCAGTGTTGTGATCGACAACAATGAAGGGTTAGAGGAAATGCAGAGACAGATTGATGCGGCAGTGTGCGCTATCTGATGGATTTTGCAGACAATTGGAACGGATCAGGGAATTACAAAGAAAAGGTAAGTGAGAGGACACTACAGATGAATGAAACACAGACATTCGAACAGCCATATGTATTTGGACTGGACATTGGAACACGAAATGTAGTAGGTACGGTTGGATATAAGGAAGGAAATGAATTTATCGTTGTGGCACAGTATGTCATGCAGCATGAGACAAGGGCGATGATCGATGGACAGATCCACGACATTGGCCGTGTGGGCCAAAAGTGATCCAGACGGTAAAAAGAGGAATTGGAGAAACAGATTGAATGTCCGCTGACAGAAGTATGTATCAAAGGCGACCGGTCGTGTGTAAAAAAAAAAAACAGTAACGACAAATGTAGAATATGAATATCCGGAAGAGACCGGTTGTTGAAGGAAGATATCCATACACTGGATCTGCTTTGGAATTGAAAAAGGCACATCCCTATTAAAAAGAAAAAATGACACAAGATACAAGTTTTACTGCGTGGGATATTCTGTTGTGAAATACTATCTGAATGAGGAGGTTTACAACATCGGCGACATAAGGCAGAGGTCATC
>VOFJ01001831.1_pt1 | contig 20022 bp, 30 predicted proteins | sample 5384081 | NCBI WGS metagenome assembly VOFJ01 (sample SAMN12384729, study PRJNA508395) | human gut metagenome | isolation source: healthy gut I | host: Homo sapiens | reverse complement strand
CTCCTGACCCCCAGCAGAAGGACACCCTGGAGGCCATCCGAGGCGGGCCGCCGCCAGATCTACCCCAGCGCTGGCCAAGTTCGCCTTTCACAACGAAATTTGACGCGGGGTTCCAGCGGCATTTCTCCCCAGAACCCCTGACCTCCGCCTTCCTGGAGCTGGTGAACCACCAGGTGTTGGAGCAGACCCGCCTGTGCCCGCCCTACCAGAGGGCCAAGGAGGAGAACAACACCCTCTCCTGAGCAGCTCCGCCAGGGAACGGGAGGACCCCCGCCCAGAACCTGTGGATCGAACTGGACCTGCTCTGGGAGGACCTGGAGTACGGCCTGGCCCTGGAGGCCTTCCACCTGGGGTACCGGGCGGCCCCTGCACACCCTCAAGGCCGCCGTCGGCCACGACGCGGTGACAGGATGCTCCACGACATCCTGCTCACGGAATACGACCTGGGCGTCCTCCGGACCAGCATGGAGCAGGAGCGGATGGATGCCGCCGCGCCCCCGGAGGAGTGACCGCCGCCTGCAAAGCCCCCTAAAAAACGCTGGTCCCGGGGGGGGCGTATTGTTGTATTTGGGGGCCTCACTCATCCAGCTTCAGCACGGCCATGAAGGCCTCCGGTGGGCAGTTGCACGGTACCGAGGGTCCGCATCTTCTTTTTGCCCGCCCCACAAAATCTTTGGATTTTGCGGGGTGCCCTCTCGGGATTTGACCTGCTCGGGCGGAGTGAATCCGCCCTGCGCCAAGGCTTTGCCTACGGCAAACCCCTTGTACGGCAGCTGCCGCGCGCCGCCCCGCTGCGGGGCCCCAGAGGGCAAAAACAAGATGCTCCGGGCCTCACTCATCCAGCTTCAGCACAGCCATGAAGGCCTCGGTAGGCAGCTTCGCACGGTTCCCAACGTACGCATCTTCTTTTTGCCCTCTTTCTGCTTTTCCAGCAGTTTCTTCTTTCGGCTGATGTCGCCGCCGTAGCACTTGGCCAGCACGTCCTTGCGCATGGCCTTGACGGTCTCCCGGGCGATGATCTTGCCGCCGACGGCAGCCTGCACGGGGATCTCAAACATCTGGCGCGGGATATTGTCCTTGAGCTTTTCGCAGATCTTCCGGGCCCGGCCGTAGGCCTTCTCCCGGTGGACGATGAAGGACAGGGCGTCCACCTGCTCCCCGTTGAGGAGGAGGTCCACCTTCACCAGGTCCGAGGGGCGGTAGTCCAAAAACTCATAGTCCAGGGAGGCATACCCCTTGGTGCGGGCCTTGAGGGCATCGAAAAAGTCATAGATGATCTCGTTGAGCGGCATGTGGTAGTGGATCTCCACCAGGTTGGTGTCCAGGTACTGCATGTCCTTGAACTCCCCCCCGGCGCTCCTGGTACATGGGCATGATGTTGCCCACATAGTCCGGGGGGAGATGATGGACACCTTCACGAAGGGCTCCCGCTGCTCGGCGATCACCGAGGGGTCGGGGTAGTTGTGGGGGTTGTCCACCCGGACCTCGGTGCCGTCGGTCTTGGTGACCTCGTAGATGACGTTGGGCAGGGTGGTGATGAGATCCAGGTCGAACTCCCGCTCCAGGCGCTCCTGGATGATCTCCATATGCAGCAGGCCCAAGAAGCCGCACCGGAAGCCGAAGCCCAGCGCGGCCGAGGTTTCCGGCTCGAAGGAGAGGGCGGCGTCGTTGAGCTGGAGCTTCTCCAGCGCGTCCCGCAGGTCGGGGTACTTGGAGCCGTCCTCGGTGTAGATGCCGCAGTACACCATGGCCCGGGCGGGGCGGTAGCCGGGCAGGGGCTCGGCGGCGGGGTGGTCCACGGTGGTGATGGTGTCGCCCACGGAGGTGTCCTTCACGTTCTTGATGCTGGCGGTGATGTAGCCCACCTCACCGGCGTACAGGCTCTTACAGGGCTCCAGCTTGGTGGGCAGGAGGTGGCCGATCTCCACCAGGCCGTACTCCGCGCCGGAGGCCATCATCCTCACCCGCTGGTCCCGGGTGAGGGTGCCCTCCATCACCCGGAAGTAGACGATGACCCCCCAGGTAGGGGTCGTACTGGCTGTCGAAGATGAGCGCCTTTAGGGGAGCCTTGGTGTCCCCCCGGGGGGCGGGAGACGTGGTGGACAATGTCCTCCAGCACCGCCTGGATGTTGATGCCCATCTTGGCGGAAATCTCGGGGGCCTCGGAGGCGTCCAGGCCGATGACGTCCTCGATCTCCTCCTTGGCCCCGGGCGGGGTCGGCGGCGGGCAGGTCGATCTTGTTGAGGACCGGGAAGATCTCCAGATCGTGTTCCAGAGCCAGATAGGCGTTGGCCAGTGTCTGGGCTTCCACGCCTCCTGGGCGGCGTCCACCACCAGGATCGCCCCCTCGCAGGCGGCCAGGGAGCGGGATACCTCGTAATTGAAGTCCACATGTCCGGGGGTGTCAATGAGATTGAGACAATAGGTCTGGCCGTCCTGGGCCTTGTAGTCCATGCGCACCGCACGGGCCTTGATGGTGATGCCCCGCTCCCGCTCCAGGTCCATGTTGTCCAGGAGCTGGTTCTCCATCTCCCGCTCCGGCACCGCGTGGCACAGCTCCAACAGCCGGTCAGCCAACGTGGATTTTCCGTGGTCGATGTGGGCGATGATGGAAAAGTTTCGGATCTTGCTCTGGTCTATCATTCTTCTCTGTGTCCTCCTTTGGGAAAAAATCCGCACCGGCGCAGGTGCGCCGGCCAAGCGGTTTGCGAAGCAAACCCTGGCGGAGCCGAATTCACTTCGGCGGAGCTAAAATCAAAATAGGGGGCCCCGGGCAGGGCGTCAGCCCTGGCTGGGGAGGGATTTTCCATGGTCGATGTGGGCGATGATGGAAAAGTTAAGAATCTTGCTCTGGTCTATCCTTCTTCTCTATGTCCTCCTTTGGGAAAATCCGCACCGGCGCAGGTGCGCCGTACAAGCGGTTTGCAACGCAAACCCTTGGCGGAGCCGAATTCATTTCGGCGGAGCTAAAATCAAAATAGGGGGCCCCGGGCAGGGCGTCAGCCCTGGCGGGGGAGGGATTTTCCGTGGTCAATGTGGGGGCGATGATCGAAAAGTTACGGATCTTGCTCTGGTCTATCCTTCTTCTCTATGTCCTCCTTAGACTTTCACAGCCTTGGATTTTCTGGGTGGGGCGGCGGGTTTCTCTCCGGCTCCCTGGGCCAGCTCCCCGGCCCAGCGGCTGAGGATGGCCCGGCTGGCGGGGCGCGGCGGCACAGCTCCTGGCAGAGCTCGGCCAGCAGGTCGGCGGCCGCCTCCTCCGGGGCGGGAAGGGGGGTGGTTTGCCCCTCCCCGAGATGTTCTGCCGCCCCAGCAGGTAGTCTGCTGAGACTTGGTAGTAATCGCAAGCTCGGACCACAAAGGCCAGGCCAGGCTCCCGAATCCCGTTTTCATAGTGGGACAGCAAAGCGCTTGGGACACCCCCCCAGTTCCTGGGCCGCCTGCCGTTGGCTGACCCCCCCTCTCATGGCGCGGCCGGGACAGGGTCCGTGCAAATTGGGCGTACATGGGATTCCTCTCTTTCTTACCCCGGCGGGGAGGGGCCTCCCGGCCGGGGTGGTTCGATTTGCGTTTAGTATACGCTGGAAAATACCCTCTGTAAAGGGTCTGGGGGAAGAAATTTTCTCCCCTGCCCCCGGCCAAAGGGCGGGGCGGCGGGACCCCTTCGACACCCTCCCCGCCAAAAGGGCGGCCAGACGGCAAAACCTCTGTCTTTGCACCCCCTTTGACGGCGGGGGGCTTGGCCTCATATCCTATCTTTGTAACCAGTTTGTTACTGTTTTGTAGGTTTCTTCCAATCTTAGAGAGGAGTGATTCTTTGCAACGACCCGCTTCCCCGCCCGCCTCCGGCCACGGCCCCCGGAGGGCGGACCCTTCCCCCACCGTCTCTGGCAGATCCCCGGCGGCGGCGACGGGGGTGCTGGCCGGGGTGCTGCTGGGGCTGACGGGGCTCTCGGTGGCCGGGGCGGTGGTGGTGTCCACCTGCACCCTGTGCTGCGGTGTCCACCGACGGCACCCGGCCCCTGGCCTATATCCAGCGGGAGGACACCTACCAGGCCGCCGTGGCCCAGGTGGAGGACCAGGTCTCCTACATTCTCCGGCAAGGACTACGCCTATGCTCAGGAGGCCACGATGGCCCTGACCAAAGCCCCCCCCAAGGGAGAGATCCAGACCTCCTCCCAGCTCACCGCCAGCCTGATGGAGACGGTGGACCAGTGCAGGCGGCCTACGTCCTCACCGTGGACGGGGTGCCGGTGAGGCCTGCGCCAGCCAGGCGGCCATCGACCAGGCCCTCAGGCCCAGAAGGACCGGTACACCACCCCTTCACCGTGGAGGCCACCTTCTAACCAACACCCCTGGGGTGGAGAGTCTACCTCCCCGCCGACACCGGCCTGCTGGACGGCGGGGCCCTCAGGCCCAGCTGGCCCAGTCCTGGGACCAGGCGGGGCGGCCGCGCCCCTTGGCCGCCCAGCTCCCCTGAACCTGGGAGACTCCCCTGGAGTGAGGGGCCCCCTGCCTCACCGTCCGCACGGTGGAGGAGGTCACCCACACCCAGCCGGTAGACCTCGCCGGTGGAGGAGGTCCTGACGCCGCCCTCCTGCTGGGGGAGCGCGGTCCCCAGCAGGGCACCCCTGGTTTGAGGAGCGCACGGACCGGGTCACCTGCACCCAGGGGGTGGAGAGGAGGCCCGGGACATGTCGGTCACCGCTCACCTTGGCAGCCCACAATTCCCTCACCCAGGTGGCCGTGGGCACCGCCCAGGGGTGGGAGGGGGGCCTTAGGGCCGTCCTCTGGCCCTGAGGGGCATCCCCCTCCCTTCGGGGCCTGGGACCCTTCGGGTCCACCAGCCTGCACCGGGCACGATTATCGCCGCCCCCACCGGGGACCCCCATCACGCCGCCGCCAGGGCACGGTGGATCTGGTCCGCCTCCGGGACCCAGGCGGCACCTGCGAAGCTGACCACGGCAACGGGTTTGTGACCTACCAGCGCCCACTGCTCCCAGCCGCTGGTCCAGGAGGGGGACACGGTGGAGCAGGGGGGGAGTGGCACTTAATCGCCCTGGTGGGTTCACCCACGGTCCTCAATCGGGCCCCCATTGCCACTTCTTGAAGTCTCTGGTGGGGAACTGCCAACCCCTGGCCTGCCTGCCGGATTCCTCGGGAGGTAGCACAATTCCCTAGGGACTTTTTCTGCAAATTGCGATTTCGACGAAGAAAAACCTTGCATTCTTGCGCCATTTTCCTTTGCATTTCCTTCTAAAAACAATTTGCCAGCGTGCGCCGCCTCCTTTATGAATTCCCTTGTTGGGTTCCTCAGGGATTCCAGCAGTTTTTTTATTTTGTCTTTCATTTTTCAAAAAAAATCCACGGCCTGCCGCGTCATCCGAACCGATTCCTCCAAAATCTCCGCAATTTCTCTGTCATTTCTTGAATGCTCCCGGTTTTTTCGACCTTTCCTATCTTATTTTGCAAGTTTCCGGCGCGTTCGTGAAGTAATGTTTTCTTTCCTTTGTATATTGACAATAGGTTGACTCTTCCGTTTTTTCCTGTAATTTTAGTGGCAGTTGATCGGTTTCATAACCCATTTCATCAAAGGGAGGATTTTACCCTTATGCTCGCAAAGTCAATCCTGAAGCCATCGGCCTGTTTTGGTCTCTTCGCCACTGTCATCTGTTTCCTGGTCTGGAACAGCTCTCGGTGTCGGCGTGAAAGGCGCTGACCACGAGAAACTCACCTGACCCTGGGCTACGTCGCCATCTTTCTTCGGCGGCTTCACCCAGCTGTTCACCCTCTGTGGATGTACCTCTTCTCCGTGGGCGGTGACCACAGCATCTACCTGGGCACCGTGTTCGGCTTCTTCGGCCTGTTCTGATCCTGGTCGGCTTCTTCTTCCCTGAAGGGCGGCGACAAGAAGGTCATGGCCCACTTCTTCCCTGTGCGGCCTGATCCTGGTGATCGGTTTCACCGTCCGCGCCTTCCAGGACGGCCTGATCTGGCCCCTGGGCATCGACCTGGTGGTCATCGATGTGTTGCTGCCACCCTGATCCGGCTGGTACACCGGCAAGCCCGCCCTGACCAAGCTGGCCGGCGTGTGCAACATCGCCATCGGCATCATCTCCGGCTTTCCTGTTGTTCCCCGCTCTGTTCGCTTAAGGAACAGGGAAGCCCTTTTCTTTGCTATTTTCTCAAACCCCAACCATTGAAACCGGCTCACGCACACACAAGCCCGGAGGAGTGCTCGCTCCTCCGGGCTTTTCCCATGCCTGGGGACACGGCGGGCGGGTTCTTTGGCGCAAGCCCCCGCCGCTGGGGGGCGGGGCCGGGCTGCGGCAGGGCCGCCGGTTGGGCTCCCCCCTGGGTTCCAGGCGGGCTGGTCTTTCCGGTACGGATATGGGAACGGCTCCCCGGCGGCGCTGGGCGCTGGGGGAGCCGTTTTGTCCTGTTCCCATGGGGGCGTGGAGCAGAGTCTCGGCCTGGCTCAGGGGGGGTCTCCCCCCGCTTCCCAGGCACCAGGGGATTCCATCAGTTTGGCTTTTTGATGTAAGGCGTAACTCTCCAGCCCGTTGTGGGGCAAAGAGGCAGTAGGAGCAGTCCTTGATCCCGTCCTGCAAAGACGAAGTCGCCCCCGGCAGTTGGGGTGCCGGGTACAGGGGGCAGTAGCAGAAGAGGCAGGTTAAACTCCTCCTCCCGCACCCCTTTGTGGCAGGGGAAGTATTCACATTCCCGGTTCTGAAAACCAGGTGTAGTGCTTGCCGGTGAGGTCCATGGCGGCGCACCTCCTTTCCTCCCAGGTTCCAAAAAAACCCGCCCAGCGGCGGGGAGCAGGGTGTGTCATTGGTTTTGAATCCGTTTGGTGCCGGCCGCCGCGGCTTCCAACACCCGCCGGTCTGCCCGGTGGTGCTGGATGGCTTCACTGCACCTTCCGGCTGAACAGGGCCACCAGGGAGATGGGGGATGTAGGTCAGCATGAAGATGGGGAAGGTGATGGTGTAGAGCACTTTCTTGGCGGGGGTGGTGTGGATGTTCTCCCCACTCGGTGATGGTGGTGAAAAGGCCCACCACGAAGAGCACCCCGTATAGGCCCGCCAGCATTTGCAGGATGTAGTACAAGCCTTGGAAGAAGGTGATCTCGGACCCTACGCCGCCGCCCAGGGCGGACAGGCCCACCACCAGGTAGCTGACAATCAGCGCCACGGTGAGCAGGAAGGCGGGCATCACGGTCATGCTCATGTCATAGCAGGAGAAGCTGCCCTTGCCCATGCCTTTGACCAGGCCGAAGCCGTACTTGCGGAACACTTGGAGGAACCCTCTGGCCCACCAGCCCGTTCATGCCGCCGCCAGGACTGGCGGAAGGTGGCCGGTCGCTCGTCATAGAGCACTGCGTCGGCGCAGAAGCCGATGGTCCGGCCTTGAGGATGTGGTAGACGGAGAACTCAATATCCTCGGTGAGCAGGTGGAACACCCAGCCGTTGGTGCTTTCGATGACCTTGCGGCTGAAGAGGAACCCGGTGCCGGAGATGGCGCGCCTGGTGCCCATGAGCATCCGGGAGTTGTTGAGGTAACGGGACTCCCGGATAAAACCAGAGGGCATAGCCGGCGGAGATCCAGTTTTCCCCCCGTAGTTCTTGGAGTTGCGGTAGCTGGTGACCACCTCGTACCCGTCGGTGAAGGTACGGTTCATGGCCTCCACGAAGTGGCAGTCCAGCACGTTGTCCGCGTCAAAGACGAAAAAAATCCGTCAAACGTCTGGGGGTAGTCCTCTTCGATGTTTTTCAGCGACTGTTCCAGGGCATACCCTTTGCCCACCTTCTCCTTGTTGAACCGGGTGTACACCACGGCGCCGTTCTGGCGGGCGATCTCTGCGGTATTGTCGGTACAGTTGTCGGCCATCACAAAGGTGGTGATGAGACGTTGGTCGTAACTCTGGTGCTGGATGCTTTGGAGCAGGTCCGCAATCACCGCCGACTCGTTCCGGGCGCAGATGAGGATGGCGAAGCGGTGGAGGACCTCTGGTTTATGAGCCTCCTGCTTCCTGGTAAAGGGGACCGCTAAGAAAAACAGCTGGTAGGCATAGCAAAGAGGCAAAGACCACTGCTACAATCACATTGATCGTCAAGATGATATTCATTTTTTAACCTTCTTACACCTTTTTCTTTCTGTCAGTCTGTTCCGCCGGGGCGGAACCGGCCTGCAGACTGGAAGGGGGCCTTCATCTCCCCCTTCCGTCCGGCGATCTGCTTCTTGATATCCTTCTTACTGTAGCCCATTCGCCCGAAAATTTCCATCGTGGTTCCCGACAAATTTGCCGGTATAAGGGAGGGCATCCTCGGGCAAAATGAGGTCCCAACCGTTTGCAGCGCGGCCTGCAAATGGATCTACCCCTATTGTACAACGGATCCCTGGAAAGTCAATTAAAATTCTCTTAATTTTTTTGTGACCACCCCCTATTTTTCCAAATTTTTCTGGATTTGCGAAAAGGTTTCCCTTGACACGGGGGCAGAAATCTGATATATTCTCAGCAGTTAGCTTAGGCTAACCATCTGGGGAAACCTCCTCTCTGTTGCAGGAAGTCCGTCCCATTTTTTTCCGTTCCTTTCGCGTCCCCCAAGGGGGGACGCGTCCATCCCCTATAGTTAGCAAAAACTAACCAAAGAAAGGAGACCTTATGAGTGTTGTCATTCTCGGCGGGAAACGAGTGTATGGTCCGCAAGTACAAGGACCTCTGCCGGTCCTATCAGTGCACCGCCAAGGTGATCTCCAAGATGGGAGGCACCCTGAAAAACCGGTTGGGCAGCCCCGACCTGCTGGTGATGTTCACCGACACCATCTCCCACAAAATGGTCCAGAACGCGCTGAACGAAACCCGGGGCAGGACACGGTGATCGTCCGTTCCCGGTCCAGCTCCATGTCCGCCCCTGGGCGCATCCTGGCCGAGCACGCCGGGGCCAGAGCTTGAGCCATGTCTGAGGATACTGTGATTCGCCACGCGCCCCCACCCTGGCGGGGGATGAAAACGGGGAACCTCTTCCCCTGTTTTTCTTCCTCCCCCAGGCTTTGGCGGGGAGGAGTCGGGGGCCATGAACCGGGTGCTGGTGCCCCGGGCTGGGCCTCCCCTGCGCCGGGAGAAGGGGCGGCCCCTGCTGTACCTCTTCCGCCCGGCCGCCCCTGTCCCGGGACCTGGCCCAGGAGGAGGTCCGCCGCCTGCTCCGCCAGGCGGGCTGCCGGGGACCTGGGCCAGGGGCCTGTTTGGCGGAACCCGCCGCCGCCTGGGGCCGGCGGGGACTTTCCCCATGAGATCGGCCTTCTTTCCTGGCTATCCTCGAGGACGTGGCGGGCTTCGTCCGCCACCGGGGCAAGCTGGAAGGTCTACGGGGACGAGGCCGCCCGCCGCCAGTTTGCCGCCTTCAAGGCCTGCACCGCCAACTACTGCCGCCGCCGGGCCAAAGGCGCCTCCCTGGCCCGGCTGGCTGGCCGTGACCACCCTGCCTGCCGCAATAACCCGATTCTCGCCTGGAGTCGGTCCTGCTGGCGATTTTCGGCAGGACTGGCCTCTTGTTCATTGATGACATTTCCCCGGAATCTTTTACAATGGAAACAGATCCCTTTCCCCTGTCCCGAAAAGCTGCCGGGCGGGCCTGCTGTCATCCTCCTGAGAAAGGAGGCATCCTCCCATGCCTGAGAACAACACCCCCTGAAAAACAACAACGCCACCGCCAGCCTGGTGCTGGGGATCGCGGTGTTTTTTTGGCTTTTCTGGCTACTCCCTCCATCCCTTCCATCATCCCAGTACCAGGGCCTGATCCCAGCCAGCACAAGGAGCTGGGGTATGACGACGCCATCCGCACGGCGGGGTTCGTCCCTTCCTCATCGGCCTCCTATCGGCGGGCCCCTGGCCCTTTTGGCCTGCGCGCTGCCTGCGTCAGCCGGCAGGGCTGGTGGTGTGTCCACCCTAACCCATCCATCGGGATGGTTCGACTTGACCTTCGCGCCGCGGCAAGATTGCGGCGCGGCCGCGTATCGGAGGGTTTTGCATGGCGCCGGTATTTGGTTCTATTTGAAGGGCCTTCCCACCTACAGCCTGCTGGGATTCTGGCGGCGGCCGGCCTGGGGGTACTTCCACTGGCGGCCTGGCGCCGGGGAGAACCCCGGGGCCGGACGGAGCAGGCCTTCCTCTGGGGGTGCTGGGGCCCTGGTGGGGGCCAAGCTCCTTCCTGCCGCCTCCCAGTCCCTCAGCTGGCGGCTGACCTCCCTGCTGGGCAGGACCCTGCCCCTTCGCCCTTTTACCTCACCGGGGTTCGTGTTTTACGGGGGCCGCTAGCTCTGGGGCGGTGGGGCTCTTGCCGGCGGCGGAGCCGCCTTCGGGCCCGTTGGGGTCCGATCTGGTGCCCGCCGTCCCCCCCTTCCACGCCTTGGCCGGGTGGGGGTGCTTTTGGCCGGGTGGCATCCCGCCCCGGCGGGGGTGACCATTTTCCCAGGCCCTGCTGGCCCCCAACGGGGTGGCCCTGGTGCCGGTGTGTGCAAAATGAGGCCGCCGGGTGCCTCCTCCTCTTCCTGCTGGACCGGCTGGCCCGGCGGGGGTGGTCCGGGGGCGCCTGGCGCTGGTCTACCTGTCCCTCTACGGGCCTTCCGCTTCCTGCTGAGTTTCTCCGGGGGACGAGGCCCGGGGGGTTCGGGGCCCCTGTCCACCCCCAGTGGTGGCGTTGGCCACCCTGGCGGGGGTCCTGCCGGTGCTCCTCTGGCAAAGAATCCAAACGAAAACCACCAGCGGCGCCTCTGAGGGGCGCCTTCTGGTGGTTTTTCGTAAATTCCTGAGCCGCATCTCTAGGTTCGGGGCCGCCATCAAGACTGCCTTTGATGCTTTTCCCCACAGAGCACGCAGAACCTAGAATGGGCTTTCCTGCGGCGATCCCCTGGCACCCCGGCTGGATTCGGAACCAGTGGCCTGCCGTTGGGGAGGCGGGGCCGCTCTATTGAGCCACGCCCAGTGGTGGGGAGTTTATTGTATCCCACCCCAAGGCGTTTGTCAATCCGGCAATGGGACGTCACAGTTTTCCCCGGAAATGGGCAGCATAGAGACAACGAAAGGGGTTCTTCGTTCCGGGGCCAGGGCCCCAACGGGAAAGGGAGTTACTATGGGAATCTTCAACCATCTCTTCTGTTCTGTGGATATCAACCGGGGCGTCTGGAACTTTCAGGACACCCCTCTGGCGCGGTACTGCTGGACGTCCGCCCCCAGCTCTATGCCCGGCGGCACATTCCGGGCGCCTTGAACCTCCTTCGCCCAGCTGACCAGGTGGGGATCTCCCCTGGACCACGACGTCCCCTCTTCGTCTGCGCTCCACGGCGGGGGAGACCAGCGCCAAAGCCACCGACCGTTTGAAGGCTGGCGGGTTACACCCAGGTCCACAACATCGGGGGGCATGAAGCGGTGCCAAGGGCAACCTGTTACCAGGGCCGGTGGAGGGCACCGGCTGGCCTCGGGGGCGTGAGGGAGGACCTTTGGCGGGCCTCTGCTGTCGGCAGGTGGTCCGGCGTTGGGACCGGCGCAGGTCCAGCACCTGCGATTGGTTCCCCGCCCGGTCCCGGGCGGGGATCTGCGTACCTTCGCTTTTTTCCGGCGCTCGGGGCGCGGACGCCCGGGGGCCCTGCCTCCTCCGTGGGGGGGGTCCCCCCCCCCGAGAAATGGCCCCCTGGCCCGCTCGTTCCCACTCGCTCGTTTTGTCGTGGTGGGGCGCAGGGGGGCGATCGTTGGGCTGTTGCGAGGCCCAGGTACGTGCCCTGATTTGGATTCGCATTTTGCGGGAGCAGGGGTGGGTGCGAAAGTATTTTTTGTTGCGGGGTGTACCACCCACGAAGGCTTCCCCTGGTAAACACTGATTTAATTTTTTGCGAGATTGCGATAAAATAGGGAAGAGAGGTGAAGGAAATGGAAAAGCAAATCAGCTTTACAGACTTGGAATACGGCAAAAGACGGAAGGTCACCAAACGAGAAGTCTTTTTAACGAAGATGGATGCCGTCTTGCCATGGAAGGAATGGGTGGAATTGGTGCGCCCCTTTTTCCCGGATGGAAAGCGCGGCCGGCCCCCGCAGGAGATAGAGGTGATGCTGCGTATGCTGATGCTGCAGGTATGGTTCCATCTCTCCGATGAAGGGGTAGAGGATGCCATATACGACAGCTACGCCATGAAGTCCTTCCTGGGGCTGAACTTTGCCAAGGGAGCCCAGGTACCGGACGCCACAACCTTGTGCAAATTCCGGAAGCTTCTGCATACCCATGGTCTGCAGAAGACCTTCTTCGACCAAGTGCAGGAGGTATTGAAGGCAGAAGGCAAGCAGGTGAAGGGGGGCACAATCGTTGATGCGACGATCATTGAGGCGCCTGATTCGCGGAAAAATGCCGGAAAGCAGCGGGACCCGGAAATGCACTCGGTCAAGAAAGGCTCGAAATGGCACTTCGGGATGCGCATCCACATTGGCACAGATCCTCTGTATGGTTTTGTACATACCATATCCGCCACGTCGGCCAATGCCTCAGAGGTCAAGGAAGCGCCCAACCTACTGCGGGAAGACGATGAGGTGGTCTATGGAGATGCGGGCTACTGCAAACTGGATCGCTATGTGACAGATGGCAAGCGCCGCCGCTATGAAATCAACCGCCAGCGGGGACATTCCAACGGCATTATGGGAACAGCCTTTCCTGGCAGGAGGAAAGGATTCTTGAACGACGGAAATCCAGAGTGCGCTGTAAAGTAGAGTATGTATTCCACATAGTGAAGGACATTTTCCGCTGGCGAAAGGCCCGGTATAAGGGCATTGCCAAGAACCTGGACTACGCATATCTGACTTTTGCAAGCGCCAATCTGTATGCACTTGCATGCTTTGGATGAGGACCATAGCCTCATTGCGCCCTTTTCCTATGAGCGCGGGAAATTTCGTTGGGAATACAATTGAGAAAGCCGCTGTTTTGCCTATTTCAATACCTCCCCGAAAGAAATATCTGGTTTATTCACTGTTTACTTGGGGGAAGCTGTCACCGGTGGTGACTGATGAGGGGGACCGACATGCCCAACGGAGCAGAAGAAAAAGGGACCGTTGCCTCAACGGGCGGTAGCCCTGCTCCGTTGGGCCAATCTCGCCCCCCTCAAGGAAAGGTTGGGTACCGGCCCCCCTCATCCGACCCGGCTTCGCCTGACCGAACAGTCCCCCTGTTCGACCCCCAAAGGGAAGGCTTTGGGGGTGGGAAGGACCCTTCCTGTATGAGAAACCACCCCCCCCAGCCCGCCCAGCCGGTGGGCGGGCCGTCACGGGCGTAGGACAAAGGGCCGCAGGCCAGGCAGAAAAAAGAGAGGACCCCTTGCAGGGTCCTAAAACCAGAGTCCAGAGTCCAGGAGAAACTCTCCCCTCTGGCCCTCTTTCCCCCGTTTCTCGGGAGAAACGGGGCCCCCGCCGGGTAGGCACCCTACGGGGCGCTGCGCCCCGAGGCCTCGTAAGAGCCCCGCCCACCCGTAGGGTACGCGCACCGCCCCCCCACAAAAGAGGGATACCCCGAAGGGGTATCCCCACTTTTATTCCACCGTTAGTTGGATGGAACCTGTCGCATTTTCTGCCTGCACGATGATATAGTTGCCGCCGGGGAAGGGAGAGGGTCGCCGAATGGGATCCCGCTGTGTCGCAAAGCACTTCCGGCGGATTGTCCCCCACTCTGGAACAGCACCTGCGCCGTCCCTTCCGCAAGGGTCAGGGGTACAGGAGAGGTCACCTCGTTTCCGGCGTCCCTTTCCAGCCCGGTGCCGCCGAACACGGTCTCTTCCCCGGTGAACCCGTCGTACTGGGCATGGTAGGTGCCCACGTAGCCGTCCTCCCCGAAGGTGCGGGTTCCTTGCAGGTCTGCCTCGCTGGTCAGAACCTTCTCCCCGGCTGCCTGCAGCACCTCGTTGAACTGGGTTACGACTTCCTCATCGGAACACCCAGCCAGGGCGCACAAGGCGCAGAAGAGGAGACCGAATCGCCAAACACTTTCGCATGATCATTTCCCTGCCTTTCTTTCGATTCCACGCCTTACTCCAAATTCAGGTGCCGGTGGAGCATCCGGATGGTCAGGCAGTAGAGGACCACGGTAAAGACGGCGGTGTAGCCGATGCGACCCCACATGAACCCGTGGATGGCCCCTGCCGGGGACAGGTTGGTGTTGGCCCAGAAGAACAGGTTATCCAGGGCAGGCGGCCCGCGATGAGGGGCGATGCCGGAGATGATCTGCACCACCACCTCGATGGCGAAGAAGAAGGCCACCGACAGCAAAGATCTTGTGCTGGGCAAAGCTGTGGCCAATGGCCAGGGGGGAGTAGAAACTCAGGCAGGTGTAGGCGCAGCCCACCAGGAAGAGGATCACCAGCTCCACCAGGAAGAGCACCCCGTTGCCCAGGTAGTAGGCGGTGAGGTTGTCAAAGACCTCCCGGAACATCCGGCCCATCTCCTGGAACATGGCCACGTCGGCCACCAGGGAGACCAGGGCCACCACGTCGATGACCACCGCCCCCAGGAACCACACCGTGGAGACGATGAGCTTGGAGCACACCAGGCTGTGGGGGGACACCGGCAGGGTGAACATCAGATAGCCCTCGTCGGTGAGCAGGTTCTTCCGGAACCGGAACACCGCCAGCACCACCGCCACAACGAAGGTGGCCAGCAGGGCCAGAACGAAGGCCACCGCCACCAGGCCGGCCAGGAAGCCCAGAATACTCTCCCCCATAGTCATGTCTGCCGTGGCCAGCTCCAGCCACAGGGAGGCCCCCCGGGTCAGCAGAGCCAGGACGATGGTCACCAGGTACAGGGGGGGGCATCACCGGGCCGTGGCCCGGAACTCGTATTTAATCAGCTTTCTTAACATCTGTATACCTCCCGGAACAGGGCGTCCACGCTCATGCCCTTCTCCTCCCGGATGGAATCCACCGAGGACTGGAAGAGGATCTGCCCCCGGTCGATGAAGATCACCTCATCCAGCACCTTCTCAATGTCGGCGATCAGGTGGGTGGAGATCACCACTGCCGCTTCGGGGTTATAGTTGCTGATGATGGTGGAGAGAATGTAGTCCCGGGTGGCGGGTCCACGCCGCCGATGGGCTCATCCAGCAGATACAGCTTGGCCTGGCGGCTCATCACCATGATGAGCTGCACCTTCTCCCGGTTGCCCTTGGACATCTGCTTGATCCGCTGCTTGGGGAGATCTCCAGCCGGTCCAGCATCTCCTCGCTGCGCTCCACCTGGAAGTCGGCGTAGAAGTCGTGGTAAAGGTTTGCGGCTCCTTCACCGTCATCCACAGGGGCAGGCTGGTCCGCTCGGGCAGGTAGGAGACCGCGGCGTGGGTCTCCTTCCCCGGGGCCTGGCCGTCCACCCAAATCTCCCCGGCGGTGGGCACCAGCAGGCCGTTGGCCAGCTTGATGAGGGTGGTCTTGCCAGCTGCCGTTGGGGCCCAAGAGGCCCACAATGCGGCCGGGCTCAATGGCAAAAGGTCACCCCGTCTAAGGCCGTCGTGGCGCCGAAGCGCTTGACGAGGCCTTTACTCTCCAGAATGCTCACGTTGTTTCTCTCCTTCCGTCTGCACAAAGGTGAGGATCTCCTCCAGCTGGAAGCCCAGCTGGAACATCCCCCTCTAAAAAGTCTTTCACCTGGTCCCGGGCCAGGGACTCCCGCAGGCGCCGGATCCGCTCCCCATCCTCGGTGACGAAGCGGCCGGCGGTGCTGGCTGTGGACCAGTTCCTCCCGTTCCATCTCCATCATGGCGCGCTGCATGGTGTTTGGGTTCACCCCCGCCTCTGCGGCCAGGTCCCGACCGAGGGCAAGCGCTCCCCCGGCAGCAGGGGCGCCGCTGACGATCCTCTGCTGGATCTGGGCGATGAGTTGGGTGTAGATGGGGAGGTCATTGCGGAATTGCCAAGGCATATCCATCCCTCCTGATACGATACTGCTGTGTGTGATTGCCGGACTGTACCTCTGTACTATTGTACTGTACGCTTAATACAATAACATAAATCTCCCGTTTGTCAAGCCCTTTTTGGGAAAAAAAAAGTTGGGATTTTTTTCGCCGCCCCCGCACCCCGGCTCCGGCCCAGGCATTGACATCCCCGGGCGAGTACAGTATAATGTGTCTGATTTACGATGCCGTCGCCCTGCGGGCGCGCCATGATAGAAAGGAGCGGTTTCCCATGAAGAGAATCCAGACCCTGGAGACCCGGGACCTGGCCAAGAGCCTGAAAACCGGCGGCTGCGGCGAATGCCAGACCTCCTGCCAGTCTGCCTGCAAGACTTCCTGCGGCCTTGCCAACCAGCAGTGCGAAAACAGCAACCGCTGAGAGAACTGACCACACGGAGAAAGCTGCCGCCTGATCGGGCCCGATCAAGCGGCACTTTTTTCGTGGGGCGGAAGGGAACGACCAGACGCTTATGATCCATCAATACAAACTCAACGGCTACAACATCGTCCTGGACGTGTACAGCGGTTCGGTCCATGTGGTGGACGAGGTGGCATATGACATGATCGCCCTGTACGAGACCACCCCCCCGGGCGGCCATCGTCGCCCGGATGCTGGCCAAGTACGGCCACCGGGCGGACGTGGACGAGGGGGAGATTTTGGCCTGCCTGGAGGACATCGACGCCCTGAAGGCCGCCGGGAAGCTCTTCTCCCAGGACCTGTGGAAGGACGTGGAGCAGGAGGCCTTCGCCCACACCAAGCCCGTGCTGAAGGCGCTGTGCCTCCACGTGGCCCACACCTGCAACCTCAACTGCTGGTACTGCTTCGCCAGCCAGGGGCGCTACCACGGGGACCGGGCCCTGATGCCCTTCGAGGTGGGCAAGCAGGCCCTGGACTTTTTGATCGCCAACTCCGGCTCCCGGGTGAACCTGGAGGTGGACTTCTTCGGGGGAGCCCCTGATGAACTGGCAGGTGGTCAAAGACCTGGTGGCCTACGCCCGCAGCCAGGAGGCCGAGCACCACAAGAACTTCCGCTTCACCCTCACCACCAACGGGGTGCCGCTGGACGACGAGGTCACGGAGTTCTGCAACCGGGAGATGCACAACGTGGTCCTCAGCCTGGACGGGCGGAAGGAAGTCCACGACCGCCTGCGGAAGAACTACGCCGGCCAGGGCAGCTATGACCTCATTGTGCCCAAGTTCCAGCGGTTCGTCCAGCAGCGGGGGGACCGGGACTATTACATCCGGGGACCTTCACCCACGACAACACGGATTTCACCAACGACATCTTCCACATGGCCGACTTAGGCTTCACCGAGCTGAGCATGGAGCCGGTGGTCAGCCCCCCCCTGGGGAGCCCTGGGCCCTCACGGAGGAGGACCTGCCGGTGCTCTTTGAACAGTACGAGATCCTGGCCCGTGAGATGCTCAAGCGGGAGGCGGAGGGCCGGCCCTTCACCTTCTACCACTACATGCTGGACCTGGAGGGGGGGGCCATGTCTCCACAAGCGGATGTCCGGCTGCGGCTCGGGGGGACGGAGTACCTGGCCGTCACCCCCTGGGGGAGCTCTTCCCCTGCCACCAGTTCGTCAACGACCCGGCCTACTCCATGGGGGACGTGTGGAAGGGGGTCACCAACACCACCAGGGGGGAGAAGTTCCACCGGTGCAACGTGGTGGCCAACCCCGCCTGCCGGGACTGCTGGGCCCGGCTCTACTGCTGCCGGAGGGTGCGCCGCCAACGCCTACCACGCCAGCGGCGACATCAACGGCACCTATGAGTATGGCTGCGAACTCTTCAAGAAGCGCATCGAGTGCGCCATCATGATCAAGGCCGCCCAGGCCGGGCGGCCCCGCTAAAGGAGGCAAATTCCCATGGAACAGAAGAAAGTGACCTACACCGGCCTGGACACCGAGGACGTCACCCAAATGCGGGAGGAGGGCAACCGGAAGCAGGCCGAAAAAAGGCTGGCAGGAGTACCGGGTGGACATGCTCAGCTCCTCCACCGTCCGGGTGACCTATGTCCGGGCGAGAGCCGACGAGGACGAAGACCTGGACCTGGACGGGGAAGGAGAATAGTCCTGCCCCCCTTCCCATCCCACCACCAAGGAGGCTCAGTATGGTCATCGGGCTCATCGTCGGCATTCTGTTTTGCCGGGGTGCTGTTCTTCCAGCACCGGAACAAGGACCAATAGACACCCCTCCCCCAAAAGGCGGGGCGGCCGGGGCCTGGCGGTCCTGGCGCTTTGCTGTGCCCCTGCTCCTGGCAGGGGTGCTGGGGCTCAGCGGGTATGTGGTCCTATCCACCCGGGACCGGGTGCTGACCACCGGGGACACGCCCCGGAAGGGATAGACTGCATCCTGGTGCTGGGCCGGGGGTGTATGCCGACGGCCCCCCACCCCCATGCTCTATGACCGGCTGGCCCGGGGGGTGGAACTCTATGAGGCCGGGTGGGCCGACGTGCTGCTGCTGTCGGGGGACAACCGCAGCGCCGACTACAACGAACTGGCCACCATGGACCGGGTGGCCCAGGACCTGGGGGCCCCGGCGGAGGCCATCACCCTGGACTACGCGGGCCTGTCCACCTACGACAGCCTGTACCGGGCCAGGGGAGATCTTCGGGGGTGGAGTCCCTGGTGATCGTCACCCAGGACTACCACCTCTCCCGGGCCCTGTACCTGGCCGAGGCCCTGGGCCTGGAGGCCTGGGGGGTGGCCGCCGAGGGGAGGACCGGCCTGGGCAGCTCTACCGGGAACTCCGGGAGATCCTGGCCCGGGACAAGGATTTCTTCTGGGCCATCTTCCAGCCGGAGGCCACCATTCTGGGGGAGCCGGAGCCGCTGACGTGAGAAGGGGCGGCTCCCCCGGCGGGGGGCGGTGGGGTACTGCGTACCCTTCGGGTGGTCGGGGCTTTTCCGAAGCCTCGGGGCGCAGCGCCCGTAGGGCGCCTACCCGGCAGGGGGCCCCCGTTTGGGGGCCTTCTGGACTGGCGCAGGGTAGGCCCTGCGACGTGGGTTCCCCCCCGACTCCGGGCGGGGGCCCGGCTTTCTTTGGAAGAAAGCCGGAGGAAAGAACACCAGGGAGGAAGAGTTTCTTCCTCCCTGGACCCACCTCTTCTAGTTTTTGGGGGGATTGCCCTGCGGGGGTCCTCCTTCTTTTTTTGCCTGGCCTGCGGCCCTGTATCCTACGCCCGTAACGGCCCGCCCCCCGGCTGGGCGGGCTGGGGGGGGGGGTTGTAGTCGGACAGGGAGGCATCGTTCCCACCCCCAAAGCCTTCCCCTCGGGGGGAAGGTGGGCCGGCGAAGCCGGGTCGGATGAGGGGGCGATTTGGTACCCAACCTTTCCTTGTAGAAAAAAAAGGCGCTCCCGCCTGTCGCCTCAACGGAATTTTTTCCTTCTGCCCCGTTGGGCAAACCGGTCGCCCCCTCATCAGTCACCTTCGGTGACAGCTTCCCCCCAAGGGGAAGCCTCTGGGTTGTGCCAGCCCTACACGAAAAAGCGTCCCAAATCAGGGCGCGTACATGGGCCCCATGGGTAACAGCCCCTCTACCGGAACAATGCGGCACGACCGCCAAAACGAGCGAGCGAGCAGCGAGCGGGCCCTAAAAAAAGGGGGGGCGGGGGCCCTCCCCCGCGACTCTTTGCGTCCGGGCTTTCTCTTAGAGAGAAAGCCTGGATCCCCCGCCCGGGACCGGGCGGGAACCCACGTCGCAGGTTCCAACCTGCGATGGTCCAAACGGGACCACCTGCCGGTGGCAGAACCCCTCACCCAGCGCCGGTCAGCGCATTCTCCACCGCCTTCTGAATGACGGTGGAGGAGTCCGTGGCCCCGGACACGGCGTCCACCCCGATCCGCTGTTGGGCCACGATCTCCCCGGGGATGGCCTCCACCTTCCCCTTATAGTCCAGGGCCGCCCGCAGGAAGAGGAGCAGGGCCACCAGGACCACCGCCAGCAGGACCACCACCGTGAGGAGCAGGGCTTTGTTTCGTTGGGACATGGCCAGCACCCTCCTTGCCGTTACAATGTTCTGGCCTTTATGATCCCGGATGGAG
>VOFJ01001528.1_pt1 | contig 20023 bp, 32 predicted proteins | sample 5384081 | NCBI WGS metagenome assembly VOFJ01 (sample SAMN12384729, study PRJNA508395) | human gut metagenome | isolation source: healthy gut I | host: Homo sapiens | reverse complement strand
CAGTATTACTTCGTTCAGTTACGTATTGCTGCTTGGCATTTCTCGCCGTCCTGCTGCTCTATATTTTGCTTCCTTGCAATTTGCAGCCTATGCGTCGATCCGAAAAAGAATATGGAAAAAACAGCCGTTTTACCGCACACTGCTTACAGCACTTCTGCCGCTGCTTTGAAGGTGCTGCGAATCAGAGTATATACAAGCGGACTGGAGAAGATACCTAAGAATCAAAAAGCTGATGTTTGTCGGAAACCATCGCTCCAATTTTGACCCGATCATTGAGTGGCTTGTGCTGAAACCGTGGGATATTGCGTTTATCTCAAAAAAGGCGAGAATTTTAAGATTCCGTTTTTCGGACGAATTATTCGGAAATGCTGCTTTATGCCGATCGACCGGGAGAACCCGCGAAAGGCATTGAGGACGATCAATAAAGCTTCTGATCTGCTTCAGAGCGGCGAGGTCTCTATCGGTGTATATCCGGAGGGCACCCGAAGCAAAAACCGGAGAATTGCTCCCGTTTCACGACGGTGTTTTCCACATTGCCAAAAAAGGCCGGCACACCGATTGTCGTTATGTCCATCAGGGGAACGGAACAGATCCATAAGAATGTCCTACGCCGGCATTCCGATGTATATTTGGACATCGTGCAGGTGATTCCTGCAAGCGATGTGGAAAACGGAACCACACATACGATCGGCGCAGAAATACGGAATATGTTGCTCGATAGTATAAAAGATAAATAATACAGTAGTTTTATTACGAGGGGTCACAACCATACTCAAGCGAACGATAACCGGTGCGTTTATAACAGCCGCCGTTTACTTAATCCTATTCTATTCTTACATACCGGCGGGTCATTTTGGTGGCTACCGCCATCGCTTTGCGCCTTTTCGGTGTATGAAATATACCGCGCAACCGGCACAATCGAAAATGAAGTGATGTTTACTGTTTCTATGCTCATTGCCGTTTTGGCTGCTTTCGTACACATTCCCCGTTCCGAGATCGTACTGACGGTGGCATTTATTTTTGCAACTGTAGCATCCATTTGGCTGATGATACGGCAAAAACATTGCAGCTTGGACTCTCCCCTGTCAAGGCATTTTTCATTGTGCTCCTGATCATTGTGCTCTTTAAAGCCATTCCGGAGCTGAGAAGCCTGAATAGCGGACTGTATTATCTGATTTTTGCTGTCACATTGTGCTTTGTCACGGATGTCGCCGCCTATCTGATCGGGCGAGGTTTGGGACGGCATAAGCTAATGCCGAAGGTAAGCCCAAATAAGACCATAGAAGGCTCCCTTGGCGGCCTATTGTTCGGGGTGCTATTGGCACTGCTTGGCGGGATCGTTGTTGAGGAAATTTGTAAAGATTGAAGTAAATTACGGAACGCTGGCACTTTGGGCGCTTATGACCTCCGTTGTCGGCCAGTTCGGTGATCTGTCTATGTCAGTGATCAAACGTATTTGCGGCATCAAAGACTATGGCAATCTGCTGCCGGGACACGGCGGTATACTGGACAGGTTTGACAGTCATTTATTTGCCGTTCCGTTTACTTATCTTTTCTGCACATACGCAGGCGGCTTCTTTTTATAAGCGCAGGAGGAATCATCTATGAAAAAATACCGTGCCGGGATCGACATCGGCTCCACGACCGTAAAGCTTGTGGTACTTGATGACGCCGATGAGATCCTTTACGGAGAATACAGACGGCATCAGGCCCACACGCAGGAAACCCTATCCACTTTGTTGGAAGAAGCCAAGAAATCTGTTGGGGAATGTGAACTGCAGGGTTTGCATTACCGGCTCCGGTGCGATCAATCTGGGGAAAGCGTTGGATATTTCCTTTGTCCAGGGAGGTCGTTGCCGTCGCTACAGCCCTGAAAAATGTGCGCCGCAGACGGATGTGGCGATTGAACTTGGCGGCGAGGATGCTAAGATCATATACTTTACCGGCGGATTAGAGGAGCGAATGAACGGTGTCTGCGCCGGCGGAACCGGCTCTTTCATCGATCAAATGGCATCGCTGCTGCAAACGGATGCCGCCGGACTGAATAGAGAGGCTGAGCAGTACAAGCAGATCTACCCGATCGCAGCACGCTGCGGCGTATTTGCGAAAACAGATATTCAGCCCTTGATCAATGAAGGGGCAACCAAAGCGGACCTTGCAGCATCTATTTTTCAGGCAGTCGTGAACCAGACGATCTCCGGTCTTGCCTGCGGAAAGCCGATCCGGGGATGCGTGGCATTTCTCGGAGGTCCGCTGCATTTTCTGCCGGAACTGAAAAAGGCATTTGTACGGACTCTTGGTTTGACAGCGGAAACGACTGTTGATCCGGATCACTCCCATCTGTTTGCCGCCATGGGCGCTGCAATGGAAAGCACGGAAAAAGACACTGTCCCAATCGACACCCTGATCGAGCGTCTGAAAAACGGCGTCTCGATCTCTTTTGAAATGCCCCGGCTTCCGGCTCTATTTGAAAGTCACGCAGAATATGAGCAGTTCTGCTGCAGACACGCTCGCGGGCTTCCGTTGCCCGTGGTGAGCTTTCCGCCTATCGAGGGAACTGCTATCTGGGAATCGACGCTGGTTCTACGACAACCAAGATGGCGCTGATCGGGGAAAACGGTGAACTGCTGTATTCTTACTACACGAACAACAACGGCAACCCAATCGAGGCGGCAAAAAGGGTATCCACGAACTGCAAACGCTAATGCCGGGGAATGCAAAAATCGTCCGGGCGTGCTCTACCGGCTACGGAGAGGCACTGCTGCAGGCTGCCTTTTCTCTGGATGACGGAGAAGTGGAAACGATTGCTCACTGTACGGCCGCTTCTTTCTTCGATCCAAAAGTGGACTGTGTGCTGGACATTGGCGGTCAGGATATGAAATGTATCCGTCTGAAAAACGGTGCTGTGGACAGTATCATGCTTAACGAAGCCTGCTCCTCTGGCTGCGGTTCCTTTATTGAAAACTTTGCAAACTCTTTAGGATATACTGCAGAAGAGTTCGCACAAACCGCACTATTTGCCGAACACCCGGTTGACCTCGGTACCCGGTGCACGGTTTTCATGAATTCAATGTCAAGCAGGCACAAAAAGAAGGTGCCTCGGTTTCGGATATTTCCGCCGGCCTTGCCTATTCCGTGATCAAAAACGCTTTGTATAAGGTCATCAAGCTGTCCTCGGCGGAGGAGCTTGGCAGCCATATCGTCGTGCAGGGCGGTACTTTTCATAACAAGGCTGTCTTGCGGGCGTTTGAAGAAATTGCCGGTGCAGAAGTGATTTGCCCGGATATTTCCGGCGTGATGGGTGCTTTCGGTGCCGCATTGATCGCCAGACGCAATTACACCGGAGCACCGACACCGACTAAGATGCTTTCACTGGAGCAGATCGAGGCGCTGACCTATTCCTCTTTCACAAGACGCTGCGGCGGCTGTGCCAACCATTGTATGCTGACGGTAAATGTTTTGACGGAGAGCGCCGCCACATCACAGGAAATCGCTGTGAAAAGATGGTCGGCAATGCCGAGCGGAAAAAAGCTGCACCCAATATGGTTGAATTCAAGCGCCGATGCATATTTGGCTATGAGCCGCTTGCAGAGTCAGCTGCCGCACGGGGGACGATCGGTATTCCCCGGGTGCTGAACCTATATGAAAACTACCCGTTTTGGGCAACCTTTTTCAAACAGCTGCATTTCCGGGTCATCTTATCCCCCTTTTCAAGCCGAAAGATCTACGAGCTTGGGATGGAGTCAATCCCATCCGAATCGGAATGTTACCCCCGCAAAGCTGGCGCACGGCCATGTACAGTGGCTCATCAACCAAGGCATCAAAACGATCTTTCACCCCCTGCGTATTCTACGAACACCAGGAAACGCTGGGAGCACAGAACCATTTTAATTGCCCCATTGTTGTTTCATATCCTGAAAACATCAAAAACAATGTGGAAGCCGTTACCAATGGAGCCGTGCGCTACATACGCCCATTTATGGCGTTTACCGATGAAAAGACGGTTGCTGACCGCATGGTAAAAGCTCTGCCGTGAGGAATGGAATATTCCCGCACCGGAGGTGCATGCGGCAGTAAAAAGCGGCATGGGCAGAACAGCAGCGGGTCAAGGCAGATATTCGTACGGAAGGCAAGCGCCTGCTCAATCAGATGAAGCATAACGGCGAGTGCGGAATCGTGCTGGCGGGGCGGCCCTATCATGTGGACCCGGAGATCAACCACGGCATCCCGGAGCTGATCGCCTCCTACGGTCTGACGGTTTTTACTGAGGATAGTCTTCCCATCGATTTTGAGCCGTCCCGGCCCCTTGCGTGTTGTGGATCAGTGGGTATATCATTCCCCGGCTGTACAATGCAGCGGAATTTGTCTGCCAACATGATAAATTGGAGATGATTCAGCTCAATTTTTCGGATGCGGACTTGATGCCGTAACGACAGATCAGGTAAGCGAGATTCTGGAGGCTTCCGGCAAGCTGTATACGCTTTTGAAGATCGACGAGGTCGCCAATCTCGGCGCTGTCCGTATCCGAATCCGCAGCTTGCTCTCTGCTATGGCTATGCGAAAGCAGGATCAAAGCAGGGCGACAGCGGCAAAGCCTGTGGCGTATCACCGAACAGAGTTCACCAAAGAAATGCGGGAAAAGGGGTATACCATTCTTGCGCCGCAAATGAGTCCGATCCATTTTGATATTTTGGAGCCCGTGTTCCGCAAGCACGGATATAACCTGGTTGTTCTGGACAATGACAATCGCAGTGCTGTGAATATGGGACTCAAATATGTCAATAACGATGCCTGCTATCCTTCTATTACGGTGGTCGGACAATTTATGGATGCCGTACTTTCCGGCAAATATGATACCGACCGTTTGGCAATCGTTATGACACAGACCGGCGGATGCTGTCGTGCCAGCAACTATGTATCCTTCATTCGCCGCGCCTTGGATAAGGCCGGATACTCCCCATATTCCGGTCATTTCCCTGAACGCCAACGGGATGGAGAAAAAAATGAGGGTTTCAGCCTGTCCGCCGGTTTAGTCACGGATGCCGCAAAAACGATCGTCTACGGAGATCTTTTTTATGCGCTGCCTGTACCGTGTGCGACCGTATGAGGTCATACCCGGTTCTGCCGATGCGCTCCATAAAAAGTGGCAGGATATTTGCATCGACTCACTCATAAATTCAAAAACGCAGTACACCTATAAGGAAGTATGCCGTGGAATCGTCAATGCGTTTGACAGCTTCCCCATCGATGAAACGATCCGTAAGCCGAGGGTCGGCATTGTCGGTGAGATCCTTGTGAAGTATATGCCGCTGGCAAACAACCACTTGGTGGAACTGCTGGAACGGGAAGGTGCCGAGGTTGTTGTTCCGGATCTGCTGGACTTCTTCAATTACTGTGTTTTCGGCTCCCAATACAAGGCGGAATACCTCGGCACCAAAAAAATCTTCGGTCATCGTATCCAAGGCGGCAATAAGGCTGATTGCCGCTCTGCGCAAACCGGCAACTGATGCGCTGAACGAAAGCAAACGGTTTGAGGCCCCATTGTCTGTTTACCGGATTGCTGAAATGACAAAACCCTTTTTGTCTTTGGGCAATCTATACGGTGAGGGGTGGTTCTTAGCCGGAGAAATGATCGAACTGATCACACATGGCACGCCGAATGTAGTTTGTATTCAGCCGTTTGCGTGTCTTCCAAACCATGTTGTAGGCAAAGGGCGTGATCAAAGCGCTGAAAAAAGCATACCCGCAAAGCAATATTGCTGCGGTGGATTATGACCCCGGTGCCAGCGAGGTCAATCAGCTGAACCGCATCAAGCTTATGCTGTCCACAGCAAAGAAAAACATAGGTCTCGATGGCTGACGAAATGAAGCAAAACGGAGTTTTTTTCTCCGGTTTGTTTCGTTTCAGTTTAGAAATGGACAGTATACTCACCACAATGAACGAAAAGGAGTCGGGTAAGTATGAAAGAAGTTAAGTCACCGAGAAAACCCCTGATCTATTATTACGGCATTGTTTTGTTGGTCATTCTGGTTTTCAACATGGTCATCTCTCCGTTGCTTGCAAATGCCAGAGTGAAAGAGGTTGATTACGGTACCTTTATGAAGATGATCGAGGATAAAGATATCGGCAGCGTAGAGGTTGCCGATTCCGAGATCGTATTCACAGACAAGGACAATACCCAGATCTACAAGACCGGCGAAATGAACGACCCCACCCTGACCGAGCGGCTGTATGCATCGGGAGCTAAATTCACACGGAATATTGAAAAAGGCATGTCTCCGCTGCTCAGCTTTTTCCTGACATTTATTCTGCCGATCCTGATCTTTGCTGCCCTCGGGACAGTATATGGCGAAGAAAATGATGTCCCAGGCAGGCGGCCCAAATGCGATGGCGTTCGGTATGGGAAAAAGCAATGCCAAGGTCTACGTTCCGTCCACGGACGGCATCCGTTTTGCCGATGTCGCTGGTGAGGATGAAGCAAAGGAAAATCTTGCCGAAATCGTCGATTACCTACATAATCCCAAGAAGTATTCCGATGTCGGCGCATCTATGCCCAAGGGCGTATTGCTTGTAGGCCCTCCGGGTACCGGCAAAACGATGCTGGCTAAGGCTGTTGCAGGCGAAGCCGGTGTTCCGTTTTTCTCCATGTCCGGCTCGGAATTTGTGGAGATGTTCGTCGGTATGGGTGCATCAAAAGTGCGTGACCTGTTTAAGCAGGCCAAGGAAAAGGCGCCCTGTATCGTCTTTATCGATGAGATCGATGCCATCGGTAAAAAGCGCGATGGTCAGATAGGCGGCAACGATGAGCGTGAACAGACGCTTAACCAGCTTCTGACCGAGATGGACGGCTTTGAAGGCAACAACGGCGTCATCATTCTGGCGGCGACCAACCGCCCGGAGTCCCTTGACCCGGCGCTGACCCGCCCCGGCCGCTTTGACCGCCGTGTTCCCGTGGAGCTGCCTGACCTCGCAGGTCGTGAAGCCATCCTCAAGGTCCATGCGAAGAAGATCAAAACGGCGGACAATGTGGACTTCCATACCATCGCCCGTATGGCCTCCGGAACCTCCGGCGCAGAGCTTGCGAACATCATCAACGAAGCTGCCCTCCGTGCGGTGCGCAGTGGGCGCACAGTCGTAGAGCAGGCAGACCTGGAGGAAAGCATTGAGGTCGTCATCGCCGGCTATCAGAAGAAAAACGCCATCATGACCGATGATGAAAAGAAGGTCGTCGCCTACCATGAGATTGGCCATGCGCTGGTCGCTGCTTTGCAGACGGCTTCCGCACCGGTGCAGAAGATCACGATCATCCCCAGAACCTCCGGCGCACTGGGCTACACCATGCAGGTCGAGCAGAACGATAAGGTTCTGATGACCAAGGAAGAACTGGAAAACAAAATTGCCACGCTGACCGGTGGCCGTGCGGCGGAGGAGATCGTATTCGGGCAGATTACAACCGGTGCCTCTAATGACATCGAGCAAGCAACCAAACTTTGCCCGTGCGATGATTACCCGCTACGGTATGACCGATGAATTCGATATGGTTGCGATGGAGACGGTCAGCAACCAGTACCTCGGCGGCGATACCTCGCTTGCCTGCTCGGCGGATACACAAAAAGAAATCGATCAGAAGGTCGTGGAGACTGTCAAAAAGCAGCATGAAAAGGCTCGCCGTCTGCTGGCAGACAATCGCAAGAAGTTGGATGAACTTGCAAGCTATCTTTACGAGAAAGAGACCATTACGGGCAGCGAATTCATGACGATTTTGAACAGAAAGGATGGGAATGCGGTATGAAAAAGAAAAAACGGCTTTGGATGGAGCGAATTGATCGTCGGCGTGCTCCTGATCCTGCTTGGCATCTTTGCCTTTATCCGCCCGGAAAGCACGCTGACGGGAGCGGTCGTTATTTACGGCGTGATCGCCATTGTGATGGGCATTGAAGATCTCGTGGTATATGCCCGGCTTTCCCGCTTTATCGGCTTCGGTCCGATGCTGTCGTTGATCTCTGGGATTTTAAGCGTTATGTGCGGCGTGATGCTGATCGCCAATCCCAATGTCGGGAAATGGGCACTGACGATTCTTCTCCCCGATTTGGTTTATCGCCCACTGCATATCCGAGCTGACAAGGACAAACCTGATTCGTTTGATTGGAAATCCGTTTTATTACTATTTCTCACTGATTCTGAACATTCTCGGGCTTGTGCTCGGATTTGTGATGATCTTTAGTCCGGCGCTTTCCTTTGGCTCAGAGCGATCTGCTATATGGTGGCAATCTATCTGATCCTGTTCGGCATCGAAAGCATTATTGCGGCTTTTGCCCGCAGAAACTCCGACTGGTAATACAGGAGATGCAGTATGGAAGAAATGAAAAAGGAGCAGATCCCTCAGATCGGCAGCCGTTTGCGGCAGCATATTCTGAAGATCCCGGAGGCGGTTTTCCAAGCCAGCGGAATTATCATCAACGGACGCAGGATCAAAAGCTTTGTCTTTACCACCGATCTTGCAATTATTCGGAATTGTGACGCCGATGCCGTGTTTGCGGTCTATCCCTTTACTCCGCAGCAAGCGATCAGCGATGCAATCATTCGCTCCTCTTATATCCCGGTGTTCTGCGGCGTTGGTGGCGGGACGACCAAGGGAATAAGGGACGGTATCCTTGGCGAAGGACGTGGAGTCGCAAGGTGCTATGGGAGTTGTGCTGAATGCACCGATTTCCGATCTGAATCTTCTGGCTGTAAGCAACGCCGTAGATATTCCGGTGATTATCACGGTGACGCATGAGGGCACGGACATTGCCAGCCGTTTGCAGCATGGCGCTGCGATCTTAAATATCGCCTGCGGAAAAGGAGACTCGAATGTTGTACGAAAAATCCGCTCGGAGTTTCCGAATGTTCCGCTGGTTGCATCCGGTGGGAAAACCAACGAAAGCATCTATGAGACAATCGTGGCCGGGGCCAACGCTATTACCTATACGCCGCCCTCGACGCAGGAATTGTTTAAGGAACTGATGGCAAAGTATCGAACTTAACGGTATTATAAACAACAAAGATTATGGGAGCAAACCAATATGTTTGAGCTATTAAAGAAAATGAAACGCAAGGAGTGGCTGACTGCCGGGCTTTGCGCCATTCTGGTATTGGGTCAGATCTATTTTGATCTGCGCCTGCCGGACTATATGAGCGACCTGACAGTACTTATCAAGACCCCTGGCAGCGCAATGAGTGACATCTGGCAAACAGGGCTTGAAATGCTCGGCTGCACGCTCGCAAGCGCTCTGCTTGCGGTAATTTGCGGATACTTGGCAGCGCAGACTGCCGCAGGCTTCAGCTATACAATCCGTGAAAAGGTGTTTAATCAGGTGACGGATTTCGGTCAGTATGAAATGCAGCAGTTTTCTGTTCCGAGCCTGATCAACCGCACGACGAATGACATCACGCAGATCCAGATGCTTGTGGCAATGGGCCTGCAAATTATGATCAAATCTCCGATCATGGCGATTTGGGCGGTCATAAAGATCATCAACAAAAGCTGGACGCTGTCTGTTATCACCGCCGGCTTTGTCGTGGCGCTGCTTGCCATGATGGCAATCGTCATTGCGGTGATCGTGCCGCGTGTCCGCCGTGTGCAGAAATTGACGGATAACATCAACCGTGTATCCCGTGAAAATCTGACGGGCATCAATGTGGTGCACGCTTATAATGCCGAGAAATATCAAGCGGAAAAATTTGAGCAGGCCAACGACGAACTGATGAGAACGCAGCTGTTCAATCAGCACGGATTTGCGATGCTTATGCCGGCTGTCTCGTTCGCTATGAATACTTTGGCATTGGACCGTCTATTGGGTAGGCGCATCTATCGTGGAAAAGGTCGCACTTACAGATGTCGCAGCGAGGATCGCAACATTCGGTGACATTATGGTATTCGGCACCTATGCAACCCATGTCATCATGTCCATTATGATGATGGTCATGATTGTAAATGTTCTTCCCTTCGGCCCAGGTTTCTGCCGGGCGTATCAATGAGTGCTGAATGCAAAAATCACCTTACAGGAAGGAAAATCGGACAACGCTCCCGAAGTGGGCACAGTCGAGTTCAAGGATGTTTCCTTCCACTATCCCACCTCGGATAAGGATGTATTGGAAAACATCAGCTTTAAGGTGAATAAAGGTGAAACCATTGCATTTATCGGTGCGACCGGCAGCGGTAAAACAACGCTCATCAGCCTGGCAGCTCGCTTTTACGACACGACCTCCGGCACGGTCCTGATCGACGGAAAGGATATAAAAGAATACACCTTCGACGCCCTTTACGACCGTATCGGATATGTAAACGCAGAAAGCGGTTCTGTTTGCCGGTGACATCCGGGATAATGTGCTGTTCGGGTGAAAGCGCCGCAGTTCCTACCGACGAAAACGCACAGAAAGCCTTGGAACTTGCCCAGGCAAGTGAATTTGTCGAAAAACTGCCCGGCAAATTAGATGCACCGATTTCACAGGGCGGATCCAATGTTTCCGGCGGACAGAAGCAGCGTTTGGCAATCGCCCGTGCGTTGGCGAGAAATCCCGAGATTTTGATTTTCGATGACTCCTTCTCCGCATTGGACTACAAAACCGATGCAGCGCTGCGAAAAGGTCTTGCCGAAAAGCTCGGCGGCGTTACCTGCATGATCGTTGCCCAGAGAATCGGTACGATCCGCAACGCCGATAAGATCGTCGTTCTGGATGAAGGCAAGGCCGTTGGGATCGGTACGCATGAGGAACTGATAAAGAATTGTGCTGTCTATCGAGAAATTGCCATGTCGCAGTTGTCCGCCGAAGAACTGGGCGCATAAGGAGGTGCTCTGTAAATGAACGGAAATCAAATGATGGGGCGCCGAACAGGCGTGCCCGAAAAAAGTAAACGAGGAATAAAGGGCGTTCTGAAAGAACTGTTTACCTATTCTTCAAAATTGCGGCTGCCAATGATCATTGCGTTTGTGTTTTCCATGATCGGCGCTGTCTTGACGATCATCGGGCCAAACCAGCTTAGTCGTATCACGGATCTGATCTCAGACGGACTGATGACCGGCATTGACCTTTCTGCCGTTGCAAAGGTGGGAGGCGTCCTGCTGGCGATCTATCTGATCGGTGAAGTGTGCGGATATATTGAGCAATATATCATGGCTACCGTTACGCTGGATCTGTCCAAGAAAATGCGGCGGGATCTTTCCGATAAAATCAATAAGGTCCCTATGAAGTGCTTTTGGGAAAATCTCGCACGGCGATATTCTGAGCCGTGTGACAAATGATGTCAGCACGCTTCAGCAGGCACTTTCCAACAGCCTTCCGTCGATGATCAGTGCAGTTGCCCAATTCGTAGGCTGCCTGATTATGATGCTTGTGACGGAGTGGCGAATGGCGCTTGCAGCGATCGCCATTACGCTGATTGGATTCGTTGTAATGGCGGTAATCATGTCCCGTTCTCAAAAAATACTTCGTCGCCCGTCAGCAGAGTCTCGGTAAGCTCAACGGCTATGTGGAGGAAATGTACTCCGGCCATGATGTTGTACGCATTTCCCGTGCCAACAACGAGATCAAAAAGAACTTTGCCGGGATGAACCGTGCGGTTTACGATGCAAACCGGAAAAGTCAGTTTCTATCCGGCGTTATGCAGCCGCTGATGAATGTGATCGGCAATCTCGGTTATGTAGCGGTCTGTGTGATCGGTGCGGCTTTGGTTATGGATGGGCAGATCACCTTTGGCGTAATCACGGCATTTATCATGTTTGTCCGCTTGTTTACCTCCCCGCTCAGCACACTGGCACAGGGTATGACGCAGATGCAGACGGCAGCTGCCGCCCGAGAGCTATCGGATATTCGACTTCCTGCAGGAGGAAGAAAGTCGCTTTCGGATGGTCAACCTTTGATGCGGTTCTTTGATCTGGTCGGCGGCGATATCCGCATTGACGGTATTTCTACCCCGATTTGACACGAGAAAACATCCACGAGCTGTTTGGCATGGTGCTGCAGGACGCCTGGCTGTTCGACGGAAACCGTGCGTGAAAATCTCGTTTACAACAAAACAGGTTACGGACGAAGAACTTGAAAAGGCCTGCTTGCCATCACTTTATCGAGACGCTCGAATGGCCCGTGCTTGAGAAAATGTGGTCATCAAAAACAGCCCAATTGATGATCCAGCCCAATGGACGAAGCGACCAGCTCGGTCGATACACGGACGGAGCTGATGACGCAGAAGGCTATGGATACGCTGACAGAGCACAGAACCAGCTTCGTGATCGCTCATCGGCTTTCTACCATTAAAAAACGCTGACCTGATCCTTGTGATGAAGGAAGGCGACATCATCGAACAGGGCACGCATGAGGAACTGCTGGCACAGGGCGGTTTCTATGCTGACCTATACAACAGCCAGTTTGACAAAGCATCTTAATCAGAAGGGAGAGACAACCATGAAATCCTTTGGCAATCGAAAAAGAGAATTCGGAAGCGGCGGCCGTGAGATCGGTATGCGTGTTGCCGAATTGGCAGGAATACCTTACTATGACGGTGAGTTGCTGATCAAAGCCGCTGAAGCCCAGGGTGTATCTATCGAACTGCTGAAAACCTACGACGAGCAGCGTACAGGTAGCTTTCTGTATGACATTGCTGCTTTTTTCGGACTACGCACGTAACCGGAAGAACACAGTCTATGAGCTGTTCGAGGGAATTCGTCGGACAATGGTAAACATCGAGCTGAAAGGCCCTGCTGTTTTTATTGGCAGATGCTCCACGGTGATCCTCGGGGAAAGCCCTCGTGTTCTGAAATCATTTATTTATTCATCCGATACCGAGAAAAGGGGTGGAACGCATTATCCGAACGGAAAATGTTTCGGAGACTGACGCAAAATATCTGATGCAGAAAAGGATAGGGATCGGAAAAACTATTTCCGCTTCTGGACACAGAAGGAGTGGGCAGATAAGAGCAATTACGATATTCTGCTGAATACATCCGGCGTGTCCACGGAGGCATGTGCCCAAATGCTTCTTGCTGCGATAAGCGGCCAGCCACAGAAGTAATTCAGCATTTCCAACGGCCGCTATGCAAATCAAAGAGGTATCAAACTTATGAAACATTTTTTGCGTTGCTTGCTTTTACATAGCGGCCTTGGGTGTTGTGTTTTTTTGTAGTCGGACGGTTAGTACCAAAGTCTTGGTTCAAAGCGGATCATTTCCCGTGGCGGTGCTATTCATATGAACAAGCAATATGGAAAGCGCTGCGTGTGAAGCAGTGGCAGGCAAAGGTGCCGGATATGAGCCGTATTTTTACAAATATCATGCCGGCAAAAAGCTAAAGCGACAAACGCTTTCCGATTTGCCCAGACTGATCCAAGAAACCTGTGTTGCAGAGTGGACACACGGTATCTTATCGATTGCAGGGCTTGCAATGCTATGGTTCTGGCCTGGTATAGGAGGTATTTGCATGACGGCCGTTTACATTTTGCTCGGCAATTTGCCATTTATTGTGGTACAGCGTTTCAACCGGCCTCGCTTACAAAAAATTACTCTTAAAGCAACAGCGCAATATGCAAATTCGGAACTTACCACGATATGAGGAGCAGCTACTAACGACGATAGCACCGTAAACCCTTATCTCGCTTTTTGCCGCACGTTACGAATGGATGGAATGTTATGCAAAGAAGCACGAAAAAAATCAAACCGGAGGTGGACTACCGCCAGTTTCGTTTCAAAAAAAATGAATACGCCGGAGTTTTCACATGTTAAGTTGCTGCTGTTTTGGCCGTTTTTCGGATTGATGTTTATGTTTCTTGAACGGTTTCAGCCGGAAAGACATTATTACGTTGTACACTGTGCGCTGGACGACTTGATCCCATTCTGGGAATGGGCGCTGATCCCGTATCTTCTCTGGTTCGTTTTTTTCTCATCGGAGCACTTATCTATACCTTTTTCTTTGACACAAGAGCCTTCCGAAGAATGATGCACTTTGTTATCGTTACATACGGCATCACATTGCTTATTTACATCGTATTTCCGACCTGCCAGGAATTACGACCGGAGCATTTCGATGAACCCAATATACTTACTGATTTTATAACGGGGTTTTATTCATTTGACACCAACACGAATGTCTGTCCTTCTCTCCATGTTATCGGCTCGTTTGCCGCTATGTTTGCCCTGTGGGATTGCAAACGCTTTCAAAATGTTGCATGGAAGATCGTGTTCGGCATCATCGCAGTATGCATCAGCCTTTCGACTGTTTTTATGAAACAACATTCTGCTGTGGATGTCATAGCTGCATTGCCTGTGTGCGCTTTGGGCTGGTGGCTGGGTTACGGAAAGAAAGAAGCATCAGCTCAGACCTCTGCAGTGGAGAAATAGATATGGATAAAAAATTTAAGCAACAGCTTGGCTTGATTGCTTTCGGCGTTGCTCTATTCACAGCATTAAACAACTTGAACTATATTTCGGACTTTTTACATGTGTGTGCGGAATTGCTCACCCCTGTATTTGCAGGGTTGCTCATGGCGTTTTATCCTGAGCGTTCCGATGCGCGGGATCGGCAAGCGTCTTTCTCGCCTTATGCCCAAAAGCAAGCGAGCGCACAATCAATGTTTTTAAGTTTGATTATTACATTGTTGCTTTTAGTCGCTATTATCGTGCTACTATTTTGTCATTGCGATTCCTCAGCTCATAGCCTCCGTAAAAAGTATCATTTCTCTTATTAAAGAAAAGTGGCCCGACTGGGCAGCGGTGCTGCGCAATTATGGCTTTGATACCGCTGAGATCAGCGCATATCTCAACAAGTTGGATTGGAAAACCATTGCCGAGAAGGCAATGAACGGAGCAGGCGTAGTAATAGGCTCCGTTGTCAGTGTTGCCGGCTCTACAATATCTACTGTTGTCAACGCAGCCGTTTCGCTCGTGATCATGTTTTATGTTCTGGTTGGAAAGCAGGAACTTGGCAAACAAACAAGACGGGCGCTGTACGCTTATTGCAAAGAATCTGTCGCAGATAAGGTCTGCCATATCGCAAAGCTGTCTCACGATACCTATGCCAAATTTCTTTCAGGTCAATGTGTAGAGGTGCTGATACTTGGTACGCTGATTTTCCTTTCGTTTTCTATATTCCGGATCCCTTATGCCGGGCTGACGGCGGTTTTGACCGCAGCTTTTGCCTTTGTACCATACATTGGAGCGTTCTTGTCCTGTGCAATCGGTATGTTGCTGACTTTGCTGGCTGAGCCAAACAAGGTGATCCTATGCCTGATCGTCTATCAGGCGGCACAGTTCGTTGAAAACCAATTTATTTACCCTCATGTTGTGGGAAGCAGTGTCGGGCTATCTCCGTTTTTGGACCTTGCTCGCCGTCCTTTTGGGCGGGAAGATGTTTGGCGTTTTAGGTATCATCTTCTTTATCCCGTTGATGGCGGTGATCTCACAATTACTGCATGAGAATATTGAACACCGTTTGGCTGTGCGGAAGCTAAAGAAAAACGACCTCATCCAAAAATCTGACTGAGCACTTCAACAAATGATATGGTTACGGCGCAGCCGAAAAAGGCTGCGCCGTTCTTTTTATTATGCTCGTTCTCTCAGATCCAAACGGGAATACTATGATCCTGAGCAAATTCCCTTTTTGTTTCGTTTCAGTTTAGAAAAGGACATTATAATTTCTGCAAATCTGGATAAAAAAGGAAAGGTGCTGATGAAAAACGTTATCTTTAAGGGTATAAAGGCCTTGGCTATTCTGTTTGTGCTTTACATACTGATCAGCCTGATCGTCCCGCCGATATTCCAAAAAGAACCGATAGAGCTCGAAGGAGCCGAGTTCGCCGGTACAGGTGTGACAGAACGGGTTCTGTGTATTGACGATAACCGTGAAGCGCTTATCTGGCGTCTTCGACTGATAGACAGGGCCGAAAACGAGATCATTCTGTCAACATTCGATTTTCGGGTGGATAACAGCGGGGAAAGATATGATAGCGGCCTTGAATGAGGCTGCCGAGCGTGGGTGAATATCAAAATACTTCGTTGACGGAATTTCCGGAGATATGTATTTGCGCTGCAACAGGCTGATCGGTGCATTGGCGGCTAATACGAATGTACAAATCAAGCTGTATAACCCCATCAATCTTATGACTCCTTGGAAAATCAATTACCGCCTGCACGACAAATACCTGATCGTGGATGGAAAGCAATACCTATTAGGCGGAAGAAACACAAACGATTTGTTCCTCGGAGAATATAAGGACAAGGAAGACCGCAACATTGACAGAGAAGTTTTGGTCTGCTCTGATGGGACGAACAGCTCGACCGAGGCCTTGACAGCATATTTTGCGAAAAGATATGGGATTTGCCCTGTAACAAGGAAATCTCCGGCAACCGGAGAAACCTCCAAAAGGCACAGGAAACGCTCCGAACGCATTATACAGAACTACAGGGATCGTATGCCGAGGCTTATTTGCCGGTGGATTTGGAAAGAGAGACGCTGGAAGCCAAAAGTATCACACTTCTCTCCAACCCAACCTCGCCGGAAAACAAAGCACCTGTACTCTGGGAGCAATTGAGCGGCATCATGAAGAACGGCGAAAGCATTTTGATTGAGACTCCTTATATTATCTGCAATAACGGTATGTATGAAACACTGGCAGGCTTCTGTGAGGGCGGTCGCCGGGTCCAAATCATGACCAATGCCATTGAAAGCGGAGCAAACCCCTTTGGCTGCACAGACTACCTGAACGAGAAGAAAACATTCTTGCAACCGGCAGTGAGGTCTTTGAAGTGTCCTGCGGGCAGTCCCTGCATACCAAAACGATTTTGGTGGACGATCACATCAGTATGATCGGCTCCTATAATCTTGACCTGAGAAGCACCTATCTGGACACGGAGCTCATGCTGGTGATCGACTGCCCGGAGCTGAATCAATGCCTACGGAAAACGCATCTGTCAAGGCAGAGCAAAGCAGACATGTGCTGCCCGATGGAACAGAGAACGAAGGGCCGGATTTTCAAGAGAAATGCCGTTTTATAAGAAAGCCGGTTATTTCCTTTTTACGACTCCTCACCGGCCTCTTCCGGTATCTGTTGTGAATGATCCGAATCCGGAGGTGCGTCTGTCTTAATCGGCGCACTAAAGATATCCCTTAGCAGAAAGGAAGTTGTAGTATGAAAAAGAATACAAAAGAAAATCGTAACAGCGGCAGGAATCGCAGCCGGAACAGCTGCCGTTGCATCGCTGTCCGCATATGTCACAATAAAAGCCCTGATCGATACAGCACTTGATCGGGAAATGCCAAAGGTGATGGAAAAAGCAGATAAGCGTATCTCCGGAGAGAAAAGCAGCGACGAGTTCACAAACCGGATGGAGAGTGCCTCTGAAAGCCTTGCCGTACAGCCGAATGAAACGGTTGAAATCATTGCTCATGACGGAGAAAAGCTCGTCGGACATTATTTTCCCTGCGAAAAGCCGGAAAGAGTGATTATTGCTTTCCACGGATGGCGTTCATCGTGGCATCGGGATTTTGGGATGATCTCCGATTTCTGGTACAAAAACAACTGCAGCGTGCTCTATGTTGAGCAGCGTGGGCAGAATAACAGCAGTGGCGAATATATGGGCTTCGGCCTTACCGAACGCTTTGACTGTCTGGACTGGCTGAATTGGGAGATTGAACGCTGCGGAAGCGATATTCCTGTTTACCTTGCCGGTGTTTCCATGGGGGGCTACCACCGTACTGATGGCTGCCGGACTGCAGCTGCCGCCCCACGTACATGGGATCATGGCGGATTGCGGTTTTACATCGGCCAATGCGATATGGGAGCATATTGCTAAGATAACCTCCACATTCGATTCGGCATACGCAGTGCGATTGCCGACAGGATGTGTCGTCGGAAAATACAGGTCGGCTCAAAGGAGCATTCGACGGTAGAAGCTCTTAAACATACCCATGTTCCCGTTATTCTTGTCCACGGCGCCGATGACCATTTTGTTCCGGTAGAGATGACCTACGAGAACTACACTGCCTGTACGGCACCGAAGGATTTGCTGATTGTTCCGGGTGCCGATCACGGTATGAGCTACTTTATGGAACCGGAAAAGTATGAAAATGCCGTAAAGGCGTTCTGGGCAAAATATGATAGACCGAGGTGCGAAGCATGAAATTCAATGATAAGCTGATTACTGCAATCGCAGCAATCGTTGTGGGTGTCCTGTTTATTGCGCTGAAAGGGGATGTGCTGAGTATTGCATTTACTGTTCTCGGCGCAGCGTTGATCGTTATGGGTATTCTGGACGCCGCAAAAAAAAGACAGTAAAAGTGGCACTGTGAAAATTGTCGCCGGCCTTGTGACCGTGCTGCTCGGATGGACGCTTGTCAGTATCACGCTCTATATTGTGGCGGCATTGATGATCCTCTATTGCCTGATGAATTTGGTTTCCTCTTTGAAAACGGATGGCTATTCCATGAGTACTGTGCAAAAGCTTCGCACCTATGCAAAGCCGGTCATCGGTCTTGCTGCCGGCATCTGTCTCCCTGCTGAACCAAGGCGGTACCGTCTCCTGGTGTTCATCTTTACCGGTATTGTTTTCATCGCTGAGGGCATTATGATGCTTGCGGAATGCAAAAAATAACTCTCTGTTAAAAAGGAGAGCACAAAATTGAATCTGAAACTGAAAGAAAAAATCAAAGAGTCACTCTCCGCCGTTCTTCCAATCACCGGAATTGTTCTGATGCTCAGTATTTTCTTGGTTCCGATGGAGCTTGGCAGCATTGTTATGTTCCTTACCGGAGCGGTCATGCTGATCGTCGGAATGGGATTTTTCCAGCTCGGCGCAGAGATGGCGATGACGCCGATCGGAGAAGGCGTCGGCGTGCAGATCTCGAAAATGAAAAAGCTTATAACGGTTTTGCTGACCGGCTTTGTTATGGGCGTCATCATTACCGTATCCGAGCCGGATCTGCAGGTCCTTGCCGGTCAGGTGCCCTCCGTTCCCAATGCCGTGCTGATTATGACGGTAGCAATCGGCGTCGGGGCTTGTTTCTTGCGCTGGCAATCGTCCGTATCCGCTATAAGATCAGCTTGCCCCTGCTGCTGATCATCTGCTATGCGGCGCTCATCCTTATATCGCTGTTCGTGCCGAAGGAGTTTCTGGCTGTGGCATTTGATTCCGGCGGCGTTACCACCGGGCCGATTACCGTGCCGTTTATTATGGCAATGGGCGTCGGGCTTGCCTCTGTGCGGAGCGATAAAAATGCAGCCAGCGACAGCTTCGGATTGGTTGCGCTTTCCAGTGTCGGGCCGATTCTCGCCGTTTTGATCCTCGGTTGTTTCTACAAACCGACTGAGGCTGCGTATACGCTCACCGATGTGGCGACTGTCGTCACCACCCAGGATGTTGCCCGTGTGTTTGCACAAGGTCTACCGCTGTATGCCAAAGAAGTCCTTGTATCGCTGCTGCCGATCATTGCGGTGTTTCTGATTTTCCAAATGATGACCCGCCGTTACCAAAAGCGGCAGATCAAGCGCATTGCCGTTGGCTTTGCGTATACATACATCGGTCTGGTGCTGTTCCTTTGCGGAGCCAATGTCGGCTTTGCACCGCTCGGCTCCTATCTCGGCAAAGAGCTGACCGGGTGTCCTTCCGTTGGATTTTGATCCCCATCGGTATGCTGATCGGTTATTATATCGTAAAGGCCGAACCTGCCATCCAAGTGCTGAACCATCAGGTAGAGACTGTTACAAACGGCGCTATCTCCGTAAAATGATGAACCGCTGCATGTCGATCGGTGTAGCCGTGAGCGTGGGGCTGGCAATGCTTCGTGTTCTTACCGGGATCTCTATTCAATGGTTTGTGATCCCAGGGATACCTCATCGCTCTGGTGCTGTCCCGTTTTGTTCCGGATATTTTTATCGGTATTGCATTTGACTCCGGCGGCGTCGCCAGCGGCCCGATGACCTCGACATTTCTGCTGCCTCTCAGCATCGGCGTTTGTGAGGCGCTTGGCGGAAATCTGATGACTGATGCGTTCGGCG
>VOFJ01002164.1_pt1 | contig 20042 bp, 31 predicted proteins | sample 5384081 | NCBI WGS metagenome assembly VOFJ01 (sample SAMN12384729, study PRJNA508395) | human gut metagenome | isolation source: healthy gut I | host: Homo sapiens | reverse complement strand
GGAGACGGGGCTGAGCGTGCCGGACGTCTCCCTGCTCCTGCCGCTGGCCGAACTGCTGGGAATTTCGGTGACGGAGTTGTTGGAAGGACGGCGGCTGGAGGAGCAGCAGCTCCCAGCCAATGAGGTGGAAGCGCTGGTCAAAAAGGCGCTGACCATCCCCAAGGAGCCGGTGGAAGTCCGGCGTGGACGAGTGAAAAATACCTGCCGGTGTATCTGGTCTGCAACGTGCTGGGCGCGGTGGAAGCGCTGGCTGTCTGGAATCTGGGGTGGGTGTCTGAAAAAAATGGGAACGCTGTTGTGGGTCAGCTGCTTTTTCGGGTTCTTTTTTTTCGGAGCATACTATTTTTTTTTAGAGGAAGTTCTTCCAAGCTACTATGATGAAAAACCGCATCAATTACATTGCGCAGGGTGCGTTCCGGATGAATATTCCGGGAGTCTATTTCAACAATCATAACTGGCCGATTATTTTGCGGTGGGCACGGGATCTGGACGGTCGTCACCGCACTGGCCATGCCGCCGCTGTTTGCGGTCGGAACATGGATCGGGAAACGGGTCGGCGTGGAGCTCGGCTGGGTGATTTGGGCGCTATATCTTGGAAGCATGGTTCTGTCCATCATTGTTCCGGCAAAAAGTATGAATTTCATGCCCCTCTATGATACCCTGCCTTGCTGGCCGCATCGGCAAAAATTGGCGCTTCGGCCAAGAAGGGGGCGTGCGGGGAATCGCGGATTTTTGTGCTCCATGCAGTAAAACGCCCTTTTGCATCGTTTTATAGAGCGAAAGGATGTGTGTTCTATGAAACGGAGACGTTCTGCGCAAAAGCGTCGCACGCGGCGGCGGTGGCTGATTTTTCTGCTGATTTTGCTGGCGCTGCTGCTGTTCTGGCCCCGGCGGGTCAGTTTGGAAGGACTCATCAGCCCTGAAGCGGTTCTGATGGACGCGGACAGCGGGGAAGTGCTGGCCGAAAAAACGCGGATGCGTCCGCCATCTATCCGGCGTCCATGACCAAGGTGATGACGGCACTGCTCGTCCTCGAAGCAAACCCCGACTTGGATACGCCGGTGACGCTGCCGGAGGACATCTTCCCGGCCTTGCAGACGGAGAAAGCTTCCATGGCGGGCTTTCTGCCCGATGAGACGGCCACGGTGCGGGACCTGTTATACGGTGCGCTCCTGCCCTCCGGCGCGGAGTGCTGCGAGGCGCTGGCGCGGGAGGTGAGCGGCTCGGAAGAAGCATTCGTGGCCTCGATGAACCAAAAGGCCGCAGCGCTGGGGATGGCATCCACCCACTTCTGCAACCCCACCGGCCTGCACGACCCGGAGCATGTTTCCACTGTGCGGGATATGGCCCGCCTGCTGCGGGCGGCGATGCAGAATGAGATGTTCCGTACGATCTTTTTGCAACAGCCCGCTACACCGTGCCGCCCACGAATCTGCACCCGGACGGCTTTACGATGGAGAGCACATTTTGGAGCGAACTGGACACTGGCACGGAGCTGCGCCGGGGAAAAAATTTCTGGGCGGCAAAACGGGCTATACCAGCGCTGCGGGGCTTTGTCTGGCAAGTGCCGCACAGGTGAAGGGGAAACGGTACATTCTCGTCACGGCGGGGGCGCAGGGAAACCACAACACCGAGCCTTACCACGTCGATGACGCCGTGAATGTCTGCCGTCAACTGGCCCGGTGAACGGTCATGCGCAGAATCACTAATTTTTGCATCAATTTTTTAGTGAAGCTTATCAAAAAGAAGACGCTTGAAAAAAACCTGTAATCTGTTATAATCACATTCGTGAATCCCACAACGTCCTGCCCCTTTTCCGGCAGGACGTTTTTGTCGGTAAAAATCGTTTTTTCTGCCTTTTGATGACTCCCAAAGGAGGGCGCTGACATGACAAAAGATATGACACAGGGCAGCCCGCTGAAGCTGCTCCTCGCTTTCGCGGTGCCGCTGATGCTGGGCAGCCTGTTCCAGCAGTTCTACAATCTGGGCCGATACCATCATCGTGGGCCGGTTCGTCGGTGTGGAAGCGCTGGCGGCGGTCGGCAGCGTGGGCGGCTTGAACTATCACGTGCTGGGCTTCGTCAACGGCATCGCGTGCGGCTTTTCCATGCCGATCTCGTGGGCCTTCGGCGCTAAGGACTACCGCGAGATGCGCCGCTACACCGCCAACGCGGTCTGGCTGTCGGTGTTCTTCGCCGCCGTGCTCACCGTGGCCACGGTGGCCATGACCCGCTCCATCCTTGTGTGGACCAACACGCCGGATAACATCATTGATCTGGCGGATATTTACATCCGCACCATCTTTGTGGGCATCCCGTTCACCCTGCTGTACAACATGACCAGCGCCTTGATGCGTGCGCTGGGCGACAGCAAGCGCCCGCTGTATTTCCTGCTGGTGGCAAGCGTTTTGAACATCGGGCTGGATCTGGTGTGCATCATCATGTTCAAGATGGGGGCATTCGGCGCGGCCTTCGCGACGGTCTTCAGTCAGGCCGTGGCGGGCATTGGCAGTCTGTTCTACATCCTCAAGCATTACGGTGAGCTGCGCTGGTCGAAGGAAGAGGGCAAGCTGAGCAAGAGGCACTGTGCCAAGCTCTGCAATATGGGCATCCCCATGGGCTTGCAGTGCAGCATCACCGCCATCGGCAGTGTGCTTTTGCAAGGTGCGGTCAACGGCTTGGGCAGCGACATCGTGGCGGCCCAGACCGCCGGCGGCAAGGCGGCCTCCTTTCCTGTCCGTCCCGCTGGAGAGCATTGGCACAGCCATGACCACCTACGCCAGTCAGAACATGGGCGCCCACGACCTTGGCCGCGTGAACAAGGGCGTCAACACGGCGCTGGGCATCGGCTGCGTCTACAGCGTGGCATCCTTCCTCATCCTGCGTGTGCTGGATAAGCCCCTGATCGGCCTCTTCCTTGAGGGCGACCAGACCGAGATCATGGCCAACGCCCAGAGCTTCATCTTCTGGAACAGCGTGTTCTACATCCCGCTGGCCGTCCTCATCATCTACCGCTACACCATCCAGGGCCTGGGCTATTCCAGCCTTGCCATGTTCGCGGGCGTGGCCGAGATGGTCGCCCGTGCGCATGGTGGGCTTCTGGTTCGTGCCGCTCTGGGGCTACTTTGCGGCCTGCATCGCCAGCCCTGTGGCATGGTTCTTCGCCTGCTTCTTCCTCATCCCCGCCTACATCGTGGTCTATCGGCGGCTGCAAAAGGAGAAGCTGACGCCCCACGCAAACCTATAAATATAAAGGAAGCGTTTTGCACACGATGCGTTGCAAAACGCTTCCTTTTATATTATACTAAAATCACTTATGTCACAGAAAGGGCGGTGGAGCCGATGGAACAGGAACTGGAACAGATCGAGGGCACGGTCGAGGACATCATCTACCGACAATACGGACACGGGCTACACCGTCTTTGAGATCTCCGGCGGCGGGGTGCTCACGGTGGTCTGCGGCATCGTAGGCGAGCTACACGCAGGGGAAAGCGTCATCTGCCGCGGCCGATACGAAAACCACGCCACCTATGGCCGCCAGTTCCACGCGCAGGAATGCGAAACCGATATGCCCAAGGATCTGGAAGCGGTGTACGCCTTTCTGGCCAGCCGCTCCCTGCCATATATCGGGGCAAAAACTGCGGATAAGATCATTGATATGTTTGGTGCCGAGGCGCTGGAGGTCATCGCCAACGACCCCGCCCGGCTGACCAAGATCCCGGGTATCTCGCCGGATAAAGCCGATCGCATCCAGCAGGAGTTCAAGCGGATGTTCGGCATGCGGGAGCTCATCGCCTATCTGGCGCAGTTCGAGATCAGCCCCCGCAAGGCCATGGAGGTGTTCAAGGCCTTTGGCGTGGGGGCGATGCAGGCCATCGCGTCAAACCCCTATCTGCTGTGCGGCGAGCCGCTGCAGCTGGACTTCCGCCATGCGGACAGCATCGCCCAGTATTACCACATGGAAGGGGACTGTGCCCAGCGGCTGGAGGCTGCCCTGCTGCGCACTTTGCGCCATAATGCGGGCAACGGCCACACCTGTCTGCCCCGGGCACAGCTGCTGACGACCGCCTCCAACTTCATCCATCAGCCGCCGGAAAAGCTGGCCCGTGCACTGGATCACTGCATCGAAACGGAAGAACTGGCCGTGAAAATGTTCGATGCCGTGCCCTATATCTACTTGCCGGATTTGCTGGCTGCGGAGCAGGACATTGCCGACCGGCTGAATCTGCTGGCAAAGCGCGGCAAAAATACCGTGCGGGAGCTGGATAAAAACATTCAGATCTTAGAGCTGACCCAAGGGTTTGCCTATGCTCCTCTGCAAAGGGAAGCCATCCGCAAGGCCATGACCGAGAACTGCCTTGTGCTCACCGGCGGCCCCGGCACCGGCAAGACCACCACCGTCAACGCCATTCTGCAGCTGCTGGAAGATCAGGCGGAACGGGTGGCCCTGTGTGCCCCCACCGGCCGCGCGGCCAAGCGGCTGAGCGAGCTGACCGGCCGCAAGGCCAGCACCATCCACCGTCTGCTGGAGGTGGACTACACCGGCGGCGTGGTCAGCTTTATCCACAACGACAAAAATCTGCTCAAGTGTGACGTGGTCATTCTGGATGAGATGAGCATGGTGGACGTCAAGCTGTTTCAGGCACTCATTGCGGCACTGCGCTACACCTGCCGTATTATTATGGTAGGCGATGCCGACCAGCTGCCCAGCGTAGGCGCGGGCAACATCCTCAGCGAGGTCATCCGCTCCGGCTGCGTGCCAACTGTCTGCCTGAACGAGATCTTCCGGCAGGCAAAACGCAGTCTCATCGTGGAAAACGCGCACCATATCATCTCCGGCGAGCCGCTGCAAAAGGGCAGCAAGACCGACGACTTCTTCTTCCTGGAAACGGACGGCGAGGCTGCGCAGCGTCTGGTGTGTGACCTTGTTACCACCCGGTTGCCCCGGAGCTACGGCTTTGACCCCATCCGGGATATTCAGGTGCTGTGTCCCACAAAGCTTGGCCCTACCGGCACGCAGGCGCTGAACGTGGAGCTGCAAAACCTGCTCAACCCGCCCCAGAAAGGCAAGCCCCAGCTGCAAAGCGCCGCCCGGGTGTTCCGGGTGGGGGACAAGGTGATGCAGGTGCGTAACAACTACGAGATCGTCTGGAACCGCATCGGCGGTGAGCAGGGCGTAGGTGCCTACAACGGCGATATCGGTATCGTGGAAAGCATCAACCTGCGGGAGCGCTCCATGGTGGTGCGTATGGACGACCGGCGGCTGCTCTACCCGGCAGAAAACCTGAACGAACTGGAGATCGCCTACGCCATCACGGTGCACAAAAGTCAGGGCAGTGAGTTCCCGGCGGTGATCCTGCCGGTGGCACAGGTGCCGCCAAGGCTGTGCTACCGCAACTTGTTCTACACCGGTGTCACCCGCGCGCGCAGGCTGTGCGTTGTGGCGGGCCGCAGGGACGTGGTGAACAGCATGATGAGCAACATCCGGCAGAATCTGCGTTACAGCGGCCTGTGCGCTCTGCTGCAGGCCGGACAGCCGTCGGAGCAGCTCAGCACAGAAGGGGAAAGCCCCTGATAAAACCGCGCAGAACAGCGGCAAAGCTTGTATACTTTTTGCCGCAACTATGTTATACTAAAGCAGTCTTTGTTTTTTGCCCGCCGCTGCGGGCGTTACATACATGATAGAGGAACGCAGAGAAAGGATTCAGGCAATTATGGCACAGAATGATATCGGCATCGACCTTGGTACTACGACCATCATCATCGCGCAGGAGGGGCAGGGCGTAGTGCTCAACCAGCCCAGCGTTGTGGCAATGGATACCCGCAAGAACACCGTGTTGGAGGCCGGCGACAAGGCACTGGCCATGGTGGGACGCACGCCCAACTATATCTCCGCCATCTTCCCGCTGAAGGATGGCGTCATCAGCGACCACACCATGACCCGGGAGCTCATCTGCCGCTTTGTCAATCAGGTCTACAGCTCCCACATGGTCAAGCCCCGGGTGGCAGTCTGTGTGCCCGCCGCCATTACCGGCATTGAGAGCGATGCCGTGGTGGAGGCTGTGGTGGCAGCCGGTGCCCGTCAGGTGTACCTGATCGATGAGCCCATTGCCGCTGCTCTCGGCTCCGGCATCGACATCACCCTGCCGGACGGCCGTATGATCATTGATATCGGCGGCGGCACCACGGATATCGCCGTGCTGAGCCTTGGCGGCAAGGTCAAGGCCACCAGTGTGCGCGTGGCCGGTAACCACTATGATGAGGAGATTCTCAAGCACGTCCGCAACAAATACAGCATCGCCATCGGCCAGCGCACCGCCGAGGAACTGAAAAAGCATGTGGCCTGCTGCCCCCAAAAGACCGATTTCCACGAGAGCATGGAGATCAAGGGTCGCAGCCTGCTTACCGGTCTGCCGGTGCGCGTGAATGTTTCCACCGATGACCTGTACGACCCGGTCATGATGCTCAGCGAGCAGATCGGCACCGCAGCCCATCAGGTGCTGGAAAAGACCCCTCCGGAACTGGCAGGCGATATCTACCGTAACGGCGTTATGCTGACCGGCGGCGGTGCCCAGCTGCACGGCCTGACCGAATATCTGAGCCAGGAACTAAAGGTGGAGGTCACCGTCTCGCCGGACCCTGTAAACTGCGTTGCACTGGGCACGGCACAGAGCCTTTCCATCGGTGATAAGCTGGAAACCGGCTTTACGGATGCCACCCCGCGCATCCGCCGCCGCTAAGCTTGGTTCGTTTTTTGTCCATGTCATATCACAAAGCAGCAAAAATAAAATTTGTTAATTTTTGTTGAAATGAATGGCAAAATACGGTATACTATACCCAAATTGATTTTCTGCTAACGATGTTGTATCGCTTGCAGTATCCAACAAACAGGAGGAAAAACCATGGATTTAGGTTTTGACGTGGTCGTTACCATTACCGGCATCGTACTGGTGTTCTTGATCCTTATCCTGCTGATGGCCATCATCACGCTGGAGGGCAAGATCTTCGATTCGATGAACGCAAAGAAGAAGGCTGCCAAGACTGCTGCACAGGCACCTGCCGCAAAGCCCGCTGCCGCTCCGGTACAGCAGGCTGCGCCTGCTCCTCAGGTAGAGGAGGGCATCCCCGGTGATGTGGTGGCCGCCATTATGGCTGCTATCCATGCAATGGGCAACGGCAAGTACACCCTTAAGGCAGTGCGTCGTGGCAAAAATGGCTGGGGCAAGGCCGGCGTGAACGACACCACCGCACCGTTTTAACACAGGAGGAAGAGCATGACACAGTTTATTGATACTCTGGTCGGTATTTTCCAAAGTTCCGGCTTTGCACAGTTCGGTGAGCCCGGCGGCTGGCTGTACGCAGTGATGATCTGCGTAGGCTGCTTCCTGCTCTACCTCGCCATCGTCAAAGAGTTCGAACCCCTGATCCTGCTGCCCATGGCCTTTGGTATGATCCTTGCCAACCTCCCCGGCAGCGGCATCATCCACATGCAGTACTTCGTTGGTGACGGTCTGGAGCACCCCATGTGGGTCGAGATCCTGAACAACGGCGGTCTGGCCGATATGCTCTACATGGGCGTCAAGCTGGGCATCTACCCGCCGCTGATCTTCCTCGGCATCGGCACCATGACCGACTTCGCACCCCTGATCTCCAACCCCAAGAGCCTGCTGCTGGGCGCTGCCGCACAGTTCGGCATCTTCGGTACTTACATGGGCGCCCGTCTGCTGGCCGCTACCGGTCTGGTGGACTTCACCCAGAAGCAGTCCGCTGCCATCTCCATCATCGGCGGTGCCGACGGCCCGACCGCTATCTTCGTTACCTCCCGTCTGGCACCTGAGCTGCTGGGCAGCATCGCTGTGGCAGCCTACATGGCACTGGTGCCCGTTATTCAGCCGCCCATCATGAAGGCATTGACCACCTCCAAGGAGCGCTCTGTGGTCATGAAGCAGCTGCGCACCGTCTCCAAGACCGAGAGGATCATCTTCCCCATTATGGTCGCTATCATCGTTTCCCTCATCGTGCCGGATGCCGCCGTTCTGGTCGGTATGCTGATGCTGGGCAACCTGATGAAGGAGTGCGGCGTTGTGGATCGTATCCAGAAGACCGCCGGTAATGAGCTGATGAACATCATCACCATCTTCCTGGCTCTGTCTGTGGGCTGCACCACCTCTGCAAACACCTTCCTGAACACCCGCACCCTGTTCATCATCGTGCTGGGCCTGATCGCATTCTCCTTCGGCACCGCAGCCGGTGTGCTGTGCGGCAAGGTGATGTACAAGCTGACCGGCGGTCAGGTGAACCCCCTGATCGGTTCTGCCGGCGTTTCCGCCGTGCCTATGGCCGCTCGTGTTTCCCAGAAGGTCGGCCAGAGCGAGAACCCCTCCAACTTCCTGCTGATGCACGCCATGGGCCCCAACGTGGCCGGCGTTATCGGTTCTGCCGTTGCTGCTGGTATCCTGATCAACATCTTCGGCTAAGCACTCTCTGAAAAGCATTTTTCCGCCCGTCGGTTCGCAAACCGCCGGGCGGTTTTGTTTTACGGCAATGCCCTCCGCGGCTTTGGGCATAAAATAAGGAAATTATTATTTATTTCGTGTTTGTCGCAGCCTGCGGGCTGCTCCAAACAGCCGTAACGAAAAACGGCTGCTGTTTTATCAAATACGACCTTTCGTGATTATACTATAAATCTTAAAAATGATTCATGGAAAATAGCCAAAAAGAACAGGTGAAACAATGGCAACAGATCTTCATAGTAGGAATTTTGTGAACCCATGCGCAGATCTCACACAGGGAATTCTGCGCTCTGCGCGATTGAAAAACAGTTTGGCCGCCTGAACGATATGCAGCGGCAGGCGGTGTTTACGACCACCGACGGCCCGCTCCTCATCCTGGCCGGAGCCGGCAGCGGCAAAACGACGGTTTTCGTCAATCGCATTGCCAACCTCATCCGGTTCGGCTCGGCCCACGGCTCCAAACTGGACGCCGCGCCCAGCCACGGAGGACGATATCAAGGCTCTGCGCACCGCCATTCATGACCGGCACTGCCGCCCCCAGCTGGCTGGACGGGATGCTGCGCCAGAACGCTGTGCGCAGCTGGAACGTGATGGCTATCACCTTCACCAACAAGGCAGCCGGTGAGCTGAAGGAACGCCTGACCCGGATGCTGGGCGGCGAGGAGGGCGACGAAGTGTTCGCTTCCACCTTCCACTCGGCCTGTGTACGCATCCTGCGCCGCTGGGCGGAGGAGATCGGCTACCCGCGCAGCTTTACCATCTATGACACGGACGACGCCCAGCGGGTGATGAAGGCTGTTTACAAAGACCTGAACGTGGACGACAAGTTTCTGCCGGTCAAAAGCGCCATCAACCAGATGAGCCGCTGGAAAGACCAGCTCATCAGCCCCGAAGAGGCCCTGCGCCACCCCGGCAAAAGACACCAAAGGGTGCGCCATGGCGGCCCGCATCTACGCCGCTTATGAACGAAAAAAAACTGAAGGAAGCCGGTGCCTTTCGACTTCGACGACCTCATCTACCAGACGGTTGCATCTGCTGTCGGAGCACGAGGAGGTGCGGGACTTCTACCAGAACAAGTACAATTATCTGCTGGTGGACGAGTATCAGGACACCAGTGTGGCTCAGTTCCGCCTTGTGAGCCTGCTCACCGGCCCGGAGAAAAACATCTGCGTCGTCGGCGACGACGACCAGAGCATTTACCGCTTCCGCGGCGCGACCATTGAAAATATCCTGAACTTTGAGCGGATCTATCCGGGCACCAAGACCATCCGGCTCGAACAGAATTACCGCTCTACTTCCAACATCCTGAACGCGGCGAACTGCGTCATTCAGCACAACACGGAGCGCAAGGGCAAGACCCTCTGGACGAAGAACGGCGAGGGCGATAAGGTGCAGGTCTATACCGCCGAGAACGAGCAGGACGAGGCCAGCCATATCGCGGACATCATCGGCCAGCACCTCCGGGCAGGGCGGCCATCTGGCCGACCACGCCGTGCTCTACCGGATGAACGCCCAGTCGGCCCCGCTGGAAAGCTACTTCACCCGTGCGGGCATTCCGCATAAGATCGTGGGCGGCCAGCGCTTCAACGACCGCAAAGAGGTCAAGGATATCCATTCCTACATGTCCATCGTGGCCAACCCCGCGACGACGTACGGCTGCGCCGCATCATCAACGAGCCTGCCCGCAAGATCGGTGCCACCACCGTGGAGGTGATTGCCGATCTGGCCGCACAGGAGGGCGTGAGCATGCTGGACATCATCGGCCATGCCGACCAATATGCCAAGCTCAGCCGGGCTGTGATGCCCTTGCTGAAATTCTGGCAGATCTACCAGAACCTGCAGGATTCTTTGGAGACCCGCACGCTGGACGAGTTTGCAGCCGATGTGATCGAGCTGACCGGCTATACGGCCATGCTGGAAGCCGATGCAGCCAAAGGGTCACGAGGACGCCGCTGACCGCCTGCAGAACCTGGGTCAGCTGGTGAACAACGTCAAGAGCTACTGCGACCAGCACGGCGAGGACGCCACGCTGGAGGGCTATCTGGAGGACATCGCCCTCATCAGCGACATCGACAGCTACAACGAGAGCGCCGACCAGGTGGTGCTGATGACCATCCACTCCGCCAAAGGGTCTGGAGTTTCCTTACCGTATGTTTCCTGATTGGCATGGAGGAGGGCGTCTTCCCCAGTGAGATGAGCAAGTATTCCGAGGCTGACCTCGAGGAGGAACGCCGCCTTGCCTATGTCGGCATCACCCGCGCCAAAAGGAGCTGTACATCTCCAACAGCGTCACCCGGATGCTCTATGGCCGCACCCAGCGCAACGAGCCGAGCCGCTTTCTCCGGGAAATCGAGCCGGAGTACATCGAAGAACCCGCAGCCCGGTGCTGGAACAGCGCTCCCGCTTTGGCGGCTGGGGTGACAGCTGTAGCGACACGGTGCCCGGCGGCGCGTCCGGTTATTCCGGGCCGTCCGGCTGGGGCCGCAGCGCAAGTGGCTATGGAAATGGTTACAGCGCGGGCAGCCGCGGCGGTTATCTGAACCGGGAGTACAATGCAGGCGAGAGCCGCGGCTTTGGCTCTGCCTACGCAAACCGGGGCAGCGGCGGCAGCTATGGTTCTGGCTACGGCCGCAGCGGTGGAAGCACTGGTTATGGTTCGGGCTATGGTTCTGGAAATTACAGCGGTGCAACGCAGAAAAAAGCCGAAAAGCATATTTCCTTTACAGGCACTCCTGCTCAGAAACCGGCCTGCCAAAGGCCCCAAACACTACGAACCCGGCGATATTGTGGAGCACAAGGTCTTCGGCCGCGGTCAGGTGGTGGCTGTGAAGCCCGCCGCCGGAGATCAGATCGTGGAGATCAATTTTTGAAAAGGTAGGCATCAAAAAGACCATGGCCAATTTTGCACCCCTCACCAAAATCACTTGCGGAGGAATAACAAACTTATGATGACTGTTCGTTTGATCGCCCATACCCCGGAACCCGAAAAGGTAGTGGCCGCAGCGGCAAAGCTGTGCTATTCCGATGCTCACATCACCGATCTGCTGGACGGGTTGGACGAAGGAGAAGACCTGCTAAGTTCCTGACGATGCTCAGTGACTTGGGCCACGCCAGCCCCATCGAGCACGCAAGCTTCACCTTCGGCATCGAGGGCGTCAGCCGTACCCTGCTGGCTCAGATCACCCGTCACCGCATCGCGTCCTTCAGCGTCCAGAGTCAGCGGTACGTCCGTCTGGACGATTTCCGCTACGTCATCCCGCCCGAGATCGAGGCCATCCCCGAGGCAAAGGCGGCTTTCCTTGCCAGCATGGAAGAGGACGCAAAGCGCTACCTCGACCTTGCCCACAAGCTGGAAGAAGGCCACACCGCCCGCCTGATGGCTGAGGGAATGCCGGAGAAAGCAGGCCCGTGCTAAGGCCTGCAAGCAGGCCAACGAGGATGCGCGCTTTGTACTGCCCAACGCCTGCGAGACCAAGATGGTGGTGACGATGAATGCCCGCAGCCTGCAGAACTTCTTTCCACCTGCGCTGCTGCAGCCGCGCCCAGTGGGAGATACGGCAGCTGGCCGAAAAAATGTTTGGCTGGTGTACCCGGTGGCACCGCATATCTTTGCAAAGTCCGGCCCGGCCTGTGTGAGCGGCCCCCCTGCCCGGAGGGAAAAATGTGCTGCGGAAAAACCGCCGAGGTGCGTGCAAAATATGCATCGATCAAAGAAGGCTGCCGAAGCATGAGCAGGGGAAAACTGATCGTACATTGGAAGGGCTGGACGGCAGCGGCAAGGCCACGCAGGCAAAGCTGCTGGCAGCACATTTAAAGGCTGCAGCAGGGCTTTTCTGTGCGGGAGATCACCTTCCCGGAATTATGAGCAGCGACTCCAGCGCCCTTGGTAAAAATGTATCTGGCAGGGCAGTTCGGCCAGCAACCCGAGGATGTGAACGCCTACGCCGCATCCAGCTTTTACGCGGTGGACCGCTATGCCAGCTACAAAAAGACTGGGGCAGTTTTTACGAGAATGGGCGGCATCATCAATTGCCGACCGCTACACCACCTCCAACGCGGTGCACCAGTGCTCCAAGCTGCCGCCGGAGCAGTGGGAGAGTTTTCTCGGCTGGCTCTTTGATTACGAATTCCATCTGCTGGGCCTGCCTGCGCCGGACCGGAGGTGATCTACCTCCAAGTGGACCCTGCCGTGAGCCAGAAGCTGATGACCCAGCGCTACCACGGCGATGAGACCAAGAAGGACGTCCACGAAAAGGACGTGGAGTACCTGAACCGCAGCCGCAAAGCTGCGGAGTTCTGCGCCGCCCATCTCGGCTGGTGCTCCGTCCGCTGCGATGCGGGCGGGCAGATGCGCAGCATTGAGGAAATTGAGGGAGGAAGTTCGGCAGCTTGCCCTTTCTGCCCTTTGAATAACGAATGCGTAAGGAGGAATCCTATTTCATGTACCGTTTGATGCAGCCGTCCGACCGGGCGGAAATTTTGGCGCTGTGGCAGCGCGAGCGGGGCGACAGGGGAAACCTTCGTCACCAACGGCCATCGAGCGCTTTGCCGGAGTGGAAAATGTCTACGTGGCCGAGGAAAATGACCACATCGAAGCTGTGGCGATGGCTGTGCCGGTCACGCTGCAGGGGCGGCCCGGCTGCTGCCTGTACGGGCTGACCGGTCAGGGGCAGCCTGATCTTGGCGGGCCTTGTGGATCACCTGTGCGCGCAGCAGAAGCTGCGGGGCGCGGGCTTCGTGGTCGTGGTGCCCGCCGGGGCCGAACAGGCCGCTCTTTTGCAGGACAAAGGGCTTCCAGTGGGCGTTCCCCTGCGGTGCCTCCCGCGGGAAGTGGAGCGGAACCTGTGGAGCCAAGCAGAGTTCGACTCCGTGACGGCCCGGAAGCTGGGCGAGCTGCGGGCAAGGCTCTGGCCCGATACCGTTCAGCTCCCGCCGGAGCAGATGACTGTGGTGCTGGGGGATCTGTACTCCCGCGGGGCCACCATCGTTTCCAACAACGACGGCTACGGCATCTATTTCCGGAAAGGAGGATACCCTTTATTTTGTGGAGCTGATGGCCGAGAACGACCGCGCTGCCGAAATTTTGATGGAAGCGGCCCGCGAGAAGGAAGTCATCGTGGAAAAGGCTGTCATCACCGTGGGGGCCGCGCAGAACCTCTTCCTCGGCGAGGGCACCCGGCAGGATTACGGCATGATCCGCTTTGAGGGCGAGCCCTTTGACGTGAGCGAGAGCTACATGCGGCTGATGCTGGACTGAAAGGAATGGACGGATGGCGAAAATGGCAATCAACGAAGCCCCGCAAAAAGGGCGGTGCGCTGAAGATCCTGCTGGTCGTTCTGGTGCTGCTGGTGCTGGCGGCGGGCGCCGCCCTCCTGCTGGCAAAGCGGGAGATCGACGGCAGCGGGGAGCAGGAGGAGGCCGTAACGGTCGAGATCGCGCAGGGCAGCGGTGTGAGCACCATTGCCAAGAAATTGCAGGAGGCGGGGGTCATCCGCTTCCCGCAGCTCTTCCGCTGGTACGTGGGCCGCGACAGAGGGCGCGGCGGCAAAGCTCCAGTACGGCGAATTTTCGCTGGAGCCCGGCAGCTCCTACGATGAGATCATCGCAGCCCTTTTCCGAATACGCCAAGGCCGAGAGCGTCCGCCTGACCTTCCCGGAGGGGATCACCGCCATCGACATCGCACAGAGGATGGAAATGGCTGGCCTGTGCACCGCCGAGGAGTTTCTGGAAGAAGCCAATACCGGCGATTTCAGCGCGTACAAATTCTGGCAGTATGTCCCGGACAACAAGGAAGCCCCCGACCGTTTTATGAAGTGCGAGGGCTATCTCTTCCCGGATACCTACGAATTTCTTGACGGAAGATACCGTACACAACTACGTGGCAACGTTCTATTCTCATTTTGATCGGCAGTTCACCGACGAAATGTACAAAGAACTGGACAAGCAGGATCTGAGCCTTTCGGAGGTCATCACGCTGGCGTCCTTCGTGCAGGAGGAGGCCGGCAACGAGCAGGACTCAATGTGGCGCAGGTGTGTTCCGCAACCGGCTGGCGGAGGGTTCGCCCTACCCCAAGCTCCAGAGCAACACCTCCAGCCATGTCCAGAGCGATGAGGACAACAACTACCTGTGGAACTGGGTGGCTCCGCTGGTACGGCGGCTGGGACAAGATCCCGGAAAATATCTTGAACGCCTACGACACCTACAACTGCACCGGGCTGCCCGCCGGGCCTATCTCGAACCCCGGTCTGGCGGCCATCCGCCGCGCTGGCCCCCCCAGCCCGACGAGGACGTCAAGGGCTGCTATTTCTTCGTGACCGACCTTTCCGGCCATTACTACTATGCCCGCACCTATGCGGAGCACCAAGCAACTGCGAAAAAGCAGCGCAGGTGAATAAAAATTATAAGTAAAAGAGGATCATTATGCTACAAATCCAGGAACTTCTTTCCCCGGCGGGGGGATCTGGAACGCCTTCGCTACGCCATCAACTACGGCGCGGATGCCGTATATTGCAGCCTGCCCGAATTTTGGGATGCGCTCTGCCCCGGCCAACTTCACGCCGGAGCAGCTCACCGAGGGCGTCATCTATGCCCATGCCCGCGGCCGCAAGGTCTACCTGACCATGAACACCCTGCCCACCAACGAGGAGGCCGACCGTTTGCCGGAGGCCATCAAAAACCGCCGCCGCTGCGGGCGTGGATGCCTTTATTGTGGCTGACCTGGGTGTGCTGGACGCGTGCAAGCACTTTGCCCCGGACATTGAGATCCACATGTCCACCCAGACGGGCATCACCAACTGGGCTGCTGCCCGCGCCGCCTACAATATGGGTGCGAAGCGGGTGGTGCTGGCCCGGGAGATGACCCTGCAGGACATTGCTACCCTCCGCGACAAGACCCCGCCGGAGCTGGAAATCGAAGCCTTTGTCCACGGAGCCATGTGCATGAGCGTGTCGGGACGGTGCCTGCTCTCCAATTACATGACGGGCCGGGATTCCAACCGGGGCGACTGCGCGCAGCCCTGCCGCTGGAAATACTACCTCAGCGAGGAGACCCGCCCGGGCCAGCTCTATGAGATCGGCGAGAACGAGAACGGCAGCTACATCCTGAACGCCAACGATCTGTGTACCGCGCCCTTCCTCGACCTCATCTGCAACGCGGGCGTGGACAGCCTCAAAATCGAGGGCCGCGCCAAGACTTTCTACTACGTCGCCAGCGTGACTGCCGCCTACCGCCGCGCCCTCGACCAGTATCTGTGCCGACCCCATGAACGAGAACTTCGAGCTGCCGGAGGAAGTTTTGGCCGAGCTGACCCGCACCAGTCACCGCCACTATTCCCCGGGCTTCTACTTTGGCAGGGAGCAGGCCCGTCAGGCCACCGACAGCGCCACCTACATCCGCGAGTGGGAGTTCGTGGGCACCGTGGACGGCTGGGAAAATGGCATTGCCAGCTGCCAGCAGCGGGGCAAGTGGACCCTTGGCGATACCTTGGAGGCTCTCTGCCCGGACGGCCGCAGCATCCCGCTGCACCCGGAGTGGATCAAGAACGAGGCAGGGGAGAGCGTGGACTCCACCCCGCACGCCATGGAAAAATACATCATCCCCACCCCGGAGCTGCCCCCCCATGAGCTTGCTGCGGCGCAAGGTCTAAGCAGGGTTTTCAGGATAGGATAAGGAGAGGAACCAGATGAAAAAGCTACTGAACAGTCTTCCGTTCCGGCTGTTGCTGGGCATCGTTGTCGGCGTGCTGCTGGGGGCAGGTCTTCCCGCTGGGAGCCATGAAAGTTGTGGTAACGCTGCAATACATCATGGGCCAGCTGATCACGTTCTGTGTGCCGCTGATCGTCATCGGCTTCATCGCGCCGTCCATCACCCGGCTGGGCAAAAATGCCTCCCGGCTGCTGGGCGTTGCCATCGTCATCGCCTACACCTCCTCGGTCTGCGCGGCCTTCATGAGCACCGGCGCAGGCTACGCCCTCATCCCGCACCTGTCCATCGACACTAAGGTGGCCGGTCTGCGGACCCTGCCCGACGTCGTGTTCGAGCTGAACATCCCCCAGATTATGAGCGTGATGAGCGCGCTGGTGCTCAGCGTCCTCGTGGGTCTGGCCGCTACCTGGACCAACAGCAAGCTCACCTGTGACTTCCTCGGCGAGTTCCAGAACATCGTGCTGGACATCGTCGGCAAGATCATCATCCCCATGCTGCCCTTCTATATCGCCGCGACCTTCTGCAACCTGAGCTATGAGGGGATGATCACCCACCAGCTCCCCGCCTTTATTCAGATCATCCTCATCGTCATGGCGGGCCACTATATCTGGCTGGCTGTGCTGTATCTGCTGGCCGGTGCCTACTCCGGCAAGAACCCCTGGGAAGTCCTCCGCCATTACGGCCCCGCTTACCTGACCGCCGTCGGGACCATGTCCAGCGCCGCGACGCTGGCCGTCGCCCTGCGCTGCGCCGGTAAGAGCAAGGTGCTGCGCAAGGATATGGTCAGCTTCGGCATCCCGCTGTTCGCAAACATCCACCACCTCTGCGGCTCGGTGCTGACCGAGGTGTTTTTCTGCATGACCATCTCGAAGATCCTCTACGGTGAGATCCCCGGTGTCGGCACGATGATCCTGTTCTGCGTGCTGCTGGGCATCTTCGCCATCGGTGCCCCCGGCGTCCCCGGCGGCACGGTCATGGCGTCGCTGGGCCTGATCACCGGCGTGCTGATGTTCGACGATGCGGGCACGGCTCTGATGCTGGCGATCTTTGCATTGCAGGACAGCTTCGGCACCGCCTGCAACATCACCGGCGACGGCGCGCTGACCTTGATGCTGACCGGCTATGTGGAAAAGCACCACATTCAGGAGAACGGCAATCTGGAAAGCCCGATCCTCTAAATCGACGATCTCTACACGACCTGTCCCGCCCAAACGGCGGGACATTTCTCATCTCAGTGGGAGGAATGCAGGATGAAAGGCTATCTTTTGGCGGAGGGAAAACGGCTTGTGCTGGCGGTGCTGGCCTTTCTGGTCGTTTTCGCGTGGCGGTGCCCGGCCTCCGGCTGGTGCACCTGCTGGGGCTGCTGGCGGCAGGGCTCTGTGCGCTGGGGCTGCTGTACCGGAACGCTTCGTCCCGGTTCTTTGGCCGGGTGATGGCGGGCGGCATCGGCTGCCTTGGCGGCTTTGTGCTGGCGCGGACCATGCTGCAAAATCGGCCGCTGCGGATGGTCTCCGCGTCGGAATACGCTCTGCTCTTTCTGGACTTTTTGCTCTGGGCGGGCTTGCTGCTGTGGAGCTGCCGGGCGGACGCAGCCCCGAAAGGGAGAAGCCGCCGCTGTTCAAGGAACAAGTGCCGGATAAAGCGCGGCTCATCCAATACATACAGGATCTGCCGATCGTGGGCATCCACGCAAAATGGGGCAACGGAAAAAAGCTTTCTGTGGGAAAATCTCCGGTCCGACCTTCAGGCGCAGTTCGAGATCGTTCAGATCGACCTGCTGGCCTGTGATCTGGACCAGATCGAAGCCTTCCTCATCCGGGAGCTGGAAAAGGTGTTGGAGCGCGGCCAGATCTACCCGGAAAACGCCCACTACCTCAAGGCACAGCTGGGCAAGAACGGCGTGCTGGAAAAGCTGGGGGGCATCGCGGGGGAAAGCGGCTTTTCGGATACCTTCGACTCGCTGCAGCAGGAGCTGGAACGGCTGCCCAAGAAGGTTTTGCTGAACTTTGAGGACATCGACCGCATCCGCAGCGAGGAAGTCATCCAGAAGATCTTCGCCATCTCGGAGAAGCTGGCCTCGGACCGGGTGCATGTGGTCTTCCAGTACAACAAGGAGGCCCTGCCGGGCCGCTTGCAGGAGAAGGAGTATCTGGAAAAAGTATGTGCCCTTCAATGTGGGCCTGACGCCGATCTCCTTTGCCTCACTGGTGGGGTATTTCTGGGATCGGTTCGAGATGGATCCCCTGCCGCTGAAAAAAAGACGCGCTGAGCCTCATCGGCGTGACCCGCCCATCTTACGAAACGCTGAACTCTGCGGGGGGGCTGGATGCGAAGGCATCCTTTGACCTTACGTCCTTGGTCTCGATCCGGAAAGTGCAGTTCTATCTGGAAGAGGTCAAGGTCCTGCTGACCTCCAACGAGGAGTTCGCCCGGCAGACAAATGCGGAGACCGTGGCGATGGTGCTGCTGATCAAGCACTTTTTCCGGGAGGAGTACGCGGCCCTGCAAGCGAAGACCAGCCCGCTGAGAATATTTGTATTTGAGACCGAGGAGGGGCCGCTCACCCTTCTGGAACTGGCCGACCGATACCGCAAACCGCAGCGGGAGGAGCCGGAAGCGCGGGAACAGCGCCGCGCGGCACTGGAAGAAGTGCTGCAACGGGGCGAAAATTCCAAGAACCTCTGGCTGCTGATGCTTCTGGGGTATCAGATCCCCTTTCAGGGAGGGATGAAGAGCGGAACCGGGAGCAGAAAGAGCGAACCGAGCTGCACAACGCAAAGATCGACCATCTGGTCTGGAACGTGCTGGCCAACGGCGTTTCGGGAGCTGACCGACGAGGAGAACGAACGGGTGGAGGAGCTGCTGCACAAGGTCTTCTATGACGCGAAAAAAAGGAGTGGCCCGCCCGCTGGGAAGCGTATCAACTGGACCGCATCCATGGCCGCTTCCCGAAGGACAACACGACCGTGATGATGTGGGGGAGACAATGCGCTGGCGTGCTCCTTCCGCGCCATGGCCCGTGCGGGAAAAATACGCCAAGGTGCAGACGCAGCTGCTGGAACTGCTGATCGAGCTGGAACGGGCAAAAGAGAATCCGGCGGTGTCGGATGTGCTGCTGGAATGCCTTTCCTACTGCGATTGGTCCAACGGGCAGGACCTGATCTTGATGGCGGACTTCTTCGCCACCTTGAACGGCGGAAAAACCCGGAACATCTCCCATTTTACCGGACGTTCTTTCAAAATGCCATGAAAGCGATCATAGAGAACCGCTATTGCGAACGGATGGAAAGCTTCATGTTCGAGTGGTCGGACAAAGACGGTTTTTGCCGAGCATGAGATAGAGCAGCTTGATATCTGAAGCAGGAGCTGGAAGAAGAGCGTGCGACGCAGACTGTTCCGTTCTTGCAGGAAGAACTCGACACCCCTGCTCCGGTTCGTGAAAAAGAACACGGCGCTTCTTTCCAGCCCGGCTCCGATGCCCCAGCGGAAACCGGGCTTGAAAGTCGGCGAGTGGCGAAGCGAGTACATCCATCAGACGGAGATCGACCGGCTGAAAGAATACCGGAAGACCCACACCGAAGCGGAATTTGAGCAGGAGCTGCAAAAAGAGCCGCGGGGGGCTGTACTACGTCGAGGTCAAGGGAAGCTTTAAAACAGGACAAATAAACGAAACGATCCCGCCACATCCAATGGCGGGATCGTTTCGTTACAGCGTATCCAGAACAGTGCGGGCGTTTCGGATGGTGTCCTCGTTGGTCTGCCAGAGCTCGAACTCCGAGAAACCGGCAGCCCATGGGGACGCCCTCCCGGCGGAAGGTCATC
>VOFJ01003201.1_pt1 | contig 20077 bp, 34 predicted proteins | sample 5384081 | NCBI WGS metagenome assembly VOFJ01 (sample SAMN12384729, study PRJNA508395) | human gut metagenome | isolation source: healthy gut I | host: Homo sapiens | reverse complement strand
GGAAGGTGCAGGTCGCCAATTGCATAAAGCGCCATTCAGTCCCCCTCCGGCGCAGAGCCGCTTCCCGCTCCAAGCCGTCAATCTGTCCCACGATGTTCTCCGCAGGCTTGCCCAGAGCAGTCAGCACCTCCTCGCCCCACCGCAGGGGGCTCTCCTCCGCCAGGAGCAGGGCGGGCGCCCCCTCCCCGGTGAGCGCGCGATAGTCCATCAGGCCGCCGTATACCAAGGCGCCGTAGGGGCTCAGCAAATAGTCCGAGGTGCTGAAAATACTGGGGATCAGGGCGCCGGGCCGGTCGGCACTCACCACGCTGACGGAAAAGCCCGCCCGCAAGCTGGCCTGCTGCTCCGGGTTCAGGGAAAAGGTCCCCCGGCGGCTGCGAACGGCTCCATACAATTCCGCTGTGTGCGTCCCCAGGGTCTGGCTCACCAGCCGCTCCAGGTTGCAGGGCAGACCTATGTCCAGCAAGGGCAACCGGGTGGATGCGCAATCGCTGCTCAGGCGCAGCTCTCCCGGTGCAGAAGCTCCCAGGGGAGCGCTGTTTTCGTTGCAAACACAGATCACATCCCCCAAGGGAAGTCCCATCCGTCGGGCATACCAGGCCGCAACAGGCATGGTAAACTCCCCAGAAGCCATAGCCAGCTGAACCGGCTCCCCTCTTCGCAGCCAGCCGGACCGGCACGCAGCGCCGTAGAGGCCAAGCAGCAGCGCAATGTCCACCGCCACAAAAGGCCAATTCCCCGGGAGCGGAGCTTGGAGCCCAGCCGGTCGCACAGGTCGGACCGAAGGCCCTGAAACGAGCCGGTCTTCCGGTCCCACAGCTCTGCCACCGCAATTTTATAACGGATGTATACCGGCTCCGGCAGCACCCCATCCGTTCCCCTGGAGACTGCTACCCTGGAGGCGCAGGGGGAAAAACTGATTGAGAATGCTTGCCACGCAGTCCCAGAAGGGCAGCGCCAGCACGGCAGCCAGCCCCTTCCGGTCATACTGGGGCAGGGTCATAGGCACAAAGAGGCCCCCTTCCGGGCCTGTAGCCCGCTCCAGGGTGGCCTGGGCCGTATAGGTGACCGTCCGGTCTAAGGTTGTAACGTAGAGCATGATTCCAGCACCCTCATAGCATTGTTCCAGAAAAGGTCCTCCAGCATCTGGCGGGGAACGCCATGGTCCGCCAACGCCTGGGCCAGACTCGGGTAGGAGTCCACCCCGGTAAAGCCCTGGGGCAGGCCCTCGCAGCCATCCAGATCTCCGCCCAGGGCAATGTGCTTCCCACCGTCCAGGTCCAGCCAGTGGAGCACATGGCGGCAGGCGGTCTCCAGGGTCACAGGCTCCTCTCCCAGAAAACCGGTGTAGAGATTCAGCCCCGCCACGCCGCCGGTCTGGCAAATCGCCCGGAACATCTCGTCGGTCAGGTTCCGGCTGACGGGAAAGACCTTGCGGCTGTTGGAGTGGCTGGCGGACACAGGGCCGCAGGTGATATCCATCACATCCCAAAAGCCCTCGTCGCTCAGGTGGCTCACATCCAGGGCCATGCCATAGCTCTGGGCTCGCCGCACATACTCCTTCCCCGGGCGGTGAGGCCTCCGCCGGTTTTGTGGGACCCGGCCAGGGGATTGCATTCGTTCCAGGTGAGGGTGGTCATACAGAATCCCAGAGCCGCCAGCTCCTCCAGCCTGCCCGGGTCAAAGCCAATGCCTGCAGGGCCCTCCAGGGAAAACACTGCGGCAATTTTTCCTCCGTCCACCGCCTGGCGGATCTCCGCCGGAGTCCTGGCCTGAAGGATTTGATCCCGGTTCTCCTGCAGCTCCCTCTGCAAATTGGACAGCATGGCATCAAAAATCATCTCGGGAGAGAACCTCCCGGTGGCGTCCATATCGGGGTGGTAAAAAAGGCAAAGAGCTGGGCATAGGCCGGCAGCTTCCCGCCCCGCTCCAGGTCGATGTGGCCCCGCCGCCGCTTCAATCGCTCCACAGGGCGGCACTGGCTGTCCAGCAGCTCCAGGGCTGTATCGCAGTGCAGGTCAAAAACAGGTAAATTCATTGAAACGCATCCTCCCAATGGCGAATCTCCGGCCGCCGGGTGGCCAGGCCCTCCGGGGCGTAGATCTCAATCACGTCAAATCTCGGTTGCTTTTCCGTGGGATGCAGGCTGAGCCACAGCTGGGCGGTGGTCCTCAGACGCTTTTGCTTGCGACTGTCCACATATTCCATCGCAGAGGCAAAGCGAGCCGATTTGCGCAGCTTGACCTCCACAAACACCACATACTTCCGGTCCTGGACGATCAGGTCCACCTCACCAAAGCGGCAGCGGTAGTTGCAGGCCACCAGGGTATACCGCTTTTTCCGCAGATACGCCGCCGCCAGCGCCTCCCCCAGGGTCCAGTTAAATTACTTCCCGGCATAAAACTTTTTCAAAAAGCTCTGCCGGTGAATGGGACAAGGGCCAGACTCCTCCAGGGCGGCATAGTGCCGCCTGGTGCCGTAGCCCTTATGTACCTCAAAGCCATACTGAGGATACCGCTCGGCCATTTCCAGCATAATATCATCCCGGTACACCTTAGCCAGGATAGAGGCGGCGGCAATGCTGGCGCTGAGGGAATCCCCCCCTTCACAATCAGCTTGGTGGGAACCTCCAATCCCGGGTCCCGGTTTCCGTCCACCAGGGCCCATTCCGGGCGGGAGCCAAGCCCGGCCACTGCCCGGCCCATAGCCAGAAAAGTGGCCTGGAAAATGTTAACTGCATCGATCTCCTCCTGGGAGGCCAGGGCAATGTGCCAGGCCAGGGCGCAGTCTTGAATCCTCCCATACAGCTCCCGCCGCTTTTGATCCGTGAGCTTTTGGAGTCATTGAGGCCGGGCAAGGCCTCCTCCAAATCCAGATCCCTGGGCAGAATCACCGCCGCAGCGCACACGGGACCGGCCAGGGGCCCCGTCCCGCCTCATCCACGCCGCACACCAGCGTCGCCCCTTCTTCCCAGCAGGCCCGTTCATAGGCCCACAAATCCACTTGACTCATAGGGATTCCTCCGGCATCTCTAAAGTAAACCGGCCCAGCTTGCCGCCGCGGTATTCGTCCAGCAGCACATGGGCCATGCGCTCTGTGTCAATCTCTCTCTCGGGCCAGCAGGAAGCCCCGCTTCCTGCCTGCTGCCTCCAGAAGGGCGTAGCCCCCGGTTCTCCGGCAGCGCCTCCAGCTTATACCGGTCCTCCAGGGCCCGGGGATACCGGGCCCAAAGCAGCTCCATGAGGCGGACCGCCAGCTCCTCGGCATCCAGGATGTCATCCTTCACCGCCCCGGTATAGGCCAGGTGGAGGCCCACCTCCGGATCCTCGAACTTCGGCCAGAGGATGCCGGGCGTGTCCAAAAGCAGTAAGCCTCCGTCCACGTTGACCCACTGCTTGCCACGCGTAACGCCGGGGCGGTTCTCCGCCTTGGCGCCCTTCCGGCCCGCAATCTGGTTGATAAGGGTGGATTTTCCCACATTGGGAATCCCCACCACCATGATCTTCAGGGGGGCGGTTTTTGCCCTTGGCCGCATTGCGGGCAATTTTCTCCTGGAGCAGATTCCGAACGGCGGGGACAAAGGCGGTCAGTCCCCTCCGGCTCTTGCAGTCCGTTGCCACGGCGGCAAGGCTCTCCCGGCGGAAGGCCTCGCACCATGCCCGGGTAGCGGCGGGGTCCGCCATGTCCATCCGGTTCAAAATCACCAGCCGGGGCTTGGGTCCGCAGAGGGCGGCAATGTCCGGGTTCCGGCTGGAGATGGGAATTCTGGCATCCAGGAGCTCACACACTGCGTCCACCAGCTTCAGATCCTGCTCCATTTGCCGGCGGGTTTTGGTCATATGGCCGGGATACCACTGAATGTTCATAGAGTCCATAGGCGCTCCTTTACGAGACCCCCGCCAATGCGGCCAAAGTCCCGGTATCCTTTACCTTATCATAGCCGGGCATCATCACAAAAAGCACCTTCCCCAGAATATACCGGGTATCCACCTGGCCAATGGACGCCAGCCGGCTGTCGGAGGAATTGTTCCGGTTGTCTCCCCATGAGGAACACATGGCCCTCCTCCACCGTGAGGGGAAAGGTGACACCCCGGCTGTCAAATTGCAGATGGGTAGGCTCGTTGATGTAGGGCTCATCCAGGGCGGCGCCGTCTACATACACAATGCCCCTGGTAAAGTCAATGTCCACCGTTTGCCCCCTGCCGTGGCAATAACCCGCTTCACAATGGGCTCATCGTCAAACCGGGGCGCCAGCGCTACCACCACGTCCCCGTTTTGAATGTCGGAGCCGGAATAAAAACACATTGCTGAGGAGGGCCACATAGTCCCTGTCCACCAAGGTGGGATACATAGACGGGCCCGACACGGAGACCACCCGCAATGCAAACACAAAGAGGACGGTGACAAACACCAGAATATACACCAGGTCATGGAGCAGCGTGTAGCACTCAATCCACAGGGAGGGTTTCTCCTCTTTGGGGGCGGCCGGTTGCGCTTCCCCTGGGCGCTCTGCCTGCATTGCTTCCGCCATCTGCTCCTGGGGGGTTATATCATGATTTGGTTCCTTCATGGTTATCATCCTTCTATCTAACAAATTGGTTTTCTCCTATATTATACACGAAAGAGAAAGATCCGAAAAAGGGGGTAATCCGCTTTTTTCGGCCAGGATTGGAAAAAGGGCGCACCGCAAGAAACGGCGCGCCCATTGACTGGACGAAAGCTTACACTTTCTCTTTGACCTTGGCAGCCTTGCCGAAGCGATTGCGCAGGTAGTACAGCTTAGCCCGGCGAACCTTGCCGTGCCGGACGGTCTCCACCTTTACAACCCGGGGGCCATGAACGGGGAAAACCTTCTCGCAGCCGACGCCGTAGCTCAGGCGGCGGACGGTGATGGATTCCTCAATGCCGCCATGCTTCTTGGCAATGATGGTGCCCTCGAAAACCTGAATTCTCTCGCGGGAACCTTCGGTGATCTTCTGGTGCACCGGACGGTGTCGCCCACCCGCATCTCGGCAGCTCGGGCTTCATGTATTGGCTTGTCAATGCCTTCATCAAATCCATAGTCATGTTCTCCTTCCAATGAGGCGTTCATGCCCGCGTGACACCCGGCACGAAATGGTCCGGCGCGGCAGAGGACACACCTGTTTTCAGACCGGTCTATTCTAGCATGTCCAAATGGAAAAAGCAAGCACTTTTTTATTATTTTCATGGCAGATTGTGTAGGGTTTACAATGATGTGTGACGCGAGGCGGGGAGCTTTAAAAATACGATGCCTGGGGCGCTTTTCCGGATTGAGAGAAAAAAAAGGTGGCAAATAGGAAGGACCATGAATCCACGCCATTGCGCATCAAGTAGTGTCACTTACGCTGGCGGCCTGATGTCCACACCGGTCATTTCAGCGCGCCAGTGCGGAAAAAGAACATACAGCTGCCCTGAAATCTTGCCCGCGTTTACTTGACACCGGGTCAGGAATACAGTATGATTCTCCCAAAGCTAACTTGAACTTCTAAATCCAGGCTTTCAAGTAACAGGAGGAACCAATGTTGTACACAGTGGGAGAAATGGCCAAGCGGCTGCAGGTGGCGCCCTCCACCCCCCTGCGGTATTACGATAAGGAGGGGCTGCTCCCCTTTCTGGAGCGGTCCAACGGGGGAATCCGGATGTTTCGGGAGTCTGACTTTGAATGGCTGTCCATCATCGCCTGCCTGAAGCAAACGGGTATGCCCATTAAGGACATCAAAACATTCATAGACTGGTGCGTGGAGGGAGATGCCACCATTGGCCAGCGTCTGGGGCTCATTGACCGGCAGCGTCAGCGGGTCTTGGAGCAAATCCGGCAGCTCCAGGAAACGCTGCAGGTCCTGGACTACAAGCACTGGTACTACGAGAAGGCGCGGGAAGCCGGCAGCTGCGCCATCCACGATAGCCTGACGGAAGCAGACGTTCCGGCCCCTCTTCGGGCGGCCTGGCGCAGTGTCAAAGGAGGCGGCAGGTAGCGTCCCGGCAGCTGCATGTGTGGCACAATTTGCCATTTCCCGGCCAAACTTGACATTGGCAGGGAGCAGAAGTATAATAAACCCACTTTTTTTCGATCGGAGTGTCTGTATGAAACGGGCGTTAAAATGGATTTTATCTCTTTTTTTTCTGGTGCTGGCCCTGCTGCTGGGGGGCGGCCTGGTTTTTTCTGCGCTACCAGCCGGAAATTGCCACTGGGATTCTAACCGGATGGGGCAGCCACGCTCTGGAGTCCGGCCGCTATTCCAGGGCCATCCGGTACTACGGCTGGGCCTACCAGCTGTCGGAGCAGGACCCGGAGCTTGCCATCGCCCTGGCCGATGCTTACAAAGCAGCCGGAAACTACACCAAAGCGGGTATACCCTGGCCAACGCCATCGCCGCAGGCGCTCCCTCCCTGTCTACGAAGCCCTGTGTCAGACCTATGTAGCCCAGAACAAGCTCCTGGACGCAGTCTCTATGCTGGACCAGGTGGCGGACCCCGCCGTCAAGGCGGAGCTGGATGCACAGCGTCCCGCCCCTCCCACCAGCAGCTTGGCCCCTGGCTTTTACAGTCAATATATGAATGTGACCATCTCCCGGCCAGGGAAGCTGTATCTCGGCATGGGGGAGGAATACCCCTCCACTGCCACCCCCTACGAAGGTCCCATTTCTCTGGAATTGGGCGAAACCTCCATTCGGGCGGTGGCTGTAGGGGAAAATGGCTTGGTCAGTCCTCTGTCCATATTTGGCTACACCATCTCCGGCGTGGTGGAGCCGGTGACTCTCTGATCCCGCTTTGGACGCTTATGTCCGGCAGCTTCTCGGCCGTAGCAGCGACAGCGCCCTCACCACTGCCGACCTGTGGAGCATCACCGAGCTAACCGTCCCCACTGAGACCTCCAATCTGGAAGATTTAACGTATTTCACCGGTCTGACGGCCCTGGTCATCCAGGGAAAGGAGAACCTGGACCTGAGCTTTCTCGCCCAGATGCCGGAGCTCACCACCCTGGATCTGGCCGGCAGCGTGATTTCTGCCCAGGACCTGCCCCTGGTAGGTAGCCTCGGCAAGCTCACCTCCCTGAATCTGGCCGGGTGCAGCCTGTCCACCCTGTCCGGCCTGGAGGGACTCACCGCCCTCACCAGCCTGGACCTGTCGGACAACAGCATTTCGGACCTGACTCCCCTGGCGGGCTGCAAAGGGCTCACCACCCTGAATCTTCAGCGCAACGCCATTGCCAGCTTTGGCCCCCTGGCCAATCTGTCCGCCCTCACCAGTCTGGATCTCTCCTACAACGCCCTGGCGGACTTTTCGGCGGTGGCCACCTGCGCGGCCCTGCAATTCCTGGACGTTTCCAACAACGTTCTGCCCAGCCTCACCGGCATTGGCAGCCTGGGGGCGCTGACAGAGCTAAACGGATCCTACAATCAGCTGACGGAGGTCACCGGATTGGGCAGCTGCGCCGCCCTGGTAAAAGCTAAACCTGTCCAACAACGCCCTCACCTCCATGGATGACCTGGCCACCCTGACCCACGTCACGGAGATAGACGTGTCCTACAACGACATCCTCACCATTCCGGACTTCCCGGAGGACGCTGCCCCTTGTGACCTTCAACGGCTGCCACAATTATTTCGAGGACGTCAGCGGCTTGGCCGGTCTCAACACGCTGAACTACGTTTATCTGGATTACAACAACATCACAGACATCAACGTCCTGTCCACCTGTATCAATTTGATTCAGGTGGGGGTCTTCCAGACCAACGTCTCCGACGCCTCTGCCCTGCTGGATATGAACGTCATTGTGAGCTACAACCCCACGTAAAATCCGTGTTAAAACAAGAGCTGGCGCCAAAACCATGTGAAGCTTGGCGCCAGCTCTTAATCGCATTTCCCATCAATCTTTTGACATTGGGGCGGAAGCCCCTTGCCCTCCCCCGAGGGCCAATATCATCAACTTCAGGACCGTAACTCCACACTGGCGCGGGAGCGCCAGTGTGGAAAAGTAAATGCTGTTGTCAATCCTAAGTTTGTGGTACCCAGGGTGGGATGCAAGCGACTACAGGATTTTAAGAATTTCCTTGGCTTGCTCAGCTGTGCAAGGTGAGGTCGCCAACCAGATTGTCATAATACTCCTGTCCCTGGTTGTGGATCATATTTGCACGAGACGTGAGGAATGTTTCGCAGTCCATGTCGTGCATATCTGTACACGAAAAAAATAAATGCGATATCTGTCATTCTCACCCAAGCAGATTCTATGTTCACTCTGATCAAATTCTTCGATGGTTGCCGTATCATCCTTCCGAATTGCCTGTACCCGTAAAAATCCAGTCCAGCCATCCATAACTCTCCTGGATCTCGTCATGATTCATATCAGCATAAGTCTGCATGAGTTGAATGTTCCCGATGTATATTTCCACACGGTCTGAACATGCGTTCCGGAGTACTTCCACTCGGCCAGCCCATTCCTCTGGAACATGGATTTCCAACCCTACATCTTTCACTGTGACTGTCTGGCCTTGACCAATGTAGTGATAAATCTGGTCCTTCTCATTGTAAACCGCAAAGCTCTCATCGTCAATAACATATGGCTCCGTTTGCTCCCGTCACATCAGAGGGCAGTTCTGTCGGTAGCTCCGGTTTCTCTGTAGCAGAAGCTGTAGGCTCCTCAGATGGGGCTGTGGAGGAGGCGGAAGTTTGCAGCTCATCCAATGGCTGAGGGGCTTCCTGGAGGTTGCAGGCGCACAGGAACGCCAGCAGCGCTATGATCAGAAGTAGAGCGCAGAATTTCCAGTTCATAACATATCTCCTTTTTGTACATTTGACAAAGCAGAGAATCATGTCTCTTTTTGGGTCTGGGGACAGTCTGCGGTGGGCCGCAGACTGTCCTTTGTTTTAGACGGAAAGCGTTGTACACTTTCCCTGCAGAGAATGGGTCACTCGTCAATAACTCTCCAGGATCTCCCTCGCCTGTTCCTCTGTGCAGGTCAGGTCGCCTACCAGGTTGTCATAATACTCTTGTCCTTCCTTTCGGATCATCATCTCACGTAATATCATAAATGTGTCACAATCCATATCATGCATATCTGTAGTTTTAAAAATAAAATCTATATTTTCTATTTTCGCCGAGGTATATACAGTTTTTGTTTTGATCAAAGTCTTAGACCACAATGTAATTGTCTTTTCGAACTCCATTTACACAAAAACCCAGTCAAAATAACCATCGCTCCCTTTGATGTCTGGATCTGCGCTTTCCATATCATATGCCAGCATCAATGCAGAATTTCCGATATACAGCTCTAGATCGTCCTGAGAGGCATTTCGGATAATTTCAACTCGGTCAACCCATCCATCTGGCAGGGTAATCTTCAGTCCAAAATCTTTCAGTGTAATTGTCGGATCGCTACCAATGTACCAATAGGTCGAATCGAGTTCACTAAAAATCTCAAAGTTCTCATCGTCAATGACGTATGGCTCCGTTTCACCGGAAGGCTCTGTCGCAGGCTCCGGTTTCTCTGTAACTGGAGCTGTGGGCTCCTCAGATGGGACTGTGGGGGGCGGATGCCTCATCCGATGGCTGAGGGGTCCCCTGGAGCCTGCAGGCGCACAGGGACGCCAGCAGTACCACGGCCAAAAGCAGAGAAAAAAGACCGTAAAAAGATTTTTCATAATATACCTCCTTGAGCTGTTTGTGGATCAGTAGATCCGGACCTTGAAGGTATGGGTTTCTTTGCAGCTATGGGCCTCCGTCGTCGCCACATCCCGCGCCGCCACAACTATGGTATATAAACCGCGTTCAGCAAACGTATAGTTTACGGTGGCGCTGGATGTACTGGTGAACTCATACCAGGATGTATACCCACTGGGTTTTGTAACGCCAATTGCAATTCGGAAGCATTTCACATTGGCCGTTCCGGTGATGGCTTTTGTGGTCCCAACCCGCAGGGGCCTCAGAAGAGAGCCAGTGATGGTCAGTTTACATTCACCACATTGGGTGCAATAGCAGGAGGTTCCTGTGGAGGAGGAAGCGTAGGTATGACCGGAGCTGCTGCAGACCTTGCTTCGGATCATTGCCGATGGAATGATGACACGAATACCATGCGAAGTAAACCGGCTATAATCAGACAGTTTGGCAGCTTTGCGCATGGGAGAATTTGCGCAGAATTTAATATTACCAAAGCCGGTTCCAGTTACATCAGTCACAATAATCGAATGTCCATAATTATTTTCATTCCCGAAAACTTGCAAAACGGCTCCTTTTAGCCGGGTTGTTGCATCGGAAATACTGGCAAAACTTTGGCCCGCAGACAAGGTGTAGATGCTGGCACTCATACGGATACCAATCTTTTCCTTTGACGATGCACTTACATAGTCGTAAAATCTATGGGTATTTATCCAACTCCCAATCACTCTCCACTGTCCATCACCATACCATTTATTTTCATCTCCACTACCATTCGCGTCCATTGGGAATTTTAAACTATCAATAGCATCACTGGTATCACTTCCGCCAAATCCAGCCCACAGGCACTGTGAGGCAAAATTTTGGCAATTCCTCCAGACTCAGAATAATCGCAAAAAGTTATCATTCAGGAAGTTTGAATTATTGCCACTATTTTCTGTATAAGAGTCCGTCGTATACGTATAGGCATATGCCGCAGCATTATCTCGGTTATAATACCTGTATGTATTGATAGCATCACTAAGAGCCGCCGGTTCTACTCCTTCTTCCACACCGTTTTCCGGCCCCACCATTTGGACCACCGGCCCCCTGCTCTTGAAGGCGGGCGAATTCAGCAATGGCAGCGTCCAGGTTGAAGGAATCCGGGGTCATGCCGTAGGCGATCATCTCTTCAGACACGATGTCCACAATGCACCAGGTGCCGCCCACTTTGCCAAAGGTCACCTGATACCGGTCCCCACATTCGGCAGTCTCACCGCCTTCCTCATATTGGAAGGTAATGTGCGCGTACAGCTCCACAGTTGCACAGTCATCGCCCACCTCCGTATTCAGAACGGTGGTAGCAAGGGTGAAGTTGTATCGTTGAATATTCTGGGCAGAGCAGGGTGTAGCGGTAGTATGTAGCCATATCTTCAAAATTGCGGATGTTTTCACACACCTCCGCCACAGGGGACACGCTCCCCGTGGAGGGTTTGGTACCTCCCATTTGATGGTGCGCCCGTACTAAACTTCCTGTTCCTGGCTACGCCGCGATCCAGCCGGGCGGTTCTGCATCGCCCGTCTAAGCCAGGAAAACCGCCGCCTGCGGGGTCGCATCACAGCCCATTGGGTTCACCCTGCTTCAGAAATAATGTGGTTCATTATTAGTATAGCAGATTTCTGGGATTTGTCAATCGACCCGGTAAAAAAGCAGAAAAATTATGGACTGTGATTCAGGGAACACCTGATTTCACAGTCCATTCATTCTTGCAGCATGATGAATTCGCTTTCTTCCATTCCTCCGGTAGAATCATGGCCGGAAGCAGCTACGTCTCCAGCCCATTCAGAGTCTCCAAAACCAGCTCCAGCGCCCGGCAGCAGGCTGCCTCCCGGATTTCCTCCCGGTTTCCCTGGAACCGGCAAAGGACGGACTCCACCCCCCGCCGGGCCCGGCGCAGGCGATCCAGACCGTCCCCACCGGATTGCCGAACCCATCCCCGCCGGGCCCGGCCAGGCCCGTGGTGGACACTGCCACGTCCGCAGAAAGGGCCGCCTGGGCGCCCCGGGCCATGGCCTCGGCCACTGGTCCAGAGACGGCGCCCAAATCCCGGAGGAGGGTTTCCGGGACGTGGAGAAGCCCGGATTTCACTTCATTGGTATAGCTGATGATTCCGCCCCGGTACACCCGGGAGCTGCCCGGCACCGCTGTCAGGGCCTGGCCGACTCCGCCGCCGGTGCAGCTCTCCGCCGTGGCCAGGCTCAGTTTTTTTTTTCGCCTCCAGGGCCGCCAGGACATCAGAGGCCAAGGTCTGCTTCCGACTCATCATAGCGCACCATCACCTTCTCTGTTTGCTCCAAGGCCCGGGATATGAGAGCTTCCACATCCAGCCCTGCCTCCGCCTGCTCCACCTGAGCCAGGGGTGGGCTTTGTCTTCGGGGTTGCTTGGGGTAAAGACGGTGCAGCAGTCCTCATACGGGAGAATGGAGGTATCCAGCGTCCCGATACGGCGGGCGACGGTAACGATCTCCTCCTTATCCATGCCGATGAGGGGGTGAAGAGGGGCAGGCTCACCACTGCGCCGGTGACCCCCAGGGCGAGCATGGTCTGGCTGGCCACCTGTCCCAGGCTCTCTCCGGTGACCAAGCACTTGCAGCCGTGTTCCAGGGCAATGCGCTGCGCGATGCGCATCATGAACCGGCGCATGATGAGGGTGAAGTATTCCTCCGGGCAGCCGTCCCGAATGGCCTCCTGAATCTCCGTAGAGCCCACCACATCCACCGTCATCCGGCCGCAGTACACCGTCAGCAGCCGGGCCAGCTCCAGTACCTTTTCCTGGGCCCGCTGCGAGGTGTAGGGATAGGAGAAAAAGTGAATGCACTCGATCTCCACCCCCCCCGCTTGGCAATCATGTAGGCTGCCACCGGTGAATCAATGCCGCCGGACAGGAGCACCGCCGCCCGGCCTCCTACGCCAGTGGGCAAGCCCCCGCCCCCGGCTCCGCCGGTCCATGGACATAGGCCGCCAGGTCCCGGACCTCCACATACACCGTGTACTGGGGACGGTGCACATCCACCTGCAAATGGGGGTGAGCCTCCGCCAACCGGCCCCCAATTTCCTGGGAAATACCGATGGAGGTCAGGGGAAACGCCTTATCCGATCGCTTGGACTCCACCTTAAAGGACTGCGCGCACTCCAGATCCTCCCCCCAGATACGCCTCCACCGCCTCAAAGATACGGTCCAGATTCTTCTCACAGGGGCGGCAGCGGCAGAGGGAAACCACACCAAAAAATAAAATGGCAGGCCTCCCAAGCCCCCTCCAGGTCGCAATCCAGGGACTTGGGCTCCACATAGACGGTGGACTGAATGATATACACGTCAAATTCCCCGTAGGGCTTCATCCGGCGGCGCACATTCTGCCGGAGCTTGCTTTCAAACTGCTTGCGGTTCTGTCCCTTCAGGACGATCTCCCCCCAGCTTCAACAAAAAAAATCTCATTCATGAGACGATTCCTCCGTTGTGATTCATATGCGAGTTATTGTACCACGTTCCCCGGAAATTGCCTAGTATTTTTTGAAAAAAAGCGGCATGGGTTGGTACGCACCCTGCTGTGGATAACCAAGAGAATAATCCCAGCCATTTTGCACTGCGCCGTAATTTCATTGGCGTACGGTGATACGAATTCGCCCCACACAAATCAAACCAGCAATTGCCTCCGTTGAGTGGACACACGGGTCCGCCTACGATGAGATACCAACTCGGCGTATTGGTCGGTTCTTCCGCATTGTCATAAAAACACCCACTATTCTGCCAGGCATGGAGCATTAAAATAAAAATGCGTCGGACATTTCCACCCATATTTGAAATTTGCCGTAGGGGCGTACCCATGTGTCCGCCCGTGATGGGCACTTCAAATTTGTCCTGTGTGAAAACAACGAAACCCTTTCCCGTCAGCTTGCACATACCTTCCAATCATATGCAAAAATGTCATCCCAAGCGCAGTGAAGGGCCCGTGCATTCCGGTTCGATTCTCAGAAAAAACTTCTGCGAATACACACCGTCCGCACAGATCTCCACCTGCGGCTCAGAATGACACCGATTGCTGATGCAAAATGGCTGGACCTAGGGAACAAAGCCCTTTAAAAACTCTAACAGCGCCCCGCTGGCCAGGCCGGAAAAGGTGCCCGTCAGGAAACTCGCTGCGTTGTCCTGAAGCAACTGCCGAATTCTCCCCGGGGCTCTTTTCCCGCACTCTTTTCTCTAGCTCTGTCACAGATTGCTTCAGCGTCTCCATCTCTCCCAATTGATCTCTCAGATGTTTCAGCTCATCTGCATACTTCTCATAGTCTGATGCCTCGTAGTTAATCATTCGGGATTGATCATAAAAATTTGCGATTCCAATTTTCATGCCAGTTCCTTCCCTCAGCTGTGCGCTCCCCTCAAAATTCTGTAGAGTCGCATAGTCCTTAAATTCGACCTTCTTTACTTCTATTTTTTTTTGCGAAGATATATTAATTACTGCATCATTTTCTTTTTCAGGATTTGCGATTATTTCAATAAGAATATCGTGCACCTTGTTCAAAAAAATAGTCGCTTCCAAATACGATTGAAAAATTCCCACCAGCATTTGTTGAGATAGATAGGATATATTCGGCGTTTTGCAGCTCTGCAAAAAATATGAAAAACTCCCACCAAAATAATGGCTGCACCTAGCAGCCAATGAACAAACAGCGACGCAAAGCCAACAAGTAAAATAATTACTCCCTTTATCGGACTCCCTTTTACTTCCGATGTACTGAGAGAAGAAATATTACTTAGCTGGACTGCCGTGTTGCCAAATTCCATGCAGTTCCGTGAACTCTCACCGATCCCACATTGATTTCTCTCTTCAGCTTCAGATTTGCCATCATCGTTCCTCCCCACTTTTCATATGTAACAGATAGTTTTATTTTATCAGTCACCATGGAAACCGTCAACCTAAGTTTTTTCTTTTTCTCGCGATACACTGCATAAAAACAACATTCTCACTCTTAAAACGTCAAAAAAGCTCCCCCTTCAGCCACTCGGCCAAACGGGAAGCCTTCTTTTTTTTTTTGCACCTTATTTTTTGTTCCTTTTTATAACATGTCCCAGTATAAAACCAGATTAGTCATCCTCCGGCAGTATCCGATACATATGATCCAAAGGCCCCGGGCCATGGCCCAAGTCCAATCCGGCGGACAGTGCGCCGGTGAGGTAGTCCTTGGCCCGCCGGACGCTCTCCTCCAAACTGCAGCCTGCTGCCAGACCGCAGGCGATGGCGGAAGAGAGGGTGCAGCCGGTGCCGTGGGTGTTGGGATTGGAAATTCGCCGGGTCCGAGCCACAGCGCTTTCCCCTCCTCATACAGAAGGTCTGCGGCGTCCCCAGCCAAATGGCCGCCCTTGATGAGGACCGCGCACAACGGCAACGACGGGAGATTTCCCGGGCGGCCCGGAGCATGTCCCCTTCTGTTTCCACCGGCTGGCCGCTGAACACCTGGGTCTCCGGGAGGTTTGGCGTCACCAGGGTACTCAGAGGCAGCAGCTCCTCCCAAAGGGGCCCTGCGCCCTGCCTCCGAAAGGAGGCTGGTTCCGCTGGTGGACACCATCACAGGATCGACCACCACGTTTTTTGGCCCCATACTGCCGGAGCTTTGCCGCCACAGCTCGGATGGTCCCCTCCCCGGACAGCATGCCAATTTTGACGCTGTCCGGGGGATGTCGGTAAAAAAATGCAGTCCAGCTGTTTGGCCACAAAATCCGGAGAAATCTCCTGTACCCCGGATACGCCGGTGGTATTCTGGGCGGTGAGGGCCGTAATGACGCTCATGGCATACATGTGTTGGGCGGCAATGGTCTTGATATCGGCCTGAATGCCGGCCCCCCACCGCTGCAGTCGGAACCGGCAATAGTAAGTACTGTCTTCATATTTCTGTCTCCTTCCGGATCCCACGGCCCACCTATGCCCTAACCATTGCCTCCGAAAGCGCCCGGAAGCTCCCGGCTGGCCGTTTCCACATCCGGCGCGGCAAAATGGCGGAGACCAGGGCCACGCCATCCACGCCGCTTCCGGTCAGGGACAGAAGATTCTCCCTTTGAATGCCGCCAATGGCCACCACAGGGATGGACACCGCCCTGCAAATGGCCTGCAGGGTCTCATAGGACACCGGCATGGCATCCGCCTTGGTGGAGGTGGAAAAGACTGCGCCGACCCCCAGATAATCCGCGCCGTCCCGCTCCGCCTGCACCGCTTGCTCCACAGTCCGGGCGGATACGCCCAGAATCCGGTTAGGTCCCAGCAGGCGTCGGACCTCCCGGGCGGCCCGGTCCTTTTTGCCCCACGTGGACGCCGTCCGCGCCGCACTGTAAGGCGATTTCCACACGGTCATTGATGAGAAACGGGACCCCATAGGACCGGCAAAAGTGCCCCAATCTCCTCCGCTTCCACCAAAATGGCAGGGACTCCCAGAGATTTTTCCCCTGCAGCTGCACACACAGGTTACGCCGCCCCGAAGGGCCTGCTCCACCTGATCCCCCAGGGTCCCCTGCCCCACCCAGGCCCGGTCTGTCACAGCATACAGCCGCATGGTTTTCCCTATCGCACCTCATACCTGGCTCCTTTCTCCAGCTCCTCCGGCGTCAGGCGGAAATGGCGTCCATGAGATACACCCCAAAGGAAAGCCGTCCCGTCCTGCCCGGACAGCCGGGCAAAGGCCATTTCTCCGCAAAGCCCCATGACGCAGACGGCGGCGACGGCCCCTTCCAGAGGTTTGTCCGGATTGGCGGCCACAAAGGCTGCCGTCAGCGCCGAAAGCTGGCAGCCCATCCCGGTGACCCGGCACATCATGGGATGTCCGTTGCGGATGAACACAGCTTTGTCTCCATCGGTTACCACGTCAACTGCCCCCGTAAGGGCCACAACCGCCCCGGTCTTCCCCGCAAGGGTTTGGGCCAGGGCCGCCGTGGCCTCCAGATTCTCCTGGGTCACCTGGTCCGTTATGTCTGCATCCACGCCCCTCGCCCCGGCAGAGCCCAGGACCAAGGTCTTGATTTCGGAAGCGTTGCCCCGAATGACGGCAACCGGCACGGCGTCCAGCAGCTTCCCGGCCGTCTCCCGGCGGAAGCGGGAAGCCCCCACGCCCACCGGGTCCAGAAGGACCGGGATGCCCACTTCCCCCGCGTCCCCGCCGCCAGCATGGCGCTGGCGCTGCTGCGATGCAGCGTCCCCAGGTTGAGATACAAGCCGCTGCTGACGGCGGTAATCTCCGCTACCTCCTCCACATCATCGGCCATGACCGGAGAAGCGCCGCAGGCAAGAGGAGATTGGCGCAATCGCGGGCCGTCACATAATTGGTAATGCAGTGGACCAGGGGCGCCTGGCGCTTCACCTGGCGCAGCAGTTCCCCCCAGGGGCAAAGGACCATCTGCAGGTGGAGTCTCCCTCCGTTTCCTGAATTCCATGGTAGAACCTCCAGTTAAGTTGGGATATCCGGGGCACTCCCCTCAGGCCAGCGTTTCCTGCATGGGCTTCAATGCCTTTGCCTTTGCAGAGAGAACACCAAAATGCCCGACAGGATGGAACCAGCCGCCGTAGAGATCAAAAAGGGAACGATGTAGGCATAAAACGCCACACTGCCCGCTTCCTGGCCCATGAGGAATATAGCCACAGGATAGGCGCTGAGGCCTCCCAGGATGGCTGTGCCAAAGACCTCCGCCGCCAGGGTGAGGAGGAGGTTCCCCGTCCTCCGGTACGCAAGACCGCACAGCAGCGCGCCTATCATGCTGCCGGGGAAGGCCATGAGACTCCCCAAGCTCATGAGATTCCGCAGCAAGCTGGAGGTAAAGGCACCGGCCAACCCGTACCAGGGGCCCAGAAACACCGCAAACAGGATGTTCACCATATGCTGCACCGGGGCACATTTACTGCCGAATACCGGGAAGGAAAGGGGTGCTGCCTGCCACGGCAACGGCACACAGAAGGGCGGCAACCGCCAGTTTTTTCACTTGATTCTTTTTCATGTTGCAAACTCCTTTGAAGTGGTACAGAGAATTCGGCAGCCATGGCAGCGTCGCTTCCCTGTCCGAGTCTGGCGGACCCCTGGCCCGCCGGGAAGGTCGGTCGAGACTTACTGGTCTCCTCTCACGCCGGAACACGGCTTCCCTCGCTGCAAAGACACGGCGCAGGGCGCTCCCCCTCCGCCGGATATCTGGCCGCTCCACCTTTTCAAACAAGTTCCAATAAAAATCGGAGGCATCTTCCCAAAATGCCCCCGAAAGAATCAAGTTATGACTCCCTACGGCGGCATTATCCGCATCAGGTAAAGGGTCGAAGTCACACAACTTCCTCTCAGCCTGCTTCACAAAGCTCCCCCTGATTTTCCTTCATGATACCACGTTCACCCCGCCTTGTCAATTGCATCTCAAGCTCAAATTCAGCAAAACCGGAGCAGTGTGGCTTCCCACAACTGAAGCCAATGGCGGCCCCAAAGCGGGAGCCATCAAACCTTTCTCTTTTCAGAGTGGACAAGGTATGTTATAATGGCACCAACAGCGGTCCATACCGCCAATGGGGGTATACACCGGTCGAAAGGGCCAGTCGCTGAGCGCAGGCTGTACGTCCGGATCGGCCCCGAAGGGAGCGAACCATATGAAAGAACCAAAAGCCATGGCATATGTGAACATGTATGGCGTCTTGGGCACCCCTGGAAAATCTGTGCAGCTTGGACGAAGCTTCCAAAAAGATTCTCTCCGGTCTCAAAGAAGCCTGTAAGTCTGTGTTTTCAGGTCAAAGACGGCCCTTGCTGCACCTTCCACTTTACCCAGGAGGGCTGCCGCATGACCGAAGGGGACGGGGGGTGCACCTGCAAAAATGAACTTTTTCCTCGCCAGAAAAGTTCAACGCCCTCATTGGACGAAAATAAGCCCGGCCTACCCGGGAAAAACCCGGTGCAGCTTCTCCCCTTCCTCCTGGGTCCCTTCACCCAGCTGACGAACCGGCTCACAGAACTGCTCCGGCCTTCTGAAGAAGCACTCAAGGACCGGGCTTTTTTTGAAAAAAGCACCGTTCTCACCATGTACACCATTGCCGGAGCCATTTCCGCTCTGGCCAACACCGATTCCATTTCCCAAATCTCCGCCAGCTACACCGTGGATGGGGAGGTCTCTCTGGGGATTCGGGATGTAGCGCAGGGGACGATTTCCGTCCGGGACCACCATTTCACCACCCTCAAGGCCCCAGCGGAGCATCCCCGGGCCGTGATGGAATTCGCCACCATCGACCTGGCTTACGGCCTCTTCACCGGCCAGGTCTCCACCATCAACGAAATGTGCAAGGGCACCATCCACCTGCGAGGCATGCTCTCCATGGTGGATAACATCAACCGGATTCTGAATCGGGTGTCCGCGTATCTGTCTTAGGAGGAGCCGTTATGAGCAAATACCCTGAATACCAACACACCAAAAGCCGGGCCTGGTTTGACCGGGCGCTGCAGGTCATCCTCCGGGGTTTACGGCCATTTGGGGCCCTCCGAGGGCCTGTTTCTCCCCCTGGAGAAGTGGCCGCTCCTGTCCTCCAAGGCCAAGGGCGCCTATTTCTGGGACCTGGATGGGAACCCCTACCTGGACCTCATGTGCGCCTATGGACCCAATGTCCTGGGCTACGGCGACCCCGACGTGGACCGGGCCGCCATGGAGCAGCTGATGACCGGAAACTGCACCACCGCCCCCTCCTATAAAATGGTGGAGTGCGCCGAGCTGCTGGTGGACACCGTGGCCATGGCGGACTGGGCCTTCTTCATGAAAAACGGCACCGACGCCACCACCTTCTCCATCCTCACCGCCCGGGCCTTCACAGGGAAGAAGAAGAAATGCAGACATGGGATTTTCTCTGCGGGAAAGACATCTTTGGATCGGCTTACGGCCGTGAAAATAGGCGAATGGAAGAAAGATTTGGTTTTGTACAGCCGTATGCGGACGATCCGTTGACGAGATGCATTTGGCGGAGAATGCCTGGCTTCGTATTTGATCTATGGTGCCCATGGGCATGCTCCTGGGCGTAACGACGCCTTATCTCGTACTGAACTCCGCATTGACCGCTGCTTTTTGTACGGCGGCTGAAAAAAGGAGCGACGTAAGTGATCGTGACCCCGGGGATACCCTTTCGATAAAAAGACTTATTTATGGTGACGCGTGCGAATTACCGTGAGCTTCTGAAAGCGGCGTAAAATTTACGAATATACGCCCGGCTTCATTCATGCAAAACATATATATGCGACGGGGAATATGCGGTCGTAGGGACTATTATCAATACCGATTACAGGAGTCTTCGTTCCTGAATTTTGAATGCGCGGCGCTTTTGTATCGGAATTCGGCGATCGGAGCAATACGTAACTGAACGAAGTACAATGA
>VOFJ01003234.1_pt1 | contig 20156 bp, 27 predicted proteins | sample 5384081 | NCBI WGS metagenome assembly VOFJ01 (sample SAMN12384729, study PRJNA508395) | human gut metagenome | isolation source: healthy gut I | host: Homo sapiens | reverse complement strand
TTTTCAGATCCTTGACATACAGGCTGATACTACCTTCGAAAATACCGTCATGGCTCTGCAGGCGCAATTCGCGGATATTGGTATTCAATTCACCGGTAATCACCTGCGACAATTCCATCAGGATACCCACCCGGTCGATCCCCCGCAATTCAAGAATCGTCAGGTAGGACATCGCCTTATGGCTCGACCATGCAACCGGCGTCAGGTTATTGCCGTGCTGGCTGGCCAGCTTGATCAGCTCGTTGCAACTTTTTTTATGCACATCGACCTTGTGCGTATCGGGATTTTTGTAACCGACCACTTCATCGCCCGGAATCGGGTTACAGCACGGAGCGATCACAAATTGCGACTGTTCGAAATCCGCATCCGCTCCATCGGTCGCCTCGCGCGCTCCGGTCTCTTTGCCGGAATCCTTACCGCCGTTTTGGGTTTGGGCCTTTTTACGGTCGTCGCCATTGAGAAATTTGAACGGATTGGGGAATCTGTAGTGTCCAAAATTTCAATATTTTACTGGCTGAATTCTCGCGTAGCACCTTTTCCAGGCCATCCAAGTTTATAATCCCGGCGCCGAGCTTACTGTAAAACTCATCTTTCGTGGTACACTCGTACGCAGGGAGTACTTTACGAAATACGCGGGCACGGGCACTGGGGGGTATACCGAATTCGTGCAACCGGGCCTCGAATACCTCGCGTCCCCGGTTGATGTTATTGATCTTCTCCTTTTTGAGAAAACTGATGATGCACTGCTTCGCTTTCGTCGTGGCCACATGGTCGAGCCAGTCGGTCTTCGGTTTGACATTCTGCGAAGTGATAATCTCAATCTGGTCGCCGCTCTGGATCGGTGTAAAAATCGATTCGATTTTATGGTTGATCTTCGCCCCGATGGCACTGTTACCGATATTGGTATGAATGTCGTAGGCAAAATCCAGGGCCGTCGCTCCCTGCGGCAGTGTCCGGGATTCGCCTTTGGGTGTAAAAACAACAATTTCGTTGGTGTAAAGGCTTAATTTGAAGTTATCGAGAAACTCGACCGCATTTTCGGTCGGACTGTTCAACGCCTCGCGTACCTGCTTGATCCAACGGTCGAATTCACCTTCATCGCGTCCCTCCGCATCGGTGCTCTTATATTTCCAGTGCGCAGCGAAACCACGCTCGGCAATCTCTTCCCATCCTTTGCGAACGGATTTGCACCTCGACCCAGACGCCGTCGGGTCCCATAACGGTGGAGTGGAGCGCCTCGTAACCGTTGGCCTTCGGAATATTGACCCAATCGCGTAACCGGTCCGGTTTCGGTTTGTAAATATCCGTAACCAACGAATAGATATGCCAGCACTGCGATTTTTCCGGGATCAGCGGTGAAGGTTTGAACACGATACGGATCGCAAACAGGTCGTACACCTCCTCAAAAGGAATCTGCTTACGCTGCATTTTGGACCAGATCGAATAGACCGACTTGACGCGACCCGAAATCTCGAAATCGATCCGGTTCGCTTTCAGCACTTCGATCAGCGGAGCATTGAATTTCTCGATAAACCGGACTCGGTCCGGTTCAGTTTCGTGAATCTTCTGCTCGATCTGGCGGTATTCTTCGGGAAAACGGTACTTGAGCGTTAAATCTTCCAGCTCGCTCTTAATCGCATACAGACCAAGCCGATGGGCCAACGGAGGAGCGAACAGATAGATCGTCTCGCTTGTGATTTTCATCTGCTTGTGGGTCGGCATGCTGCCCAGTGTCCGAATGTTGTGCAACCGATCGGCGATTTTTTATTAAGATCACGCGTACATCGTCCGATAGGGTAAGCAGTACCTTGCGGAAATTCTCGCCCTGCTCCGATGTCTCGGTCTTGAATACCCCCGACATTTTGGTCAGGCCGTCTACCATCTGCGCGATTTTCGGGCCGAACATCGACTCGATATCATCGACCGTATAATCGGTATCCTCGACCACATCGTGCAACAAAGCCGCCACAACCGACTTGACCCCGAGGCCGATTTCATCGACTACGATCATCGCCACGGCCAACGGATGCAGGATATAGGGTTCACCTGAACGACGCCGCACACCCTCGTGGGCCTCTTTCGCCAGAAAAAAGCACGCTTGATCAGATCGGCATCCTTTTCAGTCTTGCAAATCTTCGTACAATGCTCCATCAGGCGGTCGAACGCCGTATCGATCAGCCTCTCGTCTTCCGGACTATATCCCATATCCGATACTCCTTCAACCCGTTCGTGTTAATTGGCCGTCAGCGCTGCGCGCACTTTGGTTTCGATCTCGTCGCGGAGCGCATCGTTGTTTTTCAACGCCTCCTTCACGGCATCACGGCCCTGTCCGAGCTTCTGATCCCCGTATGAGAACCAGGACCCGCTCTTCTTGATAATTCCGTTATCGACACCCAGGTCGATAATCTCGCCCAGTTTCGAAATCCCTTCGCCGTACATAATGTCGAATTCGGCGCGACGGAATGGGGGAGCGAGTTTATTCTTCACGATCTTGACTTTCGCACGGGCTCCCATCTGCTCCTCGCCGTCCTTGATCACCGATGCTTTGCGGATATCGACCCGGACGCTGGCATAAAACTTCAACGCATTACCGCCGGTTGTCGTTTCGGGATTGCCGTACACTACACCGATCTTGTCGCGCAACTGGTTGATAAAGATGCAGACGGTACACCGGTTTTTGCTGATGCTGGCGGTCAGTTTACGCAATGCCTGCGACATCAGGCGGGCCTGCAAACCCATTTTCGCTTCACCCATTTCGCCTTCGATTTCGGCCTTGGGTGTCAGGGGCTGCCACCGAGTCGATCACCACGATATCGATCGCACTGGAACGAATCAGGTGATCGGCGATTTCGAGCGCCTGCTCGCCGTTGTCAGGCTGCGAGATCAGCAACTCATCGATGTCCACTCCCAGTTTCTGGGCATAAGTGCTGTCGAACGCATGTTCGGCATCGATAAACGCGGCAATGCCGCCCGCCTTTTGCGCCTCGGCGATCGCATGGATCGCAAGGGTCGTTTTACCCGATGATTCGGGACCGTAGATTTCGATCACGCGGCCTTTCGGATAACCGCCGATACCGAGCGCCTGGTCGAGTGTAATCGAACCTGACCGGATAACCGGAACGATCTCCACCGCCTTGCTGCTCATTTTCATAATAGCGCCTTTGCCAAAATCCTTCTCGATTTTGTCCATTACGGCGCTGAGAACTTTCAGTTTCTCGGGATTTACCTGGGTTTTGTCTGCCATATAATTATCTCTGTGATATTTTCTATTGATACGCTTCCACGATCTGTTTAAAGTGGTCCTTGGTATTTACCTTGTCGAAAATCTTCTCTATCGTGCCATCGGGGCCGATCACAAACGTCGTACGCAAAATACCCATATAGGTACGCCCCCCATAAACTTCTTTTTCACCCCATACTCCGTAAGCGGCCGCAATACTTTTATCCGCATCGGCGATCAGCGGGAAATTAAGTCCATGTTTTGCGATAAAGCCCTGGTGCGACTTCACGCTGTCGGGACTCACACCGATTACCTCAAAGCCCATTCGCTGCAACTCGGCCCGGCCGTCACGCAAACTGCAGGCCTCGGCGGTACATCCAGGGGTGTTGTCTTTCGGGTAAAAATAGAGAATCACCTTCCTGCCTCGGAAATCCGACAGTGAAATGCTTTTACCGTCCTGATCGGTACCGGTAAACAGAGGGGCTTTATCGCCGATTTTCAACTGGGTCATACTATGCCTCTTTTCGTGAATATACGGTTTAAAGGTACGAAATAAAAGTGAAATTTAAAGCAGAAAAGCAAAGAAGGTTATGAACGAGAACTCCCTGTCAGACCGCTAAAAGCCGATTTAAACGGGAGTTGCATTATTTTCCCGTTATTTTTTGTCGGAAGAGTCATACACTCCAGCGTTGTACGGCTCCCTGTAACGGTCTTTGCAGCGTACAACCGGTATGGTACGAAAAAAGCACCGACAGGACAAAAAACGGAAGCCTATAACTTTTGATTATAACAGATAAAAAGATTGAATGACATCTCCGCAAAGAAGTTTCTATTTTTATATCGCATTTCAAAAGAATAGCAAGATCATGTATAAACAAATTATCCGGCCTCTTTTATTTTTAATGGATCCCGAAAAGGCACATTCCTTGTTGGTGTCCTGCCTCAAAAGGTTACCGGCATCTGCCCTGGTGCAGGTATTGGGTGCGTCGTTTTTACGCTTATCCCGATAAACACTGGGTATGGAATGATCTTGTTTTTAAAAAAACCGCATCGGGTTATCGGCCGGTTTTTGATAAAACGGCCGAGGCTTTTGATGAACTTGCCGATTTAGGGTTCGGATTTATCGAGATTGGAACCGTCACCCCTTCTCCCCCAGAAGGAAATCCCCGGCCACGTATTTTCCGCCTTGTTGAGTGTGACTCACTGATCTCGCGTACCGGATTCAACAATCCCGGTCTGGACATGATAAAAAATTGCGGATTGCACAACGGCGCAACTCCTACGTATTAGGCATTAATATTAATAAGAATCCGTCCTCGGAAGGCAAACAGGCCATAGACGATTTCTTATCTTTATACAGAGAATTGTATGATACAGCCGATTACTTTACCATCAATTGGAATTCAGTGGAAACGGAAGTAATGGAACAGGCGCTTACTGCTCTGGCATGGCTTTTCAGGAAACACGAACAAAACATGTTCCATTGTTGCTGAAATTACCGGCCGACCTTACGGAAGAGGCGCTGAATGTCGTTACAGCGTGCATCGACAACTATAAAATAGATGGTGTGATCGCTACGGGCCCGACGATGGACCGAACCTACCTGACTGCTTCACTCAACCGATTGCAAAAAATTGGGACAGGAAGCATCAGTGGAAAAGGTATCGGAGATAAATCGTTTAGAATAGTGAAATTTCTGCGGGGCCACGTCGGAAAGAATGTACTGATCGTAGGGGCAGGAGGAGTGATGACTCCGCACGATGCTCGGAAAATGCTGGATGCAGGAGCCGACATGATACAAATTTACTCCTCCTTGATTTATGAGGGACCGGCTATCGTAAAAAAAATGATCAAGGCAACCCAATAAAATATAAAACTATGGAACGTAATTTTACCGAATGGCCATTGGGCAGTACCGACCAGGGCGCCACTCTCTCAATATATCGGGCCAACCAGACTCGTAGCAACGCTGTAATTATGTGTCCAGGCGGCGGTTTCAATCAAGTGGCTATGGATCATGAAGGATATGCTTTCGCCGATTGGTTTCATCAACAGGGGATCACTTATGCCGTATTGAAGTATCGTATGCCTCATGGGCATGTCGAAATTATTCGGGAAGATATCCGTGAAGCGATTCGCCTGATACGCGCCCGGTCCGCGGAATGGGGGATTCAACAGGTAGGAGTGATGGGGGCTTCTATCGGAGGGTATATTGCCGCTACGGCTGCAACTTTGTACCATGGAATGGACCGCGCCGATTTCCAGATTCTGCTTTATCCGGTGATCAGCATGACGGACCAACTGACACATTTGCCCTCGCGATGCAGAATGTTAGGAGAGAATATTCCCGAAGCAGAAAAAAAAGGCGCTCTCGCTTGAACTGCATGTTACCAAAGAAACCTCTTCTGCATTTATTGTCTTGGCAGAAGATGATCAGACCGTGTCACCGCTTAACAGTCTCGCCTATTACACGGCATTGTTGAAACATGGGGTCTCTGCCGAATTGCATATTTACCCCCAAGGAGGACACAGCTTTGGGTTTTGCGACAGCTTTATATACAAGAACCTATGGACTAACGAATTGAGCCAATGGTTAAACGCTCTTTAACGCAGCAATCCGATAATAATCCTAAGACCAAATACAGCAACGGAAAAACACTGGAAAACTTTCCTTTTCTCATTCACCTGGCTCCGAAGAGACTATTTCGCCAACACGCGCTTCTCGATCTCCTCGATCTGGTGACGGAACACTTTGTCTGTCTCCATCAGGTTCGAAATCGCCTTGCAGGCATGGAGTACCGTCGCATGGTTCTTTCCTCCGATCGAAGCCCCGATAATAGTCAGCGGCGCTTTCGTATGCTGTTTGCTCAGGTACATCGCGATCTGGCGCGCCTGTGCGATCTCACGCGTACGACGCGGCGACTTGAACTTCTCCTCCGGCAATCCCAGGTATTCACACACCACTTTCTGAATGTGATCGATCGTAATCTCCTTCTGCGTAAACTGTACGTACACTTTCAGTATCTCCTTGGCCAGCGTGACCGTAATCTTTTTGCCGAGGAACGATGCATTCGCCACCAACGACGAGAGAGCTCCCTCTATCTCACGGACATTCGCATTGATATTATCGGCCAGGAAATCGACCACCTCGTCCGGCACATCGGCCCCGAGACGAAGCGCTTTTGTTACGGATAATCTTGACCTTCGTATCCAGGTCCGGCAACTGCAACTGCGCCGACAACCCCCATTTGAAACGGGTCAGCAACCGCTGCTCGATGTCTTTCAGTTCAACGGGCGGCTTATCCGACGTCAGCACGAGCTGCTTGCCCGACAGGTGCAGATGATTGAAGATATTGAAAAAAGCGTTCTGCGTCTTCTCCTTACCGGCCAATTCCTGAATATCGTCGATAATCAACATGTCGAGCATCTGGTAGAAGTGGATGAAATCATTGATCTCACCCGACCGCACCGCATTGGTAAACTGGGCCTGGAATTTGTTCATCGACACATAAAGTACCTGCATCGACGGACGGCGTTGTTTAGCTTCCATGCCGATCGCCTGCGCGATATGCGTCTTGCCAAGCCCCGAATCCCCCATATATAAAAGGATTAAAAGGGGTTGCACCCGGATCGACAGCCACCGAAAAACCTGCCGAACGGCACAAGCGATTACAATCGCCCTCGACGAAAGGTATCGAACGTATAATTCGGATTCAGTTGCGGGTCGATTACCAGCTTGCGGATACCCGGAATCACGAACGGATTCTTTATATTTGTCGTGTTCGTCTGCGTGGCAAACGTATTGATAGCCGTCATATCGGCATCGGAAACCACGGTGGAAGCCGGCTGCTCGGCCTGGGGCACCGCATAGCGCAACTTGGTTTTCAGCCCGAATTGCTGATGGATGATCGGGGTCAACAACGGAATGAAGTGCTTCTCAATGTGATACACATAGCTTTCGTTCGGAACGCGCAGCTTCAGGGTCGTTCCGTCGAAATCGAGCGGCACGATCGGCTTGAACCATTTGGAGAACTCTTCGTCAGAGGTCTGCTCCTTTATCTGGGACAAGCACATTTGCCACACGTCTCCGTATGTCCGATTTTTTAACGATCATCGTATTAAGGTGGGTTATTTCTGATTTCCGTAGGACAAAATTGTAAATAACAATATGAAAAAAAAACACGGGGGTATCATATTGTTTGTTTAACAAATATTTATATAGAAGAATAAGGGCTTTCCGGGGGTCTAAATTTAACCGTTTGATATAGAGTATTCAGAAAAATAATTCGTATTTTTGTTTATAAGTTTTTTTCGACCTGAATGTTCCGTAATTATAAATAAAACACATAAAATCATGAGTGAAAATCTGGACCAAATCGTGCAGGGAAAGCCCAAAAATGGCTGGACGGCAACTATGACTCAAAGACAAAAAGATCAGGTTAAATACCTGATGGAAAACGACAAAAAAAGAGCTTACCGAAAGTTTTTATAAAGATCTGGAATTCGGCACAGGCGGCTTGCGCGGCATCATGGGGGTCGGCACCAACCGCATGAATGTCTACACGGTCGGAATGGCCACCCAGGGGTTAGCGAACTACCTGAAAAAAGCCTTTCCGCACGAACACATCAAAGTGGCTATCGGACACGACAGCCGCAACAACAGCCGGCTCTTTTTCCGAACAGGTCGCATCGATTTTCGCAGCCAACGGATTCAAGGTATACCTGTTCGATTCGCTACGTCCGACCCCGGAACTCAGTTTCGCGATCCGGCGGTTGGGATGCCAGAGCGGGGTAGTAATCACGGCATCGCACAACCCCAAGGAATACAACGGCTACAAGGCATACTGGGCCGACGGGCGCAGGTAACCCCTCCGCACGATAAAAAAACATTATCGCAGAAGTAGAGAAGATCACTTCCCCCCCGACGAGTAGTACTCACCACCCAGAGAGCAAAGACAACATCACTATTCTGGACGAGACTTTCGACGAAATCTACCTGGACGCCGTCCACGGCCTATCGCTTTCGCCCGAAGCCATTGCAGCGAACCGGGACATGAAAATCGTCTACACGCCGCTGCACGGCAGGGAGTTATCCTCGTTCCCGCATCCCTCCGCAAATTCGGTTCCGCAACATCATTACGGTCAAGGAGCAAAACATTCCCGACGGCAACTTCCCGACAGTCGTTTCGCCGAATCCGGAAGAACGCGCCACAATGAAGATGGCGCTCGATTTGGCTGCCAAAGAGAAAGCCGACCTGGTATTGGCAACAGATCCCGATGCCGACCGCATCGGAGTGGCGATTCAAATGAAAACGGGGAGTATATACTGCTTAACGGCAATCAAACCTGCGCATTGTTGACCTATTACCTGATCAAGCGCTGGAGCGATTTGGGACGGCTCGACGGCAAGCAATACATCATCAAAACCATCGTAACGACCGGACTGATCAACCGAATCGCGGAAGCATTCGGAGTTAAATGCTTCGAGTGCCTGACCGGCTTCAAATACATCGCCGAAATCATCCGCGAACACGAAGGCAAAATGCAATACATAGGGGGACGGCGAGGAGAGTTTCGGCTTCTTGGCCGGCGATTTCGTCCGTGATAAAGATGCGGTGAGCGCCTGCTCACTGGCAGCCGAAGCGGCAGCTTGGGCCAGAACCCAAGGCATGACACTGTACGACCTGCTTAAAGATATATATGTCAAATACGGCTTCTACAAAGGAAGCGATGGTTTACATCGTCCGTAAAGGCAAGGAAGGTGCAGACGAGATCAAGAAGATGATGGATGACTACAGGGCCAATCCGCCCAAAACCATAGGCGGTTCTCCTGTGATTACTATCAAAGATTACCTTTCATCCGAATCACTGGATGTCCGCGACGGAAAACGTTCGACGATCGGTATGGAGAAATCCAATGTACTGCAATTTTCCACCGAAAACAACACGGATCGTCTCCATCCGGCCTTCCGGAACAGAGCCGAAGATCAAATACTATTTCGGCATCTGTGAAAAACTGCCGTCGAAAGAACAATTCGATGCCGTGCAGCAGAAACTGGACAAACGACTAAAAAGAACTCGAGACCGAACTGAATCTGGACTAAAAATTCACACAAATTTATGGCTTCTATATTCACACGTATCATACAGGGGTGAAATTCCCTGCTACAAAGTGGCCGAAGACGACCGCTATTTTGCATTTCTGGACATCAACCCGCTCACCGAAGGCCATACGCTGGTCGTCCCGAAAAAGGAGACCGACTACCTGTTCGACTTGGACGACGACACACTGGCAGGCATGGTGCTTTTGCAAAGCGAATCGCAAAGCGGATAGGGGGAGAAAATAACATGTAAAAGGGTTGCCGTGGTCGTGCTTGGACTGGAAGTACCGCATGCACATATCCACCTGATTCCAATCAATAACGAAAAAGATGTCGATTTCCATCGGGAGAAACTAAAACTTTCACCGGAGGAGTTCAAGCGCATATCGACAATGATCACATTGTAAATAAACCACTTACACTCCATGTAAAGCACCCTATTACAGGGTGCTTTTTTTTAACATAATTAAACGCTCGGATTACAGATATAAAATCCAGACAAACACCGAAATAGGGCAGAGTCTAATGTAATTAACTTTTCAGCAATTACACAATTCATGGATTACATTTGTAATTCAGGTTAGTGCAAAGGCCTCCCATATTTATCACATTTGTAACCACGAAAACGTAAAAGTGGGGCGTAGCTACTGGATTACATCTGTAACCACATTCTTTTGCCGAAATTTATCGCTTTACTTTACCTGGCGATTAAATCATTTTACATATTATATTTAAGTGCATTATAATCAATTAATTGATTTAAATTACATCATGTTTACATTTAATATACCGACTGACTTAAATACGACCTAATGCATACGCGGGGGGCTTTATCCATGTTTAATATCACACAAATATACTAATAGTCAAATATTTAAACATATTTACATAAATCAATAATGCACTTTAATCAAATAGATTACTATCAATACTGCGGATTAAATATTACTATTTACATTTGTAACAAACATTGTCGCATTTTATTTGTTTCCTTTTGTATGCAACCTTCGAATTTATTTGCATAAATATGTTAACTTTGTAAAAACGAGAAACATGAAAGATCGGCTGGAAAAATTCATAAAAAACGGAAGGTTTGACTCCTTCACGTTTTGCAGAAATAATGGGCGTACAACCATCGAGCATCTCACACATCCTAGGTGGCCGGAATAAACCCAGCTTCGACTTCATTGAGAAAATGCTGCAGCGTTTCCCGAAACTCAATCCAGATTGGTTGCTTCTAGGTAAAGGCAACATATACCGTTCAATTTCCGACAATACGGTCACACCGATCACAACTTCGTCGTCACAGGCGACGATCATCCCCGCTGCGACAGAAACGAATGATGCATCGAATACGAATCGGGCATCATCTTCGGGAGACTCAATGGGAACAACCACGATAACCGAAAATAATCAACAAAAAGCGGAGGGATCGTTATTTGATTTTACCGACAATTTAACTCCGCGAGAATCGCATAAAATGAATCAACATGGACAGTCCCTTGGAAAAATCGATTTTCAAGAAACTAATCCTTCAACACATCAGACTCCGGAAATCGCTCCGAATCATTCGACACAGTCTAAAATGGGTACAACCACACGAGCAGGAACCGGGTCAAAATCTCAGAGCGACTCCCAGAATCACACTAGAATCATGAATGATGTCCGGCAAACATCCGGAATCGAGCGAATCATTATTTTCTTTAAGGACAAAACTTTCATCTCTTATACTCCGGAAGAATAACTAATGAATTATAATTTATATTATGTTAAATAATGTGGTGCGGATATCCTTAATACTATAATCTCAGGTCCGTTTGCATAGTTTTTGCTGTTCTGCTTTGCATTGACTACCTTTATCATCCGATTCAATGCCCGATCACATCATCGTATGAAACTCCGAATACCACTTATTACAATAGTTTTGTGTGGCTTGATTGTAACCATGTGCACCAAACCGCAAAGCAACCATCCTTCTATTGCTGTCAGTATCGCGCCGTTGCAATATATCACGGAACAGATCGCCGATTCCGATTTTCGTATCAATGTCTTGGTTCCTTCGGGTGCCAGTCCGGAAACCTATGAACCCTCTCCGGCACAAATGCAACAAGTCGCTCAATCCCAATTTTATATTCATACCGGATTAATCGATTTCGAACGAAACCTCCAACAGGCTATTCGGAATAATATGCCTGATGTTCAACAAATCAACGTCTCAGAAGGAGTCGAACTAATTGCCGGTGACTGCGAACACAATCATCAGAATAACAGCGAAAAGATCGTACACGATCATGAGGTCGCCGCCACGCACGGACATACTCACGTCCAAGGCGTCGATCCCCACATTTGGAATTCGCCCAGGACAGTCAAGCAAATCGCTGCGACTATTTACGAAGCATTGGCACGGCAATACCCGGATTCGGCCCGATACAAGGATAATTATCACCGGTTCATTTCACGCCTGGATTCGCTCGACAGCCAATTGACCGCCCTGTTCGGCCCCCATACCCACCATGCCTTTATCATCTATCATCCGGCACTTACCTATCTGGCCCGGGATTACGGATTGCAACAAATCGCACTGGAAAACGAAGGGAAGGAACCATCGGCCGAACACATGCGCCGGATTATCGACACGGCACGCAACCTGAATCTGACCAAACTTTTTTATCAGCGTCAATTCAGCAAAAGTACGGTGGATGCACTGGCAAGAGAGTTGAATATTCCTGCCGTCCCAATTGACCCATTGGCTCCGGATGTGATTAATAACACATTAGAAATAAGCAAACTAATTGCTCAACCATGAGTCTGATCTCTCTGAAGGATGTCTCGGTCGGCTATGATGACCGGCAAAAGTACTGGATCATGTCAATCTGGACATACTCCCGAATGATTTTATCGGTGTGATCGGTCCGAATGGAGGTGGCAAGACGACATTGGTAAAAACGATCCTCAAGGCACTCCCCTATTCCGGTGAAGTACAGTACTCACCAGTGATCGGTAGCGACGGTTACAGGGCTATCGGCTACCTGCCACAGGTATCCGACATAGACAAATCCTTTCCAATATCGGTCTGTGAAGTGGTGCTTTCCGGGTTGCAGGCCCGTAAACGGTTATTTGGCCGTTACCCGCAGCCGATAAAGCCAAAGCCTTGCAACTGCTTGACCTCTGCGGTATCGAGTCGATTGCCCGGCGCCCCTATCGGAGAGCTCTCGGCGGCCAGTTGCAACGTACGTTGCTTTGCCGTGCGCTGATCTCCGACCCGAAAGTGCTGATCCTCGACGAGCCGGCAAATTTCGTGGACAATAAATTTGAAAAGGAGTTGTACGCAATTCTGCGGCACCAACTCAACGACCGGATGGCAATCATTATGGTGTCGCACGATCTGGGAACGATCACCTCTCATGTCAAATCGATCGTCTGTGTCAACCGGCATGTGCACCGGCACAACTCAAACGTCATCACACCCGAGCAATTGCACAACTACGACTGTCCCATCCAGATCGTTTCACACGGCACGGTTCCGCATACCGTACTCGAAGAGCACGCGGATTAAACGTTAAACGAGCGTAGTATTTCGAATCATTCGACAACAAAACGACGGGAGCCGGAGCGATAATCGCCCGGCTCCCGTCGTTTCCCCGTAAATAAAACAAAATTATTTGCAGATATCGCTCAGTTTCCGAACAAATCATCCGTTCCGCTGATCATATCCCGGCGGATCTGCGCATAGTGTTTGCGTACCAGGCTTTTATTCTGCTTGTCTGCCGGATTATTCACTTTCTCGTACAAATTATTACGCATCGCAACGGCCTCTTCGATCACCGATACGATCGCATCACGCTTCTCCACGTTGAAATAAAGCGCCATATAGCCATCCGAAATCACTTCGCTGACCAGATAATCTATCTCGTTCTTAATGCCTCTGATACTTGCCATAACTATTTGAATTTGATTTGCAGACAAAGATAGTAAAAACTATCGGAAAATGAGCGGTTAAAGCGGATTTTCAGTATTCCCGGTTTCCCATTCGGCCCACGTTTCCCCGATAAAATCGGCCAAATCACCCGCGTTCACTCCCTCTTGTCCATAATACTGCGTCGCTTTGTCTCCCGCTTTTCCGTGCAGGTATACCCCGACAAGCGCCGCCGGCAATGGAGGATAACCGCGTGCCAGTAGGCCGGTAATCAATCCTGTGAGCACATCGCCACTCCCCCCCTTTGGCCATACCCGCATTGCCGGTAGGATTGAAATAACAAATTCCCTCGGGAGTACAAACCATCGTATGCGCCCCTTTCACCACTACATAAGCCGACAGCCGACGGGCCAGTTGCCGTACTCGTTCGTTGCGGTCTGCATCATCTTCCCACTCCCCGACCAATCTCCGTAATTCGCCCGGATGCGGCGTCAATATAGAACCGGCAGGCACCAGTTCCTGCAAACCGGGATCGGCAGCCAACAAATTCAGTGCATCCGCATCGATCACCATCGGCCTGCCGCATTGCAGCAGAGCTTCCAAAGCCCGAGCGGTCTGGAGTCGCTGCCCTAATCCCGGTCCGACACCGATTGCTGTAAACCGCTGGGGCTGTTGGGGTAAATGCGAAAAACAGGGTTGTTCATCCCCACTGACCATTGCCGCAGGATGGTTGGCCTGCAGTGCAACACGCTCTTCCCGGGAAGGTGTACGGTTACCAGTCCGCATCCGGAACGGAGCGCGGCACCGGCAGCCAATACCGCAGCACCGACCATCCCCTCCGAACCACAAACCAACAAAGCGTGGCCGAAACATCCTTTATGCCCGAAGCGAGGGCGCGGCAATAACATTTTGCGGATTAATTCCTCATCTACATAAAAAAATACGGCGTACCGACCTGTTCCATATATGCCTCAGACAGGCCGATCGGCAACACTGTCACCACACCGGCGCACTCCCCCGCTTCGGGAAGCAACAGCGATAATTTCGGAAATTCAAGGGTAAGCGTCACATCGGCATGCACGATCAAACGGCCCGGCAGATTGCCATATTCGGTCACCATTCCCGAAGGAACATCGATCGACAGTACCCGGCAACCGGAAGCATTGATCTGCCGGATCGCATCGGCGGCCAGACCCGTTACCTCGCCCCGCACCCCAGTACCCAGCAATGCATCCACAATCACGGTTCCGGAATCAGGCAGAGTGTCAAACCGGGTAGACACACGCACCCCTTTGGGCAAACGTCCCAGGTTCGTCCGGCATTCCGTTGACAATTGATCCCTGCCGAAGACCACAACCGCCTCACAAAGGTATCCTACCTTGTGCAACATCCGCGCAACAGCCAGGCCGTCGCCGCCGTTATTCCCCTTACCCACAACGAATAGCAACGGCACATCCTGCGAAATATGATTGCATATCCATTGCGCAATAGCCTCCGATGCTCGTTCCATTAACGCAAGGCTTTCGATCGGTTCATGCTCAATCGTAAAGCGGTCTGCCTCCCGAATAGCTGTCCCGGTTAAAATCTTCATGTCGATACGTATATTTTATAACGGGATATCCCCGTTGCTTGCTGCCGAAAATCACCGTTCTTCAGGCCATTCCACTGTCGGGGATGCTCTTCTTCGGCGACCACATCCTCATCCCAACGGAACGGATCAATCAACGGGATTTTGAAATGCATTCGTCCGGTGGATAAATCCGGATATATCAGCCGAGGACAAATACGGAATGTTCGTCCGAATCCGTTCCGGACTCCAATCCCACCACCGTATTTTCAATAAGGTACCGATCTGTTCCTGATCGAACCGGAACCGGATCACCTTGGCAGGAATCCCTCCATACAGGGCATACGGGGGCACATCCCTGACAACGATGGACCCTGCGGCGATAATCGCACCGTCCCCGATCGTCACACCGCTTAGAATCGTCACCGAAGAGGCTATCCATACATCATTACCGATGGTGATCTTCCCATGCGAAGAGGGCATCTCCCGGGTAAAATACCTCTCTTTCTTGCTCAAGAAACGTTCGCTCAACGGAAAAGTAGAAACCCATTCAACCGGATGGATGCCACCCGTAATCACGGTGACGTTCTCGGCTATCGAACAAAACTTGCCTATCTCCAGGTCAACGGCATTCCCCTGAATTCCTTGACATTCAAATTATAGACGCCGTAAGTATAATCACCTACGGAGATCATTCCCTTTCGGATCAGCCTGCGTATCCTGTATTTACGCTGATACTGCAACAGTTCGTTCAACCGTCTGGAGAGCCATCGTTTCATGGGGTCAAGTCTTCGTTAATCAAAAAAAATCAGTCCTAAGCGACTTTCAAGCAAACTCTCCGGAACAGAAAAACTTTGCTTATATTCTCCTGATTCCTACCTACGATCCGAAATCGTCGTACATGATGTTCTCTCCCGGTACGCCCAACTCATCGAGCATCTGGTTGACCGCCGCATTCATCATCGGCGGCCCGCAAAGATAGTATTCGATATCTTCAGGCGCTTCATGGTTTTTGAGGTAGTTTTCAAATACGACTTTGTGGATAAAGCCCACATAGCCGCTCCAATTGTCCTCTTCCTTCGGGTCGGAAAGCGCGATATGGAAATGGAAGTTCGGGAACTGCTTTTCGATCTCTTCGAAATCGGATTCGTAGAAAATCTCGCGTTTCGAGCGCGCTCCGTACCAATACGTGACAGGAGCGGTAACCTTTTGGGTTTTGAACAAATGGAAAATGTGCGAGCGCATCGGCGCCATACCGGCTCCGCCACCGATAAACATCTTTTCGTTGGGTGTATCCTTGACGAAAAATTCGCCGTAAGGCCCTGATATAGTCACTTTGTCGCCCGGTTTAAGCGAGCGAGAAGATATACGACGAGCAAATGCCCGGATTGACCTTCATAAAGCTCCCTGCAGTCCTGTCCCAGGGCGGTGTGGCGATACGGATATTCAGCATAATGATATTGCCTTCGGCCGGATGGTTCGCCATCGAATAGGCCCGGAACGTCGGCTCCGGATTGCGCGTCACGAGTCCCCACATTTTCATCTGGTCCCAATCTTCACGATATTCGGGCGCGATGTCGAAGTCGCTGAATCTGATCTCATCGTACTTCGGAACATCGATCTGGATGTACTGTCCGGAACGGAACTTCAGTGTCTCGCCCACCGGCAGTTTCACAACGAATTCCTTGATAAAAGTCGCGACGTTATTGTTCGAAACCACCTCGCATTCCCACTTCTTGACCCCAAGCACCGCATCTCCGACCCGGATCTTCAGGTCCTCCTTCACTTTGACCTGACAGCCCAAACGCCATTTTTTTCAGCCTGCTGGCGCCGGGTAAAAAAGTTCACCTCGGTAGGAAGTATCTCACCGCCTCCGTCTAGCACCTGACACTTGCACATCCCGCACGATCCGCCGCCTCCGCAGGCCGACGGCAAAAAACCGTTATTACCGAGCGTACTGAGCAACGTGCTTCCCGGCGAAACGGTCAATACCTTCTCCCCCTCGTTAATATCGATCCGGACTTCGCCCGAAGGCATCAGTTTCGCTTTGGCATAGAGCAGCAGCGCCACCAGAATAAGCGTCACCACCAGAAAGGCTGCAATGGCTACAATAATTGACAAACCCATTATTTTATGGTTTTCGCGTTATTTTACATTTTTTCCCGTTACAACTGGATCCCGAGGAAAGTCATGAAAGCAATTCCCATCAGTCCGGTCAGTATGAAGGTGATCCCGGCACCGCGCAGCGGCGCAGGCACATTCGAATAGGCCAGTTTCTCACGGATGGCTGCCATCAGGATAATCGCCAGCCACCACCCGATACCCGATCCGAGCGCAAAAGCAGACGCTTCACCCAGCGTAGCGTAATCGCGTTCCTGCATAAACAGCGAACCACCCATAATCGCACAGTTCACGGCAATGAGCGGCAGGAAAATCCCCAGCTGGTTGTAGAGCGTCGGCGTGAATTTCTCGACCACCATTTCGACGAGCTGTACGAACGAAGCGATCACTGCGATAAAAACGATAAAGCTGAGGAAACTCAGGTCGATCATTTGGCTTCCACCTACCCCGTATTTCGGATCGACCCAACCAAGCGCTCCGGGCGAAAGGACATATTCGTTGAGCAGGTAGTTCAGCGGTACGGTCATCACCATCACGAACGTGACGGCAATCCCGAGTCCCATCGCCGTCTTGACGCTCTTGCTGACTGCAATGTAGGAGCACATGCCGAAAAAAGAAGGCGAAAACCATGTTTTCGACAAAAATCGCCTTGACGAATATGCTCAGTATGTTTTCCATATCGTGGATTTTTTAGCGGATGCGGGTTTATTTTTCAATCAAGTTCTTGTTGCGGCTGCGCTGCACCCAGATAATCAGTCCGACCCCGATCAGCGCCATCGGCGGCAGCAACATCAGGCCGTTGTTCTCGTAAAAACCGCCGTTTTTGATGTACCAGCTCGCAGGAACAACCTGATACCCCCACAAGGTTCCGGCCCCGAACAGTTCGCGGAAAAACCCGAGGATCAACAGGATAATCCGTAACCGACACCATTGCCGACACCGTCCAGGAACGAAGGCCACGGCTTATTGCCCAACGCGAATGCCTCGATACGCCCCATGATGATACAGTTGGTAATGATCAACCCGACAAATACCGAAAGCTGTTTGCTGACATCGTAAACGAAAGCCTTTAGCACCTGGTCGACCAGAATGACGAGCGCGGCAACGACCACCAATTGTACGATAATGCGGATACGGTCGGGAATACCTTTGCGTATCAGTGAGATAATCATGCTCGAAAAGCCTGTCACGACGATCACCGAAAGCGCCATCACGAAAGCGGGCTTGAGCTTCGCCGTCACGGCCAATGCCGAGCAGATACCCAGAATCTGTACCGTAACCGGGTTATTCTGACCGAACGGAGAGGTCAGCAATTTGAGGTTTTTAGCCGAAAAAAACGGCGCTTTTTCCTTTTTATCACTCATGTCCATCGGATTTATCGGTTGATGTTCCGGCTGTTGTATCCGAGGGTATTGCCCCGGTTACAGTACCGTCCTGCAAAGCGCTTTCCTCATGACCCGTTCCAACCGGTATGCCACCGGCAGAGACTGAATCCGCCGCGCTGGAAGAAGAGGCGATATCACCGGCTGCCGCACGCTGCTTGCGAATATAGGCATCGTAATCACTCAGACAGTTCTTCAGCATATTCTCCACACCGCGCGAAGTCAGCGTGCCGCCCGAGAGCGCATCCACGGCATAGGGATCGTTCGGATCGGCACCTCCCTTCTGTAAGGTAATCGCAACCACATTGCCCTGCGGGCCTAAAATCTGCTTGCCTTTGAATTGTGCCTGAAAAAGCCGGTGTAGCAATCTCTGCTCCCCAGACCGGGCGTCTCGCTTTTGTGGTCGAAGACCGCCCCGTCCACCGTATCCCAATTGTCGCCCAAAGCAATATAGCCCCACACAGGCCCCCAAAGTCCGGTACCCCAGACCGGAATCACGTAACTGACGATTCCCTGATCGTCCCGGCTGACGAAAACTGGCAACACGCGATCCTGCAACGGTTTATCGTATTCGGCCTTTAGATTGATCAGCAGGTTGAAAGCATCTGCACCTTCGACCCGGTCGCCCGCCGCATTGACCGCATAGCTGTCAACGATATATTTCCGATATTGTTCGGTAATGTAAGCCGATTTATCCGCTACATGATCCGCATCACCGCCCTGGCCCACCGAACGGAGAATGTCCCCCATCTTCTCGATCCGCACGTTCTCGGCCTGTATACCGCCGAGTGACAAGGAGACGAACGAGAGCACAGCCGCGACGATGACGACCATCACCGAGGCATAAAAAGGATAATATAGCTGTTGCTGTTCTTATTCATGGCAGTCTCTTTTACTTTACTGTTTTGAGCCTCCGGGTACGCCTGCGGATATTGGCCTGCACGACATAATAGTCGATCAGCGGGGCCACTGCATTCATCAGCAGGATCGACAGCATCATACCCTCCGGATAACCCGGATTGACTACCCGGATCAGTACAGCCATCACGCCGATCAACAGTCCGTAAATATACTTGCCGGTGTTGGTCTGGCTACCGGTTACCGGGTCGGTGGCCATAAATACGGCGCCGAACGCGAAACCACCCATCAGCAGGTGGTAGTAAGCCGGGATGTCCATATAAGCGTTCAGCCCGATCAGGTTGAACAGCAGGCCCATCAGGTAACCTCCGGCAAAGACGCTCAGCATAATACGCCACGAGGCTATCCCCGTCCAGAGCAGGATTACCGCACCGATCAGGATCGCCAGCTTCGACGTTTCGCCGATCGAACCGGGCATCGTACCGAGAAACCATTCGAGCGGTCCTCCCTGCGTCCAAATAATCTCTTTGGTATGGTTCAATACCGCCGAAGCCGCATCGCCCAGCGGCGTAGCACCGGAAAATCCGTCTACAATGCCTTCGCCCTTGGTCAGCCCTGCAATCCAGACTTTCTCCCCGGAGATATAAGGCGTGTAAGCGAAAAGACAAAAAGCCCGCGCCAACAGCGCCGGGTTGAAAAAATGTTCATGCCTGTCCCCCCCGAATACCTCCTTGCCGATAATGACAGAAAAGGCGGTCGCGACAGCCACCATCCACAACGGGATATCGACCGGCATCACCAACGGGATCAGCATACCTGTCACGAGGAAACCTTCATTGACCTCGTGGCCGCGGATTTGCGCCGAAATAAATTCGATCCCCAACCCGACCACATAAGAGACGATAATGATCGGCAATACTTTCAGAAACTGCGGCGGAGACGGTGGTCACGCCGCCGTGGAGGCGCGGGCGCGTTTCTTCGCTTAAGGCGT
>VOFJ01000759.1_pt1 | contig 20181 bp, 30 predicted proteins | sample 5384081 | NCBI WGS metagenome assembly VOFJ01 (sample SAMN12384729, study PRJNA508395) | human gut metagenome | isolation source: healthy gut I | host: Homo sapiens | reverse complement strand
GCATTTCCGGGGTAAACTCCACCCCCGCCGAAATGCTTTTTCGATGATCTTGATCTGCATGGTTTCCTCCTTTTCGCTTTTCTCCAGTTTACCGCAGCTGTGAGTCCAAAATACTGCGGACTTTTTGCAAAGTCCTCCGTTTCAGCGGTCTCGCGCAGCGAGTACGGATTGCGGCTCCCGGCGTCTGCTTCGGCTCCTGCGGAGCCTTGCATCCTGCCGGCCGCTGCCCAACAGCTCCTCCCTGTGTCTGCCACTGGCAGCGGTCGTCGCCGTTACAGACTTTTTGCAAAGTCCTCCATTTCAGTGGTCTCGCGCAGCGAGTACGGGTTGCAGCATTGTTTGTTTAATTAACAGCACAACACCCCGGCGTGAAATCCATCACGCCGGGGCTTTGTGCTGTGTTTTTATTTCAGCGCTGCATATGGGTCGGCCGTCACATCCTCCTTTTTCCGCCGCCTTTTCTGCATTGCGCGTCCATGTATCAAAGGTCTTTTTCTGTATAAAGTGCATTTCCTTCTGCATCGGTCAGACCCAGCAGCATCTCTTTCATCTGCTGTTTATCCGTACCGCTGCCCGCCAGATACTCCGGTTTGCACACCTCCGTGATTTTGCTTTTCAGGTTCTTTGCGTCCTTGCCCGCAGTCATCAGACGGTTCAGTTCCTGCTGCACATCCTGTGCCCTACCGCTGTCCAGCGCCTCCACAAGATCGTCCGTCACGCTGCCACCATCGCCTTTCAGCTGTTCATCGGCCATCGCGTTTACCGCACCCGTCACACAGTCGATCACTGCTTCTCTCTTTTGCGCGTCCTCCTTCACGTTCTTGCGGATACCCATCACCTCATAGATCTGCTCAATGGTCTTGGTTTCCAGCTGATATCTCTGCACTTCATCGCCGTTTACCTGCGCTTCAGCCGCCTTCTGGATGTTCGGGTCGTACTTCTTCAGCCGCGTTTTCAGTTGTTTATAGATTTCGCCGTCTTTTCCCATTTCGGCCAGCTTCTCCGTTGCTGCCCGGGCTTCATCCACGTCTTTGTTCCGGTCATATTACGTATTGCCAGACGGCAGCGCCCCAAATGAAAGCGGAAATTTACACCAGTCAGATTTAATACTTGCCGTTCTGCACCGACATGGCTGGAGAAAGGTCATGCCCCGCAGTAGGCACCCTAAAAAGGCAAGCGAGGAGGTCATTGAGACCTCAAAAAATTAAAACCACCATCGGTGAACTGAAAAATCTCCACAGGGGCTGTGGAAAAGTGCGCCTTATGTTCCAGGATGAGGCAGGCTTCGGCCGCATCAACCATCCCAAGTACTGCTGGTGCGAAAAAGGCATCCGACCCAGCGTTCCATGTCACCATATTCGGGAATACCGGTATGCCTATGGTGCGGTCGAGCCGCTGACTGGGGAATCCTGCTTTCTTGTCATGCCCTATTGCAATACTGCGTGTATGAATCTGTTTCTGCGGGAATTATCCAAACAATTTCCGCAGGATACCATTCTGATGTGCTGCGATGGAGCTGCATGGCACAAATCGGGAACGCTGGAAGTGCCTGAGAATATTGTACTTTTCCATATCCCTCCATACACACCAGAGATGAATCCGATAGAGCAGATCTGGAAGGAGATACGAAAGCGCGGCTTTCAAAACGAGGTTTTTGCAACCTTGGAGAAGGTAGTAGATCGTCTCTGCGATACCATTTGCTCGCTTACCCCTAATACCATTTTCAGCATTACCGGACGCGATTGGATTATTAAAGCGTTTAATTAGGTTTTAGTATAAGAAATGTGCCAGTTCTGCGCCCCTGCGGGGCAGCCGGAAAGGATGCGCAAACGCTTCATGCATCAGCAGCTGCGGATTTTCGTGGTGTGATACGCATACATGAAGTCTTATGCCTCCGGGCGGCTGCGCTTCCGGAAGAGCATCGTGATGCACCAGAGCCCCGCGATGCCTACAATCGCGTAGATCACGCGGCTGACGCCTGCGGTCTGCCCGCCGAAGATCCACGCGACCAGATCGAACCGCGCAAAGCCCACAAGCCCCCAGTTGACAGCGCCGATAATGGCGAGGATCAGACAAAGTGTGTCCATACGTCCATCTCCTTGATTTTAGAATCAAAGATAGTATGGCACGGATCGGCCGCTTCATACGTCCTCGGCAAAAAACTTGAAATACCTGTTGCTTTTACGGCAGGATTTTGTATAATGAACATAGAGCCTTTTATTTTTTTAGGCTTCCAAAAATTTTTTCAGCAGAGGGACATACCGATGTATATTACCTGCCTGGATCTTGAGGGCGTTCTGGTGCCCGAGATATGGATCGCATTCTCCGAGGTCAGCGGCATCCCGGAGCTGCGCCGCACCACGCGCGACGAGCCGGATTATGACAAGCTCATGCGCTGGCGCATGGACATCCTGCGCGAGCACGGGCTGGGCCTGAAGCAGATTCAGGACGTGATCGCGCAGATCGACCCGCTGCCCGGCGCAAAGGACTTTCTGGACGAGCTGCGCGCGCAGACGCAGGCCATCATCGTCAGCGACACATTTGAAGAATTTGCGCAGCCGCTCATGAAAAAGCTCGGCTGGCCGACGATCTTCTGCAATTCGCTCGAGGTCGACAGGGACGGGATGCTCTGCGGCATCAAAATGCGCTGCGCGCATTCCAAGCTTACGACCGTCCGGGCGCTGCAGTCCATGGGATTTGAGACCATCGCTTCCGGCGACAGCTACAACGATCTGGAAATGATCCTGGCCAGCAAGGCCGGCTTCCTCTTCCGCTCAACGGACAGGATCAAGGCCGATTACCCCCAGCTGCCCGCGTTTGAGACTTACAACGAACTTCTCAATGGAATCAAGGCCGCTATGGCCTGATTGATATGAAAATTTAATGTGAAAGGTGATTCAAGATGAACGCATTTTTACCCGCTGATATCCTGATGCCCAAAACAGACCATATGGAAAAGTGGGCGGTCATTGCCTGCGACCAGTTCACGTCCGATCAGGCGTACTGGGACCGCGTGCGCAAGAACGCCGAGGGCGCTGTGTCCACCATCAACCTCATCCTCCCCGAAGCCGAGCTTGGCACCGAGAAGGAAGCGGAGCACACCGCCGAGATCAACGCCACCATGAAAAAGTACATGGAAGACGGCGTGTTCACGGTCTATCCCAACAGCTTCGTCTATGTCGAGCGCACGCTCGAAAACGGCTCCATCCGCGAGGGCCTTGTCGGCATGGTCGACCTCGACGCGTATGACTACACCCCCGGCGCGACCAGTGCCATCCGCGCCACCGAGCGCACCGTGCCGGAGCGCATTCCGCCGCGTCAGCGTGTCCGCCGCGACGCGCCCATCGAGCTGCCGCACGTACTCATGCTCTGCGACGACCACGACAAGAAGCTCATCGAGCCGATCGCCGCGAAGAAGGATTCTCTCAAGAAGCTCTACGACTTCGACCTCATGGAGGACGGCGGCCACATCACCGGCTGGCTCGTCGAGGGCAAGGACGTTGACGAGTTCAATAAGGCGCTGACCGAGTACACCGCCACCGTCGGCGAGAAGTACACCGGCCTCAAGGGCACCCCGATGGTCTTCGCCGTCGGCGACGGCAACCACTCTCTGGCTACCGCGAAGAGCTGCTACGAAGAGCTGAAAAAGAACAACCCCGGCGTCGATCTTTCGAACCATCCGGCGCGCTATGCGCTCGTCGAGCTGGAAAACATCCACGACCCGGCGCAGGTCTTCGAGCCTATCCACCGCGTCATCTTCAAGACCGAGCCGAAGAAGCTGCTTGCAGCGCTCGAAGCGGCCTGCGCAGGCGCAGAGGGCTTCCCGGTCAAGTGGTACGCGGGCGAGGAGTCCGGCACCATCGTCCTCGATAAGAACAAGGGTGAGCTGGCCGTCGGCATCCTGCAGCACTTCCTCGACGATTATCTGAAGGAAAATGCGGGCGAGATCGACTATATCCATGACGACGACGCGCTCATCGGCTTTGCGAAGCAGGAAAATGCCATCGGCTTCCTGCTGCCCGCCATGGAAAAGAGCCAGCTGTTCCGCGGCGTCATCGCCGACGGCGTTCTGCCGAGAAAGACCTTCTCCATGGGCCACAGCCGCGAGAAGCGCTACTATCTGGAAGGCAGAAAGATCAAGGCGTAATGAAGGAGCTTACCGAGGGCGCATTTGCCAAGGTCAATCTAACGCTGGACGTTCTGGATAAGCGCGAGGACGGCTATCATAATCTCCGCTCCATCATGCAGACCGTTTCCCTGCACGACGATGTGCACGTCACGGTCGGCTGCGAGGGCTGGCAGATCCACTGCTACCGCGAGGTCCTTCCGCCGGACGCGGACGAAAATACCGAACCGGAGCTTGTCACCTGCGGTCTGCCGCAGGACAGGGAAAATCTTGCGTGGAAGGCCGCCGAGGCGTTCTATGCCCGCATCGGCAAGAAGCCGGAGGGGCTGGAGATCTTCATCAACAAGCGCATTCCGCTCGAGGCTGGTCTTGGCGGCGGCAGCGCCGACGCGGCGGCAGTTTTGCGCGCGCTGAACCGCGCGTATGACAGCCCGCTGTCCATTCCTGCGCTCTGCGAGCTTGGCGCGCAGGTCGGTTCCGACGTGCCGTTCTGCGTCATGGGCGGCACGGCGCTGGTCGAAGGGAAGGGCGAGCTGCTGACGCGGCTCCCGCCCGCGCCGGAGTTCTTCGTCGTGATCTGCAAGCCGGATTTTCCGTCTCCACGCCGGAGCTGTATCAGGCGCTCGACGAGACGTTCATCGAAAAGCGTCCGGATCAGAAGGTCATGCAGCTGAACCTCCAGAAGGGCGATCTGCTCGGCATCGGCGGCAGCCTGTGCAACGTGTTTGAGCCTGTCGTCATGCAGAAGCATTTCGACATCAATTATATCCGCTCCATGATGTACACCTACGGCGCGTACGGTGCGCAGATGACCGGCTCCGGCTCCGCCGTGTTCGGCATCTACGATTCGTTTGAATACGCGACCGTCGCCTGCACGATGCTCAAGGACAAATACAGTCAGATTTTCCTGGCAAAGACCGTATAAATCAATAAAATACCGTCTAAACTGTCTGTAAAAAGCAGTTTGGACGGTGTTTTTTATGAAAAAACGGATCATTTCTCTTGTGTTGCTGGGCATCAGCGTACTTACCGTGACGGCCTGCGCCGCTTTGCAGGCGCAGAGCCAGCGCATGGCGGAAAAGATCATCCGCCTGCACGTCGTGGCAAATTCCGACTCCGACGCGGATCAGGCTGTGAAGCTCCGTGTGCGCGACGCTGTTCTGCGCGAGGCGCAGAACGTGCTTTCTGATGCTTCCGACGCGAAGCAGGCGATCGCGGCGCAGCTTCCCGCGCTCGAAGCGGCGGCAAATGCCGAGCTGCGGCGGCAGGGGAGCGGGGACACCGCCTGCGTCAGCTTCCGCCGCGAGCTGTTCCCAACGCGCGACTATGACACGTTTTCGCTGCCGTCCGGCGTGTATCAGTCGCTGCGCGAGAGCCATCGAACTTTACAAACGCAGGGAAAACCTGATATATAACCGAAAGCAAATGTACACGAAGGAGCGCCTCATCGGTTTTCCATAAAGATGGACAGACTCGCTTTCAACGCAATCTGCATATAACGTAAATTGGGAAATTAAAAGCAATTCTCCGTTTACATCATGCAGGGACAGATTTGAGGTTTTTCCATCAGAATCTTCGAAAATACGCATTCCTAGCAGCTTTTTGATCATTTTATCGGCAATCTGTATGGTATCCTGATCTGATATTCCGATAAGGACAAGAAAAACCCTTTTGAATGCTTCCGGTAATGTTACCTTCTACGGTGCAGGATGCGTTTGTAACACGCTGTATTACAAATTTCATGTGTGTTAATCTCCTTTGATGATAAATTGTATGCAATTTATTTACTCATAAAATATGAAGTATTCAATCATACAAATTTTATAAGTCAAATGAGCGATTCATTTGTAATTTACATACAAATTTATTATAATAGATTTCAGTGTTGAAATACAGTCTTTTTATTTGGGAAGGCAATTAGAAATGGAATTACAAAGATTACTGAGTTTAACAAGAAAAAAGCCGTGGACGATTATCAGATGATCCAGGAAGGCGATAAAATTGCAGTGGGGATTTCCGGTGGAAAAGACTCTCTCACTCTTTTGTATGCAATGGCAAATTTGAGGCGGTTTTATCCGAAAAAATTTTCCCTGATCGCAATTACGGTAGACCTGGGCTATGAAGGCTTTGATCTGACACCGGTAAAACTATTATGTGAACATTTACAGGTTGAATATCATATCGTTTCCACTGAAATCGCAAAAAATCATTTTCAGTGATAAAAATGAGGCGTCACCCTGCTCTCTCTGTGCAAAACTCCGCAAAGGTGCACTGAACCAGAAAATTAAGGAATTGGGATGCAATAAAGTTGCCTATGCGCATCATATGGATGATATGATCGAGACGATGGTTTTATCCATGATTTTTGAGGGCAGATTTTACTCTTTTTCCCCGGTCACTTTTTTAGACCGTATGGAATTGACTGTGATCCGGCCAATGATGTATGTATCGGAGGCTGAGGTCAAAGGTTTTCGTAATAAATATAATCTTCCGGTAGTAGAAAATCCATGTCCTGTCGATGGAGTCACAAAACGTCAATATGCAAAAAAGATCTGGTACGACAGATCAACCTGGATCACCCGGTGCTAAAAAGAGAATGTTTACCGCCATTTTGATGGAAATATTCCCGGCTGGCCAGAAAAAACAGAACACGAAAGAAAGGGACATCAATGAAAGAAAAGGCCTATTATGAAAAAGTAAATGTGAAAAATGAGACATTGCTTCGCAATCTGCTCCAGAAAATGCCGCCGTATTGTAAACAATTTTTTATTGGTATTGAACCTACTACTTCTTCCCGTACCCCGATTGCGTATGCATATGATCTGAATTGTTTTTTTTGACTATCTGCATGAAAATAATCCATTATGCTCAAAAAAGGATATCACTGAAATACCTCTGTCTGTTTTGGGCAATTTAGCACCCATGGATATTGAAGAATATCTCTCCTATCTGAAATATTATGAAAAAGATGGTGTGGAACATACAAATGATGAGCGCGGACTAAAACGGAAGCTTGCTTCTCTCCGCTCCTTTTACCGGTATTTATATAAAAATGAGATGATGATCGGACAGGATCCGGCAGTGAAGGTAGATATGCCAAAGATCCATGAAAAAAACGATCACGCGGTTAGATATCGATGAAGTTGCAAACCTGCTGGATGAGGTGGAATCAGGGGAAAGTCTCACAGAAAAACAGCAGAAATTCCACGAAAAAACAAAGACAAGAGATCTTGCCATGATGACATTACTGCTTGGAACCGGAATCCGTGTTTCAGAATGTGTCGGTCTTGATATGGATGATGTTGATTTTAAAAAAATAATGGAATCAAAATTCACCGTAAAGGAGGCGCAGAAGTTGTTGTTTACTTTGGTGAAGAAGTAAGATCTGCCCTGATGGAATATATGGTCGAACGACAGAAAATCACTGCCGCAGATGGCAGTGTAAATGCACTTTTCCTGTCTTTGCAAAACAAGCGGATCAGCGTGCGCTCTGTTGAGAAAATGGTAAATAAGTATTCAAAACTCGTAACAAGCCTAAAACATATTACCCCTCATAAGCTGCGCAGTACATATGGCACATCGCTATACCGCGAAACCGGCGATATTTATCTTGTTGCCGATGTGCTAGGTCATAAAGATGTAAATACCACACGAAAGCACTATGCTCGCTATTGATGATGACCGCCGCAGAAGTGCTTGCGAAATATGTGAAACTTCGTGAACCGTAAATAAAATTAATATGCCCAGCCTGGATTTGTCAATACTGATTTTGTATTGCAAACCTGACTGGGCATTCTTGTGTAACCGGACAAATATCCTTATGCCTGACGCATATAATAAATAACTCCTCCAAAGAATCCGATCCCGATTCCTGCATAGCCTGTAATGATCACTGTCCACTCCACCCATTCGGCACTATAGCCACAGAAGACACCTGCGATAAGGCTGAGCAGAAAAGCGATACCTGACCACAATATAATATTCATGATCAAAAAATATTTGCTTTGCTTTTGTTATCTAATTTTTTTGTATCTACATACTTCCATAATCTCATCATAAACAAAAAACACCAGACATTCTCTAAATTTTAAAACATTTTTTTTTTGTTTTCTTTAGTATTATTATCTGCCTGATGATATTTGCTTTCTATCAACAATATTTAAATTTTTTTTTGTAAAAGATAGGTAAAACTTATTTTTCCTGCTTTTCAGTGATTTTAATACATCATTGATCTTTTTCATTGATCCGGTCTCTGACTAATCTTTGCTATCTCCTGTGTCTTTAAAGAGCCATATTCCTCGAATAAAATAGGTTTTTAAATAATGTACCTGTGTTGTAACCGGTCCAAGCCAGAAACTGTTAAATACACGGTAAGAATCGATCAAAGCTACCGGGATAATCGGCGCTTTAGTTATCAATGCAATTTTAAAACTGCCGGCTTTAAAGTCACAGACATGATTGCGGTTATTAAAAAATCATACCCACCCTCCGGGAACAAGATATAACATTTTCCATTCTTAACATCTTCCGATACTTCATTGATAATGGTCAGTGCCTGACGTACATCTTTTTTTATCCAGCCGCTTTCCTTCCAACAGATCAATAAACTCTTTTTACAAGAATGGTATTGGATTTTGCCTTATCCATAACGATAGAACAAGGTCTACGGTGTGTGTAAACAATTCCAAGCGCATCATACTTGCCCTGATGATTCGGGTACATCATGTAACCGCCCTCTTTCGGAAGATTCTCCTGTCCATATGCTTTCGTATGGATTCCACGGTAACTTTCATCAGACGGATGCAATGTCTTGCCAGCTCATAGCGTTCTTCTGCTGAATACTTTTCTGGATGGTCAGCTTCCCTCCGCATCTTTGGAATCATGTAAGGGGCACGGAACAGGTTCAGTGAAATAACATATATAAATCGTAACATAGAACTAAATCTCTCCCAAAATAATTACTGTTTCATCCTATAGCATGAATGGAACATGCTTTATAGTTGAAACAATGACTATTATACCTTATTTCAGGCGAATTGACAACTTGCCGTCACAGGAAGAAAAAACATTGCTTTTCACTCACACCTTGTTCCAGTAATAATTCGCAGCCCTATTTTATTTCCCTGCAATGGCAATACTGCTGTAATATGGGATGGTAAGATATTGTCCCGCATGGATCTCATTCTGAGAAATCTTATTGATAGAGCAGACTTCGTCAATATAGGCATTCATATCTCGGTATTCCTCTGTAATATGATCGGATGCGATCGACCATAAAAAGTATCACCGCTCTGTACTTCAATACTTGTATAATATTTGCACGAAATCTCAGAAGGTGCTTTGCCTGAGTACGGAATGCCGCACCGGATAAAAATGTACAGATGATAATTGCCAATGCAATGAATGCGACCGAAACTAAAGCTATCTTCTGCCTGCGGACAACGATACGTCTGTTTCTGGATACATCACCAGAATGCACCCGGCTGGATGTATTGCCAGACATCTGACAGGTTCTGCCTGTGATTGTATTGTTCTCATTTCTCATAACGGTACCTCCCTGGATCATCCAATTGTAAATCTGTGTTATAAATACCCCGAACACTTGTTACGAACATTTGTTTGCATAACTGTATATTACTATTCGAACATCTGTTTGTCAATAGAAAAATCGAACAAATTTTCGGAATATATGTTTGCATTTCAATATATGGTATGTTATCATGATAAATAGATAAGAAATCAGTGGTTAAGAAGCTGCTGAATCATTACAGAAATTCCATATATAAGGAGACAGTTTATGCCAGGTAAGATTAGTGCAAAGCAAAAAAGAAATTTTAGAATATATTAAGAGTGAGATTTTAAGCAAGGGATATCCGCCTGCAGTCCGTGAGATCTGTGAAGCGGTCGATTTAAAGTCTACTTCTTCTGTCCACTCTCATCTTGAAACGTTAGAGAAGAATGGTTATATCCGGAGAGACCCGACCAAGCCAAGAGCAATCGAGATTCTTGATGACGATTTTAACCTTACCAGGCGTGAGGTTGTGAACGTACCTATTGTCGGACACATGTCGCAGCCGGAGAGCCGATCCTTGCAACGGAGAATATTGAGAATTACTTTCCTATCCCGGTTGAATATATGCCGAATGAAGAGACTTTTTATGTTAAAGGTAAAAGGAGAAAGTATGATCAATGCCGGTATTTTCAACGGTGATAATGTTCTTGTGAAGAAACAGCCAAATGCCGAGAATGGCGATATTGTAGTGGCATTGGTGGATGATTCCGCAACGGTTAAGACTTTTTACAAAGAAGACGGTTATTACCGCCTGCAGCCTGAGAATGATACGATGGATCCGAGCATTGTAAAAAGAATGTTCGATTTTAGGAAAAGTGTTTGGCGTATTCCGTTTTCTATAATTTTAACAGAAAATGAAAATCAGCTGACTGGTTGTTTTACAGACAACCAGTCAGCTGATTTTCATCCTTTTGCTTGTATTGATATATACAAAAAATTTATCATTTATTTTTTTTATGTTACAAGCCAGGGCTTTATTATTGTTTTTTTATGGGTAAGGAAATAGTCGTGGAAAATCCGTTATTTAATGCACTTGAAATAGATACTGTTCCATTATGAATAGAAATGATTTCTTTCACAAGCAGAAGTCCTAAACCATGTCGTAAATCTAATCTTTCATCTGTACTTTGCAAATAATGAGGTGTTGACTGTATTTTTTGTAAATTTTCTTCTGATATTCCTTTTCCGTTATCACTGATTACCAATATTAAATTGTTTCCATTTACAGCTAAACTGACTGAGATTGTACAACCGTTTTCATTATGATTAATACTATTAGAGATAATGTTTTGTATTGCCCGATATAACAATCTTTCATCTCCTATAATAGAGATTTGTTCTGTATTACAGTTTAAATTTAATTCAAAATCAAATTTATTATCTAGATTGTTATTTAGATACTCAACGACAATTTCTCGTATCATTTTACATAAATGAACAGGCGTTTGTTTAACTGGCTGAACATTATAATTTAATTGACTCACAAGGTTCAAATCCTGAACCAAATTTTTAATTTTCACACTTTGGATTTTAATAATATTTGCTTGTTTTCTGGTGTTTTCCCCAACATCTAATGAAGAAGTTATTCTATCTGCATACCCCATAATCATGGAAAGAGGTGTTCGTATATCATGTGAAACGCCACTTATCCAGTTTGCTCTCGATTTATTTTGTTTGTCTAATTGCAATGATGTTTCGTTAATACGTTTTCCAACATCTTCCAATTCCCCATTTATATTAAGGACAACCGTTTCGCCATGAGATAGCTTATCTAATCCATTGAGAATAGGAGCAACTTTCAGCATTACATTTCGTTTTGATAAATAATATACAATAAACAGAATAGTTACATTTGATACCAACATAATAAACAGAATAATGGGAGTTTTCTGCATTGCTGATAAAGGAAGATAGTTAGTCACAAATTTTGAATAACTGTTCTTTGGATAACCTAATACCAATAAATCATTTTCTTGCTTCCATGTGAATACTGGATAATTTTTTTGATATACCCCTTAGAAAAGGTGGCAACGTCTTGTAATGAATATTTAAGTGGTATTTCTTCTGGTAGATTGTATTGCCAGATTACATTACCGCTATTATCTATTACAATTCCCCAGATGTTGTTTGTAATTAAATCTTTTTGACACCTATTATTTAATATATATTTTCCATCTTGGATAGTAAGATTATTAGATACTTTTTTTCTAATGTTTGGACAGGATTATTTTCGCTTATACTGTTGACAGTACCATTAAAAGTTAGGAAGAAAAGCAGTAAATCAAAACCCACTATAAGGATTATTACTGACAAGTATATGAATAAATGTTTACTAATAAATTTCCCAAAATTCCGCATGATTATAACCTGCTCTCCACATTTATTTTATATCCCAATCCTTTAACAGTTATTAGTGATTTTGGTTTTGAGGGGTAATTTCAATTTTTTTCTCTTATGCGTCGAATATGAGCAAGTAGCGAATTTCCATATCCAAATGGATTGTCGCCCCATACAGCTTCACAAAGAGCGTCTATTGTTACGATATGGTTAGCATTTCGTACAAGCACTTCTAAAATATCATGTTCTTTTTGCAGTAAGAGGTAAAATCTTATCTTTCCATATAACCTGTGCATTAGCTAAATCAATTTTACAATCATGTAATTCTATAAGTGGGCTATCTTCCTTATAACATCTGCGTAATACAGCATTTAGACGAAATATAAGTTCTTTTTTGGCATAAAGGGTTTTGTTATATAATCGTCAGCTCCCAACCCAAATCCAGAATATTTATCCTGTATATCATCTTTTTGCGGTCAAAAAAATATCACTGGAATATTAGTGAAACTTCTTAGTGTTTCCATAAGTTCAAAAACCGTTTCCATCTGGAAGCATGACATCTAATATAGCTATATCTGGTTTTTCCTGTTGACAGATTTCCAAAGCTGTTTTTACACAATCAGCGGTAATAATATTTAAAAAAATTTTCATCTTCTAATATGGTTATAAGCATACTTCTTAAACATTCTTCATCATCAACGATCAATATTTTTTTTTTGATTTTAAGTATGTATCATTCATTTATTTGTCACGCCCTTTTTTTGCAGTTTATTTATCCCATTATAACATTTAAAAAAAAGTTAAACAGTCATTTTCTCATTTGTAAGGTAAATGTAAGGTAGAGAGAATGTGGCTGTAATGTAGATGTTTTATATTGTGAGTATGAAGAAAGGAGCAAAAATTATGAAAAAAACATGATTGAAACTAAAAATTTAACAAAAACATACAAAGCGTTTACCGCCGTAGACCATGTATCTTTGCACATTAAGAAAGGTAGTATTTACGGATTTCATCGGTCAAATGGTGCTGGAAAATCTACAACTATGAAAATGCTTTTTGGGATTAACTGCACCTACCGATGGAGAGTTCCAAATAGATAACTTGACTTTTCCGAATGATCGTGTTCAAATTTTGAAAAAAAAATCGGTTCTTTTATTGAATCCCGTCATTTTATCAAAACTTAACAGGTAAAGAAAATCTTGATATTATTCGTAGAATTTTAGATCTTCCTGCGTCAAGTGTTGATGAAGCGTTAGAATTAGTAGGATTATCTGAATTTGGTAATCGCTTGGCGAAAAAATATTCTTTAGGAATGAAACAACGTTTAGGGCTTGCTTCCGCTTTGCTTGGAGAACCACCCATTTTAATTTTAGATGAACCAACAAATGGATTAGACCCAGCAGGTATTCACGAAATTCGCAATCTCGTTAAATCACTACCGAAAAGGTATGATTGTACAATTCTGATCTCATCACACATGCTGTCAGAAATTGAACTGTTAGCTGATGATATTGGTATTTTGAATCATGGAAGATTACTATTTGAGGGAAGTCTTGAAGATTTGAAATTTACAGCACATGAATCTGGATTTGAAAATGATAATTTAGAAGAAATGTTTTTATCCATGATTGATGAGGATAACAAAAACAGAAAGCAGAGGTTAAAATTATGAGAAATTTAACCATAGAATTGAAAAAATGTAAACACACCGGAATATTAGAAGTTTTACCAATTCTTGGACTTCTTGGTGCATTATACGCTTTTGCAAATTTTACAGTTCGCAAAGATGTTTTGTTAAACTTACCGCTTCCACCTATGGATGTTTTGCTGACACAGCTTTACGGAATGATTATGGTTCTTAATATGTTTGGCATTATCGTAGCGACAACTTTAACATATAATATCGAATTTCAAGGAAGTGCAATTAAAAAGATGTATATGCTTCCTTTCAAGACATCATCTATTTTCAAAAATAAATTTTATATATTGTTTGTTTTGCTCGCTGTTTGTATCGTCTTGCAGAACGGAGCTTTGTGTATTATTGGAAATATATTTTTGCCCAGTGGAACTTTTTGATTTATTAACACTTGTTAAATATACAGGATATTGCTTTGTTTCAACTTTACCAGTATTAGCATTTATGCTCTTGTTATCATCACGATGTGAAAATATATGGTTTACATTAGGTATTGGCGTAGCAGGATTTTTTAGCGGTATGGCAATGTCGCTTTCAGATATAGCTATATTTCTTATTAACCCATTTGTACTAATGATGAAACCAGCGGTAGCTTCTACTGCTAGTATTGATATGAAAGTTTTAATTTTAGGCTTTGTTGAAACAATCATATTCTTCATGGTTGGCTGGTATTTAGGCAAAATAAAGCATTATGAATAAAGGGAGACAATCGTATGTCAATTATTGAATTGTTAAAAATAGAATTTATGAAAGTGAAAAGGTCTATGATTTTACCTTTGCTTTTAATCCCACCTATTTTAGTTGTGGTTTCTGGTGTTTTCAGTATCAGTATGTATATGACACCAGAATATACAAATGCTTGGTCGGCAATGTTTATTCAAAGTGCATTGCTTTTTGGTTATTATTTACTTCCGTTTTCAATGGTAGTTGTATGCGTTATGATTACTAACAGAGAAACAAAAAGAATAATGGTATATTAAAAATGCTTGCTTTACCCATCAGTAAAGAAAAAACTTGCCTTAACAAAATTCTTTGTTTTATTGAGCTTTTTAGCAATCCAGTTACTTATCTTTTCTCTCTCATTCGTCATTGCAGGCTTTATTGCTACTAAAATAATGAATGTAACAGAATCTATTCCTGTCCTTTATTTATTAACGTGGACATTAAAATTATTTACGACTATGATTCCAGCTATTTCGTGTATGTGGGCAATTACCATACTGTTTGAAAAACCGATGCTATCTATGGGATTAAACTTACTTCTGATAATTCCGGGGGTTTTGGTTGCTAATACACCTTTATGGATAGTATATCCTTATTGTTATAGTGGTTATGTTGTGTCAAACGCATTACATACAGTAACAGCGACAGACACAGGAAGTACACTATCATTATTTCCGTTTATACCATGTGCTGTAATTATATCGGTCTTTGCAATATGTGTTTCTATTAAATACTTTTGGAAGAAAAGAAATGAGCTGATTAACTGGTAAAATGCCAGCTTATGCAGGGACTCTTCCAAAAAGCAAATGCCGATGATCCTTAAAATACAGGATATATCGGCATTTGCTAACTTATGAAAAGATAATTAGAAATTTCATGTATTTTTTATTATAATTCACTTACATCCACAACTTTTCCATCTCTCCAGGTTCTCTCAAGATCATAGAAAAGACGGTCTTCTTTTTGAAAAAATATGGATAATAATATCACCATAATCCATTAAAATCCAGGTGGAACTCTGGTTTCCTTCAATCTGCTGGACTTTTACGCCGGCTTTGTATAAGGCTTCATCGGCGGCGTCACGCATTGCCTGGAGCTGATTCTGGTTTGTTCCGTTTGCAATGATAAAATAATCTGCAATCGGAGAAATTTCGCTGATATCAATAACAGTTACATCTTCTGCTTTTCTGTCTTCCAAAGCAGCTACTGCAAGTTTTGTAAGTTCTTTTGATGTCATAAACGATGTTCCTTTCTGTTTAATTATGTAAGTGAAAACCTGTGCACATTTGTGTGCATAGAATTGTCACATAACGTATTGTTTTTAGAGCGTTTCTTTGTAATGTTTATAAAATTCATAGGTCATCTGTGTTGTCGGATCAATATTTCCGCCACGCTTTTTCAGATAAACCAGTGTGTCGTGCAATATTTCGGCCATACAGACATCTAAATCATGAAAGGCTAATTCCCTCACGCAATCTAAATTAGCCGCTTTATTGCGGTTTGGTTCGATGTAATCGGCAATATAAATGATCTTGTCTAAAATATTCATATCCGGCTCACCTGTTGTGTGCACTTTAATCGCATGTAAAATCAATGGATCTGTTACATCATATTCTGTTTTGGCAAGCAATGCACCGAGTTTTGCATGAAGCAAAAAAAGGATTTTCACGTTCTACGGATGAAATAAGAATGTCGTTTTCTTCACATAGTCTTAATTTTTCATCGTTTGGAATGCACATTTTGCACAGTCATGGAGCAGACCGGCAAGCATGGCTTTCTGCATATCATAGCCGTACGCCATAGCGAGGCAGCCTGCGGTGTACATCACACCTTTGGTGTGCTCGTAGCGGTCTTTATCCTGTACTTTTTTAATTTTTTCGTATTTCTATCAGTTCCATATCGTTATCCTCTGTCAAAAATCTGATCGGAAATGTTTAAAAAAATCATTTCTCATTTTCGTAAAGATGATGTTCTTTTTATAAATTGGCTCACTGCATACGGAAGCATTGCCCGGTATCTTCCCCTTTTTTTCATCATCTGGCGGATGTTTCTTGAGGCTGCATCAAAACGGTCACAGGAAAGCGGATAGATCTTTGCATGAAATAACTGTTCGATCGCATGGATTTTCTTTTTGACATCCTCCATATTCCAGTGGTCGCGCACTGCTACTAATACAACTGCCTTTTCACAGATGATCTCCGGATGTTTCCATTCCTCAAAGTAGTCGAGAGAATCTCTGCACCCATGATAAAATAAAATATCGTATCCGGGTAACGGTTCTTTAATTTTGTGAGTGTCAGATAAGTGTAACTTGTCTCTTCTGCTTCTATCTCTACCGTAGACATTTTAAAATACGGGTATGGTTTTTACTGCAAGAGCAACCATCTCGGCGCGGTATTCCGGAAGAGTCATACCGCTTTCGTTTTTGTTCGGAGAATGTCCGGCTGGAATAAACCAGACTTCGTCCAGATCAAAATCTGTGTAAGGCCCCTGGCAATGGCGAGATGTCCATTGTGTACCGGATCAAAGGCCGCCTAAAATACCGATTTTTTCCTGCCTGATAAATGATTCATGATTGCTGTCCTTTATAGTGTTTTGAAATTTATTTTACAGGTAATTCGTATTTTGAATTCTTTTTTGCCTGACGGAAAAGAATGATTTTTTTTTTGTCACTTTCACAACGACAGAATGTGTACGTTCTGCGATGATCTCAGCAATTTCACGAGGGTCATCTGCACAGTTTTTTTAATACAGAAATCTTGATGAGCTCGCGTTTTTCCAATGCCTCATCTAAACCATTGATAAGTTCTGGGGTCAGACTTGCCTTTCCAATCTGAAATATAGCGTTCATTGTGCTTGCTTCGCTTCCTAAATAAGCGCGCTGTTTGCTTGTATGATTCATATTGCCAATTCCTTTCTTTTATTTGTAATATTCAAAGGCATGTCCGTACATCTTCACGGTGTCGCCTTCCTGGATTCCATGTTCTTCGAGATCGTCTAAAATGCCCTGTTCTTTTAAGAAACGCTGGAAGAACAGGAAACCTTTCTCAGATTCGATATTCGTGTAACCGAGCATTTTTTCAATCTTAGGCCTTCCACAACGAAAGTCTCATCATCCTCCATTGTGATCGTGTAAGGGTCATCCCGGAAGAAACGCAATGCCGGATCGTATTCCTGCTCGTAAATGACAGGTTCTCTGCCACATGTTTCCAAAAGCTGGCTCACATGGTATAAAAGTTCCTTCAGTCCCTGACCGCTGACTGCGGAAATCGGGAATACTTTAATGCCGTCTTTCTCAAACTCGTCTTTTAATGCTTTGATGATCTCATTTTCATCACCGTAGATGGAATCAATTTTATTTGCTTTGCAATGACCTGTGGTTTTTTCAGAAGTTCCGGATCATAAGCGGCAAGTTCTTTGTCAATTGCTTTGATGTCGGCAATCGGATCACGCCCTTCGGTTCCGGCGGCATCCACAACATGGATCATGACTCTGGTACGCTCGATATGACGTAAAAACTCAAGTCCAAGTCCAACACCCTCGGAAGCTCCCTCAATCAGCCCCGGAATATCGGCAATAACAAAACCTTTGGCACCATCTAAGTCAACAACACCAAGATTTGGCTGTAATGTTGTAAAATGATAATTGGCGATTTTAGGCTGTGCATTGGTCACGCGGGATAAAAGCGTTGATTTTCCGACATTTGGAAAACCCACAAGCCCCTACATCAGCAATCACCTTTAACTCTAATTTTACTTCTATCTCAATTCCTTCACCACCTGGCTGAGCGTATTTCGGTGCCTGCATGGTGGCTGTTGCATAGTGGGAATTTCCCTGTCCGCCGCGGCCCCCTTTTAAGATCACCTGACGTTTGTTGTCACCGGACATATCGGCAATGACCTTGATCTGATTCCGCATCTTTGATGACAGTTCCTGCCGGAACTTTTAAGATCAGATCAGCGCCATCTTTCCCATGACATTTCTTTTTTTGCGCCTTCCTCACCGTTTTCAGCCCGACAAATTTACGTCTGTGACGAAAGTCTGTCAGCGTATTCAATCCCTCATCGACAACAAAAATAACATCGCCGCCGCGCCTCCGTCTCCGCCGTCCGGACCGCCATTTGGGACATATTTTTCACGGCGGAAACTGACATGTCCATTTCCACCTTTTCCAGATTTTATAATAATTTTGCTCTATCTGCAAACATAATTTTCTCCCTTTAAGCGGACAGCCAGGCTGCCCTGAATGCCAAAACAATAAGAACCCGGCTATCTTTACAAATAGTCGGAAGTCCATTGTTGATCTTATTATTCAGCTACTGGATAAACGGAAGCCTGTTTCTTATCTCTTCCTTTTCTTTCAAATCTTAAGATACCATCTGTTAAAGCGAATAATGTGTCATCTCCACCGATTCCTACATTAACACCTGGATGAATCTTTGTTCCGCGCTGTCTGTAAATAATATTACCAGCTTTAACGAACTGTCCGTCTGCTCTCTTCTAGCACCTAATCTCTTAGATTCGGAGTCACGACCGTTCTTTGTAGAACCAACTCCTTTTTTATGTGCGAATAACTGAAGGTTCATTTTCATCATGTTGTTACACCTCCTTGAATGTTAGAATGATATAATCATTTCCATAAGTATTTTGTATTCCTTGCAAGCCTAAAACCAGGGATTTCATGAGCAAATCAGCATCATGACTTGCCGGAGCATCAAACCTGAGTGTGATCATTCCGGTCTCTTCATCAGAATCTGTAGAAAATTTTTCCTTCGTCTGTAAACACCAAGGGAATTGATCGTGTTGATCACCAATGCAGAAATTCCCGCACATACAATGTCCTCACCTTCCTCTGCATATCCCTGCATGTCCAAGACAGTCAAAAAACCTAAAAATGCCTGATCCTGGTTTCTGAAAAATCGTTATCTTAGTCATAACAATCTTCCTATCGATTACGCATTAATTTTTTCGATTTTAACCTGTGTAAACGCCTGTCTGTGACCATTTTTCTTATGGTAGCCAGTTTTGCGCTTATACTTGTAAACGATAACTTTTTTTCGCTCTGCCTTCTTTCACTACAGAAGCTTCTACAGTTGCGTTAGCACGTCTGCTTACCAACTTTCATTCCGTTGTCAGAAACTGCTAATACCTGATCAAAAGTTACTTTCTCACCAGCTTCAACACCAAGTTTTTCAATGGTAATGATATCGCCTTCGGCTACTTTATACTGCTTACCACCTGTTGCAATAATTGCGTACATATGGCACCTCCTATTATCATTACTCGCCAGTTGTGGTTTCTGCAAACATGCAGAATTTGAGACCTCACTGTGCGGCATACTTCGTTACTATAGCATAACAATTGAATTACGTCAACTGGTTTTTTGAAATTTTTCTAACCTTTTTAGTTAAAAACCTATTTTTATAATAATGATTTTTATTCACATACATCTTCTCATCTGCAACTGACAAATTCTTTTCAATGTCCTTTGCATGTTCTAACCAGACACTTCCAATGGAAGCCGAACATTCAGCCGTCCATAGCTTTGAAAGCTTTTTTGCAGCTTATTTTGAAAGTCTGTCTCGCTTTTATCGAATGACAGAATGATAAATTCGTCCCCGCCAAAACGGTAAACAACCTGCCTCCTGAATATGGTTATGATTTTTTTCGCAATTGCCGAGCAAAATTTCATCTCCTGCTTCATGTCCCAGATTGTCATTGATTTTT
>VOFJ01001354.1_pt1 | contig 20188 bp, 35 predicted proteins | sample 5384081 | NCBI WGS metagenome assembly VOFJ01 (sample SAMN12384729, study PRJNA508395) | human gut metagenome | isolation source: healthy gut I | host: Homo sapiens | reverse complement strand
CAGGTGCATCACGGAGCAGGACTTCCGCTTGTAAAATTTACACACAATCCGGGGCATGAGGATACACCGGAAGATGCATCTTATGTAAACGAGACAGGACATCCGGAGTATCGCGCAGATGATGCACTCTGGCTGTTCCCAACCGTTTATAAGTACATTTCCGAAACCGGTGACATGGCATTTTTAGATGAGGTGATCCCTTTTGCAGACAAAGAGGAAGGAACTGTGTATGAGCATTTGAAACGTGCAGTTGATTTCTCCATGAATCATCTTGGTGTACACGGAATGCCGGCAGGACTTTATGCCGACTGGAATGATTGTTTAAGACTTGGAAAAGCAGGAGAAGTCTTCATTTGTTGCGATGCAGTTTTATTATGCAATGACAATTCTGAAGAAATTTGCGGAGTATAAAGGCGATACAGATTATATTGCATATCTGGAAGAAAAACAGAAACAGCAGGGGGATGTGATCAATGAGTTCTGCTGGAATGAAGACCGTTTCATCCGCGGGATTTACAGAGGCAGGAGAGACAATCGGAAAGAGAACGGACAACGAGGCAAATATGTGGCTGAATCCGCAGAGCTGGAGCGTGATCAGTGGGCTTGCGACAGAAGAGCAGACAGAAAAAAGCAATGGAAAATGTTTATGAGAAGCTGAACACAAAGTTTGGTGCGATCCTTATGGATCCGCCATATCATAAAGAAGCATTTGAGGGAGCACTGGCAGTGATCTACAATGCAGGAACAAAAAGGAAAATGCAGGTATTTTCTCCCAGTCACAGGGCTGGCTGATTCTGGCAGAGGCACTGCTTGGACACGGAGACCGGGCATTCACTTACTTTATGGAGAATTCACCGGCAGCACAGAATGCGGACGCAGAGATCCGGGTGTTAGAGCCATACTGCTATGGACAGTTTACAGAGGAAAGGCAAAGCCCGCAGTTCGGGCGTTCCCATGTACACTGGCTGACAGGAACGGCATCTACCGTGATGGTGGGCTGTGTAGAGGGAATTCTTGGAATGCGGCCTGATTTTGAAGGACTGCGCATAGCACCTTCTATTCCAAAAGAGTGGGAACAGTTTGAAATCGAAAAAGATTTCCGTGGAAAACACTTACATATTGTTGTGAAGAACCGTAACCATGCACAGTGTGGATGCATAAAAAATGATCGTAAACGGTGTGGAAAACAGATGGCAGCTATGTTACAGAATCGATGTTGACAGACCACACAGAGATTGAATACATTATGTCATAGAGTTACGAAAAAAAAGTTTTTAAGATTTCTTTGGCGCTTCCCAGTTTGTCCGGAAGTACATTATTCTGTACTTATAAGGTGTAATGCCAGTTTTTTCTGGAAAACCTGAATAAAATGGCTCTGGGAAGCAAAAAGAGAAATAATTGGCGATTTCGACAATGCTGTAATCTGAATATTGCAGCAGATTTTTTGCTTTTTCGATTTTTAAATCGGTGATATAGTGGCTGAGCGGAATTCCCATTTCTTTTAAAAATAATTTGGACAGGTAACTTTCCGACAGACTCAGGTATTCGGCCAATTCTTTGATGGTAATACGGTAGTGAATATGACTATAAATATAGTTTAGACAGAGTACAATCGGTTTGGAGAGAATCTGCCGGCGTTTCAATTCATTCATGCGGCTGCAAAAATCAAGACACATCGTATCGTGCAGCCTGCTGATCTGGTCGATCGTCCTGCATTTATCCATTTTTAAAATATAAAAGTCACTGAGACTGTATGCCTGTTCCTGTTCCATTCCGGCATGCACACAGTATCTTGTGATCATGGCGGTCGTGACAACAAAGTGATAGCGGATATTCTGAAGTTTGTCGTCGGACAGTTTTCCCATTCCATCCGGGTTTGTGAAGGTCTGATTTATACAGTTATCCTGCACATATTCGATATTTCCATTTGCAATCGCGTCATAGAACGTATATTCAGTTTCAATGACACGGTGCTGTTCTAACATTTCCTGATTTACAAATTCACTCGGTACCATTCTTTAGAAAGATCCATAGGTAACCCCCTGATTTTACCCTGCTTTTCACTTCGTAAAATTCACAGTCTAATGTAATACTATATTGATGCAAAAGATAGCATGAAAATGATATTTTGTCAATGAATTTTATATATTATAAGTGGGAAAAAAACATACAATAAACTTACAAAAAAACGAACCAGACATATTTAGGGAGGAAGAAAACATGAAGAAAAAATTGTTATCAGCATTACTTGCTACAGCAATGACAGCATCCATGCTTGCTGGATGCGGATGCGACGCAGCTTCAGGGGATGCAGGACAGAAACAGGATGCAGCAGACAACGCAGCAGCATCTACAGAGGCGACGGACGGAGAGACTGTTGCGGCAGATGAAGGAAAAGTTTTGAACATCTATTGTTGGAATGATGAGTTCCAGAGACGTCTGAAAGCACACTATGACAAATATGAAGAAGTGGATGCTACAACAGGTAAGATTGGGGACATCACAGTAAAATGGAACATCACACCAAGTGATGACAACGCATATCAGAACAATCTGGATGCAAATCTTTTTTAGCTCAGGATTCTCTTTGCGGCAGATGATAAGATTGACTTATTCTTAGTAGAAGCTGACTACGCACTGAAATATGTCGATACAGATTATACAATGCCGATCGCAGATCTCGCGAATCACAGACGAAGATCTGAAAGATCAGTACCAGTATACAAAAAGATATTGTAACAGATTCGAACGGTGTATTAAAAAGGCGTTTCATGGCAGGGATGCCCGGGTGTATTATTCTACAACCGTGAAGCTGCAAAAGAAGTATTAGGATCCGATGATCCGGCAGAAGTCCAGAAATATGTTTCAGACTGGGATACTTTCAATGATACAGCAGAGACAATGAAAGCTGCCGGATACAAGATGACATCTTCTGTCAATGATACATACCGTGTATATTCGAACAATGTAACTTCCAAATGGGTAGAAGACGGAAAAGTAAACATTGATGATAATATTATGAAATGGGTGGAAGACTCCAAGAAAATGGTAGATGCCGGTGAGACTGGTGTTCACGATATGTGGAGCGATGACTGGAGAAAAGGTTTCTTCCCGGACGGAAAAGTATTCTGCTACTTTGGACCAGCATGGTTAGTAAACTTCTCTATGGTCTGCTGATACAGAAGAAGGTTCTATCGGATACGAAGGAGGCTGGGGGTGCCTTTGCTGAAGGACCACAGGGGCTTCTTCTGGGGTGGTACATGGATCGGCTAGCTGCAGCAGGTACTGATAACGCAAAGAACCATCAAAGATATTATGCTTACGATGACAACCGATGCAGATGTCATGAAAGAGATCGTTGTAGATGATGATGATTTTGTAAATAACCAGATTGTAATGGAAGAGATGGCAGAGGATACAAGCTACTCCAGCAAAATTTTAGGTGGACAGAATCCACTTGAGATGTACTGTGCAGGTGTATACAGCCTCGACTTAAGCAACCTTTCTCCATATGATCAGGGATGCAATGAAGGGTTCCAGAAAGCAATGAAAAACTACTTTGAAGGTAATGCAACCTTAGAGGAAGCGCTTGATTTATTCTACAAAGGTATTACAGAGAAATATCCGGAACTTACATATTAAGGAAACATTATGTGATTGCCCGAGTGGCAATTAAGAAGATAGGATTGCGAAAAATGAACAACCATAGAGGATGTTGATTTTCCGCAATCCTGATATTTGAAATTGATGCTTCACGATTTGTGAATATACCGGGATAAAGGAGGCACAGGCGTTATGAAGAAAAAGTGGAGGAAAAAGCGGTCAGATATAACAAATGGGGATACATTTTTTTGGTTCCGTTTATCGTGGTATACGTCATATTCCAGCTGATTCCGCTGTTTAGTACCATTTATAACAGCTTTTTTTGAGAATTATATGTCAGGACTGACACAGGTTGGTCCAAATTTTGTAGGATTACAGAACTATATCAAACTTTTTGAGGGTGGCGATATCTGGATCTATGCGAAAAACACGATGATTTTATGGATCATGTGTTTTGTTCCGCAAATTTTTTTTTTTCTTTATTATTGGGAGCATGGTTTTCGGATGTGCGCCTGAAACTAAAAGGTTCCAGATTTTTTCAAGACCGTGATCTATCTGCCAAACCTGATCATGGCATCTGCATTTTCAATGTTATTTTTCACTTTGTTTGCAGAGAGCGGACCAATCAATTCTTTGTTGATTCAAATGGGATTCATCACAGAACCATATAAGTTCCTCTCCAATGTGGGAAGTACCAGAGGGCTGATCGCCTTTATGAACTGTCTGATGTGGTTTGGTAATACTACGATTCTTCTGATGGCAGGAATGATGGGAATTGACACTTCATTATTTGAAGCGGCTGAAGTAGACGGTGCAACATCCACACAGGTTTTCTTCCGCATTACATTGCCGCTGTTGCGTCCAATTCTGGTATATGTACTGATCACTTCACTGATCGGTGGACTTCAGTTATTTGATGTGCCACAGATTTTAACAAAATGGTACGGGTAATCCGGTGCGTTCTACGATGACACTGATTATGTTCCTGAACAATCATTTGTACAGTAAGAACTATGGTATGGCGGGTGCAGTTTCTGTTGTACTGTTTATCATCACAGGTATTTTAAGTATTGTTGTATTTAAACTGACCGGAAACGATAAGAGAAAGGGGTGATTTGGCATGAGAAAACAGGAAGTTAAGAAAGGTCTGGGATTGCATGCAAGAAGAGTGATTGCATACACAGTCCTTATCATAATATCTTTTTTTTCTGTCTGTTCTGGTTTTATGTATTGTTTATTAATGCAACCAGATCAAACGGCGAACTTCAGGCAGGATTTACCGCGGTTCCGAGCACACATATATTCGATAACTGGAACAATCTCTTTTGCATGGAACACTTCCGGTCATCAAAGGCCTTGTGAACAGTCTGATCATTTCATCCTTAAGTGCAGTATTGACGGTTTATTTTTTTCCACCATGACAGCTTATGCGATCCACGCCTATGATTTCAGGCTGAAAAAATATATTTATACATTTATTCTTGCAGTTATGATGATTCCTACACAGGTGACAGCACTTGGATTTATCAGATTAATGCGCAGTATGAATTTGATGGATTCATTTATTCCATTGATCGTTCCGGCGGTTGCAGCACCGGTTACATTTTTCTACATGAAACAGTATATGGAAAGCACTCTGCCTTTATCACTGATCGAGGCAGCGCGGATTGATGGCTCCGGGGAGTTCCGCACATTCAATTCCATTGTACTTCCGTTAATGAAACCGGCAATTGCTGTCCAGGCAATTTTTGGATTTGTGAGCAGCTGGAACAATTACTTTACTCCGGCATTGATTTTACAGAGTGATAACAAAAAGACACTGCCGATTTTGATCGCACAGCTTCGTGCGAAGCAGACTGGCTGAAGTTTGATATGGGGCAGGTCTATGTGATGATCGCATTCTCCATTTTCCCGGTTATCATCGTTTATTTGTTCCTGTCACGCTATATCGTGCAGGGAATTGCACTTGGAAGTGTGAAGGGGTAGGAAAAATTATATTTGGTTCAGATAAGAGGCGGGAAGCTTTTGAGGAATCTCAAAGGTTTCCTGTTTTTTTTGTATAAAAACGTTTTTAATGAAAAAAAAAAATATGTGCTACAATGGGTGCAGGAGAGGAAGAAGGGAGCCTGCGGCATGGTCTATTTAGCAATCACTGCAGCGATTTTTACGCTTGATTTTTTCTGAAAAAATATATTGATAAAAAATACGCCAGAAAAGTAAAAAAATCCACGTCTCGGTGGAATGATCTGCATAGAGAAGTTCTACAACAAAGGTGCAACGTTAAATCTTCTCGAAAACATCCGAAAAGCCATGACTGTGATACACAGTGTCATTATGGTTTTTGTGGCAGTCATTTATTATTTTGCAATGCGGATAACTGGAAAAAACTCACAAAAAAGGGACTTGCCATGTTAGCCGGCGGCGGACTGAGCAATTTATATGACCGCTATACAAAAGCACCATGTTGTGGATTATGTGCGGTTTCAGACCGAATAAAATGGTTTCGGAGGATTATTTTTAATGTGTCTGATTTCTTTATTTTTATAGGGGCAGTGCTTGCAGTCATCGGAAGCGAAGTGTAATATTAAGATAATCTCAAACCATAGATTTATAAAACAATTACCGGGAAGGATATGATTTTTGCCATGACAAAAGAACAGTATATCAAAATTACAGAACCGCTTCGGAGCAATCAGGAACGGGCGAAGCGTGTGACGAGTCTGAATCATATGCTGACAGCACTGGTATTCTGCGTGTATCCGCTCTATCTTTTCATGCTGTTTACGGACAAAAATCCGTGGCTCTGGCGGGCGATACTCGTTCCGGCAGTGTCCTTCGTGGGACTTTCCGTTGTCCGGAAAAATCATCAATGCGCCAAGACCGTATGAAAAATTTGACATGTCGCCGGTACTGGAAAAAAGACACAAAAAAGGAAAATCATTTCCAAGCCGGCATGTATTTTCTGTTTTTATTATTGCGATGACGATTTTTTATGAGCATTCGGGAGCAGGGGTACTGCTCGGAATCATTGGTTTGCTTCTGGGCATTGTGCGCGTGCTGGTCGGAGTGCATGAGCCCAAAGGATATCATTGTGGGCGCGCTGGCAGGGATCGTCTGCGGTATTGTAGGATATTATGTTATATGATAATCTTAGTTACGGCTGTGCATAACGCTTCCGGTATTCCCCTCGGGGTCTGCTGGAAGCGTTTTTTGAACGACCGGTTAAAATAGGAAAGATTATCAAATCCCACTTCCGCTGCGATATCTAAAATCGAAGAATCGGAGGAAATCAAAAGTCTGGAAGCCATCGTCAGCCGGTATTCATTCAGATAGTCGATAAAGGAGGTTCCCATCGTATTTTTAAAATATTTCATAAAATGTGACTGGCTTAAATTAACTTCTTTTGCTACATCTTCAATCGTGATTTTTTCCATGTAATTATTTTCCACAAATTTTAAGATCAACTTCATTTTTTTCCAGAGACTTGTAATCTTTTTTCTGGGCATTTCTGGAACTGCACTTATTGAAGAGAATATAAAACAGCATGAAAAGCTGGCTTTTGATGAAAAGCTGGTAAAAGCTGGCGGATTGGTTTTGCTGATTTCATCGTTTGCATCGACACAGGCGGAAATCTCTTTGTAATAGGGATCACCGGGCTGATAGAGTACCGGAATTGTGAGCGTTCCGTCCATCAGCGGGGAAAAAAATAGTCAGTCTTTGCAGGTGTCGGTCTGCTTGGATAAAAAAGAATCTGCGGATGAAAAATAATATTTTCATATTCCATACTTTCGTTTTCGTATTGTTCAATCGAATGTAATTGTCCCGGAATGATAAGTGCGAGCGTTCCGGCACTGACCTGGTATTGTGTGAAGTCCACGGTGATAATGCCGTGTCCCTTCTTTATATAGATAATCTCCATTTCGTCATGCCAGTGGATCGGCACATAAGAAAAATCCAGTGGGATCGAGCACAGGTAAGTGATATATGGAAATAAAGGGTTTCCATGGGAGATTTTTTTCCTGATAATTTTCGTATTCCAGTATATTCATAAGATACATACTCCTTTGTGATGATTTTATTGTGCCGAAAACATGCACTTTGCGCTGCAATCCGGAAAAATAAAACAACATGATTGAAAAGTGCACAAAAACCGGGTGCTCATTTTGTTATGTTTACACAATTTTAAAGAGGTTAAAATAATACATCATTTATAACATGATAGGATTGTACCATTTTTGTATGGAATATTACAAGAATAAAATGGTGTACCTGAATATAATATTAATCATAAAACATCGGTTTTACGAAAAAAAACACGAAAACAACTGCGGCAGAAAATGCGGCGGACAATACAATAAGCTTTCGCCAACAGGCGCAAGGAAAGGAGTAAATCATGAATTTACAGGAAATCGTAACAAAAAAGAACAGGAAAAGCAATTTCCCAGTGCAGTAACGAAGAATTATACTTCTCTTTACTTGAAATGACAAAAGGAATGGCAGAGGAGAAAGTCAGCAACGAGGGAAAAAGAAAAAAAATTATATTATATTTCCGCAGAATTCCTGATCGGAAAATTATTATCCAATAACCTGATCAATCTTGGAATTTATGACGATGTAAAAAAATTACTGGCAGACAATGGCAAGAGCCTTGCAGAGATCGAGGAGGTTGAGCCGGAACCATCTTTGGGAAATGGTGGACTTGGACGTCTTGCCGCATGTTTCCTTGACTCTATCGCTACACTTGGTTTAAACGGCGACGGTGGTGGTTTAAATTACCACTACGGATTATTCAAACAGGTATTTGAGAACAATCTCCAGCATGAGACTCAAACCCATGGATCGAGAAAGAGAGCTGGCTGACAAAGACAGATAGAGCATACACCATTCAGTTCGGTGGATTCAATCTGCAGTCCAGAATGTACGATATTGATGTATTAGGATATAACAACCGTACCACAAAACTTCATTTATTCGATGTAGAGACAGTAGATGAAAGCTTAGTTGGTGATGGAATTGATTTTGATAAAGAGGACATCAAAAAAAGAACCTTTACTTTTATTCTTATATCCGGATGATTCTGATGATAAGGGACGTATCCTCCGTGTTTACCAGCAGTATTTCATGGTAAGCAACGCGCAAGACTGATCATCGATGAGACACTTGCAAGAGGCGGCGATTTACACAAATTAAATGAGTACGCAGTAGTTCAGATCAACGATACACATCCAAGTATGGTAATTCCTGAACTGATCCGTTTATTAATGGAACGCGGAATCTTAATGGATGAGGCAATTGATATTGTATCCAAAACATGTGCTTACACAAACCATACTATTTTTTAGCAGAAGCTCTGGAAAAATGGCCGATCCATTTCCTGGAGAAAGCAGTTCCACAGTTAATGCCGATCATTTATGAATTAAACAGCCGTGTTGTGAAAAAAAATTTGATGATAAGTCTGTAGCGATCATCGATGATGAGAGACGTGTCCATATGGCACACATGGATATCCATTACGGCTACAGCATCAATGGTGTTGCATACCTTCACACAGAGATCTTAAAGAACTCTGAGCTTAACAACTTCTACAAGATTTATCCTGAGAAGTTCAACAACAAGACAAACGGTATCACATTCCGCCGCTGGTTATTACACTGTGATCCGGAACTCACCGCATTATTTGAATCTCTGATCGGTGACGGCTTCAAGAAAGATGCAACCGAACTTGAAAAATTAGGTGCATTTGTAAATGATGAAACAGTATTGCAGAAGATTCTTGATGTTAAAAATGCAAAGAAAGCAGAATTAAAAGATTATCTTGCAAAAACACAGGGTATCGAGTTAAACGAGAACTCTATTTACGATATCCAGATCAAGAGATTGCATGAGTATAAACGACAGCAGATGAACGCACTCTATGTGATCCACAAATATTTTGAGATCAAAGCAGGCAAAAAACCGGCTCGCCCGATCACTGTTATTTTCGGTGCAAAGGCGGCTCCGGCTTATGTCATTGCAAAAGATATCATTCATCTGATCCTTTGCTTACAGGAACTGATCAGCAAAGATCCTGAGGTTTCTCCATACTTAAAAAGTTGTTATGGTGAAAACTACAATGTAACATTAGCTGAAAAATTAATCCCGGCAACAGATATCCATGAGCAGATTTCCCTTGCTTCCAAAGAGGCATCGGAACATCCAACATGAAATTCATGTTAAACGGTGCAGTAGCGATCGGTACTATGGACGGTGCAAACGTTGAGATGCATCAGTTCGTTGGGGACGATAACATTTACATCTTCGGTGAGACATCTGAGCAGGTGATCGAGCACACTATGCAAAAAGCAGATTATGTTTCCAGAAGCTACTATGACAATGATGAGAACATCAGACGTGCGATCGACTTCATCGTGAGTGATGAGATGATGGCAGTCGGATGCAGAGAAAACTTAGAGCGTCTCTACAATGAATTATTAAACAAAGACTGGTTTATGACATTACCGGATTTCGAGGAATATGTTGCAGCAAAGAGCGCATCTTTGCAGATTACGAAGACCGTATGGCATGGGCGAAAAAAAAATGCTCGTAAACATGAGCCAGGCAGGTTTCTTCTCATCTGACAGAACCATTGCACAGTACAATGAAGATATCTGGCATCTGTAAAATTCAGCATCAGAACACTTGCTGTTCTGGTGCGTAAGAAAAATGATTCAGGTGTTCGCAGAACATCTGTAAAATTAGGGGAGTATATGATCTATATACAAAGTGGCGTGCGCCGTATGTAAAGTGCGGTGTGCGCCTCTTTTTGTGTGTTGTAAAATCTGCCAACAACACATATAATGGGAGTAGGCAGTGAAACAGTGCCAGATACTGCGGAAGGAAAAAAACTATGCACAGTAACGCTGGCAGGGGAATGAAGGAATCTGTTTTATAAATTGCTTGGAATATTTGGGCGTATGATTTATAATGTGCATAAAGCAATGAGCAGTGTCAGGAGGAAAAAATATCAAATGCAGTGCTTGCACGATGTATTTGATATTTTTGATGACTGATAGGGCGAATGCCCGTGAGCCCATGAAATCTTTGATTTCATGGGCGTGCACTGTGGACAAAATTAACAGAGGACTTATTTTCATGAATAAAAATAAATTTACATATATCACAGCGCTTACCCTGTTAAGCTTTACACTTATGACAGGCTGTACCAATGAGCGCAAAGAAAACCAGACTGCTTACCGTCAGATTGGAATCAATGCAATGGAAAGCGGCGATTACGCAGGAGCCGTGGATGCGTTTAACAGTGCTTTGGGACAGTGCATTGGGAAAATCACAGAGAACGAATTAGATATCTGTTACTATAAAGGCAGCGGCACAGTATGCCGGTGGTGATCCGGCAGGGGCAGTGGACACTTACACAGCAATCATTGATTATGACAAAAAAAGCGACAGACAGCTTATTATCTGCGCGGCTGTGTTTATCTGAAACAGGGGGATACCGAGAGCGCTGTTTCGGATTTTGATAAGGCAGTAAAAATAACAGCAGCGATTACGAACTTTATGTCAACATTTACGAGTAGAACCTTTCTGCTTATGATATGACGGAAAAAGGGGAAGAATACTTAAATAAAGCATTTGATATCAAAGGCAACAGTGCCGGAGATTATGCATGGCGCGGAAGAATTTACTATTATCTTGGACAGTACGACAATGCCAAGACAGAGTTAAAGTCGGCTTTAGATAAGGAGAGCGTCATCGCAAATCTTTACATTGCACAGGTGTATGAGGCACAGGGTGATCCTGAAAACGCAGAGGTTTATTATCAGAATTATGTAAACTCAGGAAACGCAGATTCCCAGGCGATGAATGCACTCGGGGAAATTGAGATGGCAAAAGGAAACTATTCCGGTGCACTCACCTATTTAGAGCAGGGTATTGCTATGGAAAATGTGACAAACAGAAGAGAACTAATGCAGAATCTCATCATTTGTTATGAATATACATCCGATTTTAATTCTGCATGGAACGTGGTACAGGTGAGTATGTACAGGTTTATCCGGATGATGCGAGTGCGCAGCGTGAAATATATTTTCCTGAAAAACCGTATGGAACAGACAGCGCCTGTGGAGAATACAGAGGAAGCCGTGACGGAGGATACGCAGACAGTGGAAGATACACAGACACCGGAAGAGGCGCAGACACCGGCACAATAAAAGAGACCACAGGAAACAATAACGGAGAATAGAATGGCAGAAGCATTTAAAATAGAAGAGATAGAAGAAAAAAAGTAATTCTTGTAGGCGTGAGTGAGCAGGATGGAGATGACGCAGAGGATTCTGTTGCAGAACTTGCGGAACTGGTGAAAACAGCAGGAGCAACGGTAGTCGGAACCATGATCCAGAAGCGGGAACTCATTCATCCGGGGACTTATATCGGTTCTGGAAAGGTGGCGGAGTTAAAGCTGCTTGTGGGAGGAACTGGGCGCAACCGGCATTGTGTGTGATGATGAACTTTCACCGGCGCAGCCCGTAATCTGGAAGATATGCTGGATACAAAAAGTGATGGATCGCACACTGATCATCATTCTGGATATTTTTGCGGCAAGAGCAACTACCAGGGAGGGAAAGATCCAGGTGGAGCTGGCACAGTTAAAAATACCGTCTGAGCAGGCTGACCGGACTTGGGCGCTCCATGTCAAGACTTGGAGGCGGAATCGGTACGAGAGGTCCGGGTGAGAAAAAGCTGGAAATTGACAGACGTCTTATCAAAGACCGGATCGCACAGCTGAACCGGGAATCGAGAGAAGTACACAAAGGCAGCAGTGATATCACCCGTGCACAGCGGGAAAAAAATCAGATGCCGGTGGCTGCGATCGTGGGATACACAAATGCAGGAAAATCAACACTTATCAATACACTGACCAATGCCGGAGTCCTGGAGGAGGACAAGCTGTTTGCAACGCTTGATCCTACCACAAGAGTGTTGGAACTGTCGGGACGGCAAAGCAGATATTGGTGACAGATACCGTCGGATTTATCCGCAAACTGCCGCATCATCTGATCGAGGCATTTAAAAAGCACGCTGGAGGAGGCAAAATACGCAGACTATATTTTACATGTGGTAGATGCTTCCAATCCGCGCAAAGACGAGAAGCAGATGCTGATCGTATATGAGACACTGGCAAATCTGGATGTGAAAGACAAGACGGTGATCACGCTGTTCAACAAGCAGGATGCAAGGATGGACAGCGAGCCGCTGCATGATTTTTAAAGCAGATCATACGCCGCAGATCTCAGCGAAAAAATGGAACCGGGTTAGAGGAATTAAAGAATCTTTTTATCCGAGCTCCTGCGTGAAAATAAAATCCTCGTGGAGCGGACAGTGCCGTATGCAAATGCAGGCGTGATCCAGCTTGTCCGCAAATCCGGTGAACTGTTGGAAGAAGAATACCGTGAGGATGGAATCTATATCCGTGCTTACGTGCCAATGGAAATTTATGCAAAATTATAAAAATGACAAATATAGTTAATTCGAGAAGAAAGGAAACAATAAAAATGATATTATTGATTAAAAACGGACATGTCATCAATCCGGCGACAGAGACAGACGAAGTGGCAGACATTCTCGCTGAGGATGGAAAAGTCGTAAAAATGGAAAAAAACATCAGGGATAAGGCAGACTATGTGATCGACGCAAAAGGCTGCTATGTCATGCCGGGATTTATTGATATGCATGTGCATTTAAGGGATCCGGGGCAGGAGCAGAAAGAGACGATCGAGACAGGCTGCAATGCGGCGGCACACGGCGGATACACAACCATCCTTGCAATGCCGAACACAAAGCCGGTGGTAGATAATCCGGATGTTGTAAAATACGTGCAAAACAAGGCAAAAACAGTTGGTGTCGTGAATGTTTTACAGGTGGGAGCCATCACAAAAAGGACAACAGGGAAAAAGAATTAGCAGATATCCGGGGCATGTACGAAGCGGGAATTCCGGCGATCAGTGAAGATGGCAGATCCGTTATGAATTCCGAACTTTACCGGGAGGCGATGGAGATCGCAAAGAGAACTCGATATCCCGGTACTTTGCCCACTGTGAGGACATTAACCTTGTAAATGGCGGCGTTATGAATGAGGATGCGCATTCCAAAGAGCTTGGTTTAAGGGGAATCACCAATTCGGTAGAAGATATCATTGTGGCAAGAGATATCATGTTAAGTGGGGACACCGGAGCAAAATTACATTTGTGTCACTGTTCAACAAGAGATTCTGTAAAAATGGTACGGTATGCAAAAATGGAGCAAATGAAAGTAACTGCAGAGGTATGCCCACATCATTTCACACTGACCTCGGATGATATCCATAAAATCGAGCCGTCCATCGATCAGGAGAAAAAAACTTGCGATTGATGCAGATGCGGATACAAACTTTAAAATGAATCCTCCGCTTCGTTCCAGAGAAGACGTGCAGGCATTAAAAGAAGGACTGCGTGACAATATTATGGATGTGATCTCCACAGACCATGCACCTCATACATTTGAGGAGAAAAATACATCCATGAAAAAAAGCGCCGTTTGGGATCGTTGGACTTGAGACAGCCGCATGCCTCACTTACACGGAACTTGTTTTGCAGGGCTACCTTACACCGATGCAGATGGCAGAGAAGATGAGCTATAACCCGGCAAAGATTGTTGGAATTGACAAGGGCGATATCCAGCCGGGCAAAATTGCTGACATCGTGATTTTTTGATCCGGAAAAAAACATATAAGATTGACAAAACGAAATTTGCAAGTAAAGGACGCAACACACCATTTGACGGAAGAGAAGTAACCGGAAAAGTGATGGCAACCATCGTGGATGGACGTGTGGTTTACGAGGCAGAAGCATAGGAACACACCATATTAAGAGCTACAGAGGCAAACATTTGAAGTAAGAATGTAAAGTAGTTGAGAGAGTGAAAAAAGCGAGGAAGTACAAAGATGGCAGAAAAATTTGAAGAGACAGCGATCATCATCCGTCAGGAAGAAATCGCAGATGATATTTACAGTATGTGGCTGCACACTGACCAGATTGCGGCAAAGACATGCGAAAAAGCAGGACAGTTTGTTTCTGTTTATTGTAATGATGGAAGCAGACTGCTTCCAAGACCGATCAGTATTTGTGAGATTGATAAAAAAAGGATGGCGCAATCCGTCTGGTGTATCGTGTGGCAGGGAAAGGAACGGCAGAATTTTTCTGGTATGCATACAGGCGCACAGCTTCACATTGTATGCCTCTTGGAAATGGGTTCCCAAAGAAAGAGAAAAAAGCCTTTTTGATCGGAGGCGGAATAGGAATACCTCAATGTTACAGCTTGCAAAAGAGTTAAACTGTGAGAAACAGATTGTGTTAGATTCCGCGATGAGCTGTTTTTGATTGATGAGTTTAAAAAGCAGTGCAAAGTTTACGTGGCAACCGAGGATGGAAGCGCAGGAACTGAGGGACATGTTTTGGATGCGATCCGTGAAAATGGACTGGACGCAGAGATTATTTATGCCTGCGCGATGAAATGCCAATGCTCCGTGCCTTAAAAAAGAATATGCAGAGAAAAATCACATCGAGTGCTGGATCTCCATGGAGGAGCGTATGGCATGCGGTATTGGTGCGTGCCTTGCCTGTGTATGTCAGTCAAAAAGAAAAAGACGCACACAGCAACGTGAAGAACAAACGAATCTGTAAAGAAGGACCTGTATTCCGTGCAGAGGAGGTAGAATTCTAATGAACATGAAAGTAGATTTATGTGGAGTAACCTTAAACAATCCTGTCATGACTGCTTCCGGTACATTTGGTTCCGGCGCAGAGTATGCAGAGTTTGTGGATCTGAATAAATTGGGAGCTGTTGTGACAAAAGGTGTTGCAAATGTTCCATGGCCGGGAAATCCGACACCGCGTGTCGCAGAAGTATATGGCGGTATGTTAAATGCAGTAGGACTTCAGAACCCTGGAATTGATCTTTTTGTGGAGCGCGACATTCCTTTTTTAAAACAGTTTGATACAAAAATCATGGTGAATGTATGTGGACATTCCACAGAGGAATATATTGAAGTAGTGGAACGGTTGAGAGACCAGCCGGTAGACCTTTTAGAGATCAACGTTTCCTGCCCGAATGTCAAAGAGGGGTGGAATTGCATTTGGTCAGGATCCAAAAGCAGTGGAAGCTATCACAAAAAAGAAATGAAAAAGCATGCTTTGCACAGCCGGTCATCATGAAGCTTTCCCCGAATGTGACAGATATTACAGAGATGGCGAGGGCGGCAGAGGCAGGAGGCGCAGACGGACTGTCACTGATCAACACCATCACAGGCATGAAGATCGATATCAACCGCCAGAAGTTTGTGCTTGCCAATAAGACAGGCGGCATGTCAGGTCCGGCCATTCACCCTGTCGCTGTCCGCATGGTTTATCAGACTGCCCAGGCAGTCAGACTGCCGATCGTCGGAATGGGTGGAATCATGAATGCAGAGGATGCGATTGAAATGATCCTTGCGGGAGCCACCGCAGTATCAGTAGGTACCGCAAATTTCACAAATCCGCATGTGACAGAGGAGAGATCGTCGCAGGAATCAGAGATTATATGGAGCGTTATCAGGTTGCCGATATCAAAGATCTGGTTGGCGCAGTGCATGAATAAGAAGAAATATTACAAAAAGCCGGGATTATGTCCCGGTTTTTTGTTAGGGCAGCAACCGTTCATCAGAGCGAGATTCGCAGAGCGTATCTCGTCTCTGTTGCTCTGAAAGTAATGAGGTACAGTGTCTGGGTAATAATTAAGATTTGAAATGCTGTATACCCCAAATAAATGAAAAACAGTGATTAAAATATCTCGATTGGGTAACATGGTAAAAATAATGCAAATTACCCACTAAAAAGAGAAAACTGTGGGTAATTTTGTTATGTAAAAAAGATTGTTACCCAAATGGCATGTTTTTCGATAAATAAAAGCAGTATTTGGGTAAAAAAAAAGGTGTTTAATAAACACTTTACCCAAATAATAGAGGAAAACATTGTAAGAACTAAAATTTTACAGGCAAGTATCGAAAAAACAGAAGTTACTATAATTATGAAAAAAATTATAAAGTTGTAGAAACATATAGACAACAGCAGGATTTTCAAGTATTATATCAAAAAAATATTCTTATTATTATCTAGAACATACTTATAATTTGCAAATCCATTAAAATCTGCTTTGCAGATGGGATTGCTCATTTTTTTGAATCGTTCTTTTCAGTCTGAACAGACTTGTAGAGTAGTTATCATAGAACATTCGTTACAAATTATCCAAAAAATATTTCAATTAGGAGGGGAAAAATTGATTTATGACCAGATAAAAAGAGAAGTTGATATTTTATCAAGAAAATATGATAAATTACAGCGACAGTTATTGAAAATGCCAGAAGGGGAATTACTCTGTGCAAAAAAATGGAGATTATACAAAATGGTATTTGCACAATGATAAAACACTATCCTATATCTCAAAAAGGAAAATAAACTGGCAGAAAAACTTGCACTGAAAAAGTATTATGAATATCAGATGCAGGAGTTGGAAAAACAAATACATATTCTGGAGAAATGTGCAGCAGCATTGAAGAAGGTAAACATGAAATCTGAATATCTTTTGCGTGAAGAATCGCCATATTGGAAATTGCTGAAGATACATTTTGAAAAATATGAAAAAGAGAAAATATCATGGATGAACGGACAATATAAATGCAATCCATCTCATCCGGAAAATCTGATTCATAAAACAATGCAGGGACATTTGGTGAGATCAAAATCAGAAGTGATCATTGCAAACACCTTATATATGAATCAAATACCATACAGGTATGAGAATCAGCTTGAGATAAAAGGAGTCATCCTATATCCGGATTTTACAATTCTTCACCCAAAAACAAACAATCTGTGTTATTGGGAACATTTTGGAATGATGGAAAATGAAACTTATCGTGAGAATGCTTACAATAAATTAAAATTGTACGGTCAGAATGGAATCATTCCATCTATAAATCTTATCACTACATTTGAAACAAAAAATCTCATCCAATAGATTCAGGAAAAAATCCAGCAAATTGTAAAAGAAAAAATTTGTTTTGTAGAGACCGCAGACTCATTTTAAGTTTTGGTTTTGCAAAAAGAGTATGTTCACTACTGAATCACTTTCCTGCGCAAGCAAAACAGCAAGTGTGAACAGTAACAAAATATCAAATAATAATGGGACAAAAACATATTTTGAATTGAGCTTGCAGATATTTTATGGTAGTATAAGAAATGACACAAATTAGCAGACCTATGGCTGTTCTGTGACAGAAACTTGGATGTTGTGCCAAAGAGAAAATAATGGATTACAGGAAATAAAGATCAGGAGGTAAAGATCATATGGAAACATATAAGCAGGAATTTATCGAATTTATGGTAGAAAGTGATGTTTTAAAAATTTGGAGAGTTTACGTTGAAAAGTGGACGTAAATCCCCATTTTTCATGAATGCAGGAGCATATGTGACAGGTTCCCAGTTAAAGAGACTTGGGGAGTATTATGCAAAGGCAATCCACGATAAATACGGAGATGATTTTGACGTTTTATTTGGACCGGCATATAAGGGAATTCCGCTCGGAGTAGTGACAGCGATCGCATACAGTGAATTATATGGAAAAAGAAGTCCGTTACTGCTCAGACAGAAAAGAAGCAAAAAGACCACGGAGCTGACAAGGGCGGTTTCCTCAGGAAGCAGCTTGAAAGATGGCGACAGAGTTGTCATGATCGAGGACGTGACCACTTCCGGAAAATCCATGGAAGAGACTGTTCCAAAAGTAAGAGGAGCAAAGAGACGTTGAGATCGTTGGTCTTATGGTAAAAAGTTTAAACCGTATGGAAGTCGGACAGGGCGGAAAAGTAAGTGCGCTGGATGAGATCAAAAAAAATACGGTTTTGAAGGAAAAGCAATTGTCACAATGGCAGAGGTGAGAGTACCTTTTTACAACAGAGAACACAATGGCAGAGTCGTGATCAACGATGAGATCAAAGCCGCTATTGACAAATACTACGAAGAATATGGATGCAAATAAGAAAGGCAGCGAGCGCTGCCCGTTGATACGGAAAGGTAAGCACCGGGTACTGGCATTCGTGTTTTTTCTGATTTATTTCGCTGTGCTGTTCTATTTCCTCTTTTTTTCCGAGGAGATGGGGCGGACTTATTCAGAGAGAGCGTATCATTACAATCTGATTCCGTTTCATGAGATCATGCGGTTTGTCAAATACCGTCATGTACTTGGATGGCAGGCTGTAGCACTCAATATCTGGGGAAATATCATTGCTTTTTATGCCCTTTGGTTCATTTTTTGCCGATCTATTCAAAAAATGCAGAAATGTGTGGATGACGGTGCTATACAGTTTTGAACTGAGTCTGCTTGTGGAACTGCTTCAGCTTGTGTTTAAGGTGGGTAGTTTTTGATGTGGATGATCTGTTTTTGAACACGATCGGTGGACTGCTTGGTTATCTGCGTACAAAGGATTGCTTTATTTGTGGAAAAAGATATGAAAAAAGCAAGAGGCATATAGTGAATAAAGTAAGAAGCAGATTTTTATGGATCTGCGAATCGTACATGGAAAAGTAAGAAAAAAAAGAATATGAGTGGCAGGGTATCATTATGGCACAGAGAAGACGTGAAAATACGGATATAAGAAGTTTACAGAGGAAGACACAAAAGGGAATTGTAGCTTTTTATTCTGGCTGTGCTTTCGATTGCAATTTTTATTTATGTAATTCATTTCATCATGGCGGAAATGGAAGCATGTACCTTGGAAGTGCAGGAGTGTCCTCCATGCTGGTAGCACTGGTCGCTGTGGTACTGGCAGTGATGAGCCTTCGGGAGGAGGAGTCTTTTAAGCTGTTTCCATATATGTCGACTGTGCTGTCGTTTCTTGCAGCCGGTATGTGGATTGCAATTTATGTAATTGATTTATGATATAATAAAGACTGCCGAGCGAAGCGAGGAGTGTAGATAATGATTATGAAGCATAGCTTCATAATATAGTAATAAGGGAGATCAGGGATGGGATACAGAGATATTTATATGAGTCAAATGAGCAGGCAGAGGAGCGTTTTTTGCTTGTGATGGAGCGTATTGCAGAGATCGCAGAAGAAACGGATGTGCCGGAGACATTTGACGATTATTTTAAAAAAGACCGCAGAATTTTTGTTACAGTTAGTGTGTCAGAGAAAGCAGAGGCAGATACATTAAAGATGCTTCTCTTTCAGAGTGTGAAAAAACGGAATGCAGTTTTTTATGATGATATCAAAAAAGCGGAAAATTATGGAAAAAGTTATGGAAATCCGACTTATGCAGTAAAACTGGGAGAAGAGTAGGACAGATTTTATCTGCACTGTATGCAGAGGTGTCGCAAACGTAATACGGATGCCTATGCCGCAAAAAAATGAACGACGATCACCGCAGAATTATTTGTTGAGATCTATAATTATTTTGAAGACAAAGAGGGATTGATAAACCGCAATTGAGCAGCAATACGTAACTGAACGAAGGCGCACAATGA
>VOFJ01000512.1_pt1 | contig 20205 bp, 30 predicted proteins | sample 5384081 | NCBI WGS metagenome assembly VOFJ01 (sample SAMN12384729, study PRJNA508395) | human gut metagenome | isolation source: healthy gut I | host: Homo sapiens | reverse complement strand
TTTTGTCTTAAAAAGCCAGATCCCTGCTCCGGCGGCAGCCAGGATCCCAAGGATCATGAAAAAGATGAGGATGCGGACCATGCGCTGGCGTTTTCTCTGCTTCTGGCGTCTGGATATGTATGCACGGCGGCGGGTATAGTCGTCTTCAAACTGCATTGGATCACCTCGAATCGTATTTTTTAAGCCCTTTTCTGCCGGGCGGGCTTTTTATCCCTCTGTGAGTCTGTTTCACATATTATAACATAATTTCCCGGAAGGTGTTATGGGAATCCGTGAAAAAAAGCAACAATCCAGCCATGTAAAGATCCGGATAGGACTGCTACGAAAAAATACATAAAGATCCATGTCCCAGCCATATTTTGTAAGGAGATCATGACGGTTTGAGAGGACATGGTGGAAACGTGAAAAAACAGGAAAACGGGCGGCCGCCCTTTCTCCTATCCTGGGCGATGGCCCTGGGCGGCGGCTCTATGCCGGTGATGGCAGAAACGGTCCCAGGACGGGAAACGGTCCGGGAAGAAACGGAGGGAGGGAAGGCAGAGAGCCCGGAAAACGGCCAGACAGGGCCCCAGGGCCAGGAGACGGTACAGCCGGGGAGCTGCCTCGGAGGAGAGCACCGGAGGGCCGCAGATCGCTGCGCCGTCAGCCCTTTATGGAGGCGTCCACGGGAACGGTGATCTTTGAAAAAAATGCCGACGAGCCCAGAAATCCAGCCAGCATCACGAAGATCATGACCCTGATCCTTATTTTCGACGCCCTGGAGTCGGGCAAGATCAAGATGACCGACGAGGTGGTGACCAGCGCCTACGCCAAGTCCATGGGCGGCTCCCAGGTATTTCTGGAGGAGGGCGAGAACCAGACAGTGGAGACGCTGATTAAGTGTATCATCATCGCCTCGGGAAACGACGCCTCGGTGACCATGGCGGAATACATAGGCGGAGACGAGGGGACCTTTGTGCGGATGATGAACGAGCGGGCCGCAGGCCTTGGCATGGAGCGCACGAGGTTTGTGGACTGCTGCGGCCTTACCGATTCCCCGGACCATGTGACCACGGCCCGGGATATCGCGATCATGTCCCGGGAGCTGATCACAAAATATCCACAGATCATCAATTATTCTACCATCTGGATGGAAAACATCACCCATGTAACGAAGCAGGGAACAAAGGAGTTCGGCCTGTCCAACACCAACCGGCTTTTGAAGATGCCTGTGAATTTCCCAGGTGACGGGCCTTAAGACCGGTTCCACCAGCATTGCCAAATACTGTCTGTCGGCCACAGCGAAAAAGACGGGGTGGAGCTGATCGCCGCCATCATGGCTGCGCCGGATTATAAGGTGCGGTTCCAGGATGCGGTGGCACTTTTGAATTATGGATATGGAAACTGCCGTCTGTACCGGGATGAGGCGCCGCCGGAGCTGCCAAAGATCCAGGTGCTTGAGGCGTCCCGGGACTTTGTAAAGGCCGGGTACAGGGAGGGCTTTTTCTTTCCTGGGGCTCCATGGAGAGGATTTTTTCCGCCATAGAGAAGGAGCTGCAGCTGGAAGGCCCGGTGGAAGCGCCGGTGGGAGAGGGGGGATGTTTTCGGTTATCTGGTCTATACGCTGGATGGCGAGGAGCTGGGCCGGGTGGCCGTGACAGCAGAGGAGCCTGTGGAAAGGGCCGGATTTCCAGACTGTCTGAAAAAGGTGTGGGGGCTGTTTTTTACCCCCACACCAGCTTTTGCTGATATTCCGGTCCTTTAAGAATCCAGGGATCTGGTACAGGACGAGGACATCGGTGATCTCCTGCTCCTGGATCAGGTCCCCGGCCTTCCATTATAATACCGGAGATCGATCATAAGGGTCTCAGGAAATGGAGAGCTGCAAAGGGGCGAAGCAGGGCGTAGGAGTCCTTGATAATAAGAAGCTTCCCGCCGCTGTCCGCCTGGGGGATTTTACGATCCTTTGTGAGACCATGGTTCCTGTCCAGGAACACCCGGTATTTATCCCGGGTCTTTAAAGCCTCCATAGAGTAAAGACTGTGGACAGGCTCCTGGCTTCCATCATAAAATACGCTCCATTCCGGCTCCTGGATGGGCCTGTAAAGCTCGATGGAGTCAGGCTTTACAGGAACGTTGAGCTTGGAGTGGATGGTGCCCAGAAAGTCCTCCGAAACGGTTTCCACAGAAAAACCGGAAGGCTCCAGGGACGTGAGGCCGGAAGCAGAAGCCCAGGCCTGGTAGGCCGTATAGGCCCCGGAGGCAGTCCAGTGATGGTCTGTCCTGTAATAAAGGGGGCGGTCCGGTCCGTCGGCTTCTTCCTGTAAAGGGCGTCCCTTACGGGCACAAGCATGGAGGACAGACCGGCTTTTTCCAGGAAACCGTAGCCGCCGCCTGGGAAAAAGGGGGAGGCAGAGGCCGGGAGCTTTTCTGTGAGGATCCTCAGAGGCCGTGGGGGCCAGAAGCACCTTCACATGACCGTCTCCCCAGAAGCGCCCCTGGCGGAGGGCAAAGGCCGCCAGGGCGTCCAGGTTTTTTCTTTGAGAGCTCCGGATCCATGTCCTCGGCATAAAAGGCCTCGATGAGATAGCCGTCCTTTCCCAGAAAGACGCCGTTGATCTCCTTTTTTAACTGGACTTTTTCGGCAGCCGTCTTAAAGCCGATCCAGGAATCCCGGAAAGGGAACTGGTCGCTTAAATAAATTTCATAATCAGAACCGAATTTTCCGCTCTTTACGGCCTCCCCAGGTAAGGGCCGGCCGTTTGCCAGGTAGCGGTTTTCCGTTTCAGAAAAACGTCCGTCGGGGCATGAAAACGGAAAAGGGGCCGCGCCCAGTCCCAGAAAGGCGCAGAAAAAGCCCGGTCATCACAGCCGGATAGGAAATATTTTTTTCATGGCTTCTCCCTTTCTGTGCTAAAAGCGGAAATATAAAAACGGGTTATAGGTTGCGTTTACCAGGTAGGCCACGGAGAGGAGCAGTACCAGGCCCAGGAACAGGAGTTCCGGGACACGGTCTTTCCATCTCCCGGCAGCCATGGCCGGCAGGGGGTGGAGCCCAGGGCGCAGGCGGCCAGAAGGACCAGATTTCCGGAAAGCAGGAATATGGTCCGCTCATTACAGAGGGAGAGCCCGGCGGCTCCGGTCATCTGAAGGAGGTACTGGAACCCTTGTCCCATGTCCTCAAAGGCGAACAGCACCCAGCCAAGGAGCACCAGAAGAAACGCATAGGTGCACTGGAGCAGGGAGGGGAGCTTTTTTAAATATTTCATCAGTACAAACTTTTCTAATAAAAAGAAGCAGTCCGAAATAGATACCCCATAACAGGAAGTTTACGCTGGCGCCATGCCAGATCCCTGTTAAGAGCCATACGACCAGGATGTTCCGTACCTGGAGAAGGCCGCCCTTCCGGTTGCCGCCCAGAGGGATGTACACGTATTCCTTAAACCAGGTGCCCAGGGAAATATGCCATCGCCGCCAGAATTCCGTAATACTTTTGAAATATACGGATAATTAAAGTTTTCCGGAAAATGGAAGCCCAGCATGTGGCCCATGCCGATGGCCATATCGGAATAACCGGAGAAATCGAAATAAATCTGGAAGGCGAAGGCCAGGATCCCCATCCATACCATAAGGACACTGCGGTCCGCAGGAAGGATGGCCGTGATCTCCGTCCACAGGGGCGCCGGCCTGATTGGCCAGCAGGACCTTTTTTCCCAGGCCCACCACGAAACGGCGGATCCCCAGGAAAAACGCTCAAGGCTTTCGGTCCGGGTGTTCAGCTCCGCGGCAATGTCCTGGTAGCGGACGATGGGCCCGGCGATGAGCTGGGGGAACATGGCCACATAGGCCCGAAGCTTATGATATTGTTTGTTCTGGACCGGAGCTTCGCCCCGGTATACGTCGATGGTGTAGGACATGGTCTGGAACGTATAAAAAGGAGATCCCAATGGGAAGGGCCAGGCCCAGGAGAGGGATCCCGCTTCCGGTGAGGCTGTTGACGGAACGGATGAAAAAGTCCGTATATTTAAAGATCACCAGAAGGGCCAGATTGATGAACGCAGAGGAGGCTACCGTCATCCTGGCGGCTTTCCGGTTTCCGCGCTCTAAAAAAGCGGCCCACCAGCTTTCCATGGAAAAAAATCCACCAGCGTGGAAAAAAAAGGAGGAGCGAGATATACACAGGCTCCCCCATCCATAGAAGATCAGGCTCCCTATAAATAATACTCCGTTCCGCAGCTTCCTGGGAACCAGAAAATAGAGGGCCAGGAACAGCGGCAGAAAACGGAATAAAAATAAGAGACTGGAAAAGACCATGGCTTATTTAAAGAAGCCGTCGATCACGTCAATGGCGATCTTGTTATTTTCCTCTGCGGACTTTAAGGCTGCCTCATCGCCCTGTTCCATGGCCGCGTCATCGGGTCCTCCTAACATCACGAAGAATACGTAATCGCCGTGGCGCACCACCTGGGAGGCCTGGATCTTGGAAACGTTCATGGGATACTGCATGGTATCGCCCACCAGACGCTCTCTCTGTATTCCGGTCAGGGCCTTCTCCACATCGTCACCTTTTCCCTCCTTTGCCTTCACTCCGATGAAGGTCTCCACGAAGGTGCTGATCATGGGCATCTCGGCCACATAGGATTCGCACAGCTCCGGAGAAAGGCCGATGACGCGTCGTTTAACATCTGGTCGTCCATGGGAGTGTTGGGGATGTAGCCCTCTCCGTAGGCTTCTTTTGATCTTATTTAAAACGTCGTCCAGGGATACGTTTACCGCGGCCTCGGTCTCCTGGCCGGCAGGCTCCTTGCCGGCGGAAGAGGTGGAGCAGCCTGTAAGGGAAGCAAAGGCCAGGGAAGCGGCCATGATAACTGCGGTCAACTGTTTTTTTCTGTGTAAATTTTTTCATAAATTCAAAATCCTCCTTCAAATGCCACAATGAGTGGTGATATGGCCATTATAAGGGAGAGGGGAAGAAAAAGCAATTTACAAATATATGAATAAGGTCTTACGAAATCTGGTCAGCGGAGTGGGAAAAATCGTTTTTATTCCTTCACCGCCGCCCTGGCAAAGTCTGTGATCACCAGGTCCTCATAAGGCACTCTGGTTGGAAGCTCTCCGGCTTCTTCCAGGATATTCTGGAGCAGATCAAAGCTTTCCTTTTCAAAGACCGTATCGGTCTTCCAGGTATCCTGGGCCTTATACCGCTCCACAATGGCTGTCAGGGCGGCCTCATCTGTTTCTTTAAACTGGGGCTTTATGGTTTTGGCGATTTCCTCCGATGTGTGGGAATTGACGTATTCCAGCCCCTTCTGGATCGCATTTGTGAATTTCTGTATGATTTCCGGATTTTTTCAATATAGCTTTTCTTTTGCACAATATGCCGTGTAGGGCACATAGCCGGAGCTTTCTCCCAGGGAAGCTGCCACATGGCCGTTTCCTTCCTGCTCCAGGGCAGTGGCAAATGGCTCGAAACTCCACGGTGTAGTCTGCGTCGTTACTGGTAAAGGCGGCGGCAGTGAGACCGAAGTTTATGCTCTGGTCGATGGAAAGATCTGTCTTTGGATCGATGCCGTTCTTTTTAAGATGTATTCAAAGACCATCTGGGGCATGCCGCCTGCCCTTCCTCCCAGGACCTTTTTCCCTTTTTAAGTTTTTCCCACTGGAAATCCGGCTCCGGTTCCCGGCCCACCAGAAAGTTCCCGGCCCTCTGGGTCAGCTGGGCAAAGTTTACGGCGTAGTCGGCTTCTCCGTTGGCATAGGTATAGACAGAGGCCTCAGAGCCCATGAAGCCGATGTCGGCTTCTCCGGATACCAGAGCCGTCATGACCTTATCGGCTCCGCCTCCGTTGACCAGGGTCACGTCCAGTCCCTCTTCATCAAAATATCCCAGCTCAATGGCGGCGTACTGGGGCGCATAGAAGATGGAATGGGCCACTTCGTTTAAGGTGATGGGCGTTTTGCCGGATGCGTTTTTCTGGCAGCCGGTGGCTGTGGCAAGGACCAGACATCCTGCCAGGATCCCGCAGACGATTTTTTTTTCATGATTTCCCTCCCGGAAAAATGCTATGGTTTATTGTATGGGATCTTCCTGTCCAGGGTTCCGGCGGGGAGAGGGATGCTGTGGAATGCCGGCTTTTGGGAGTGGAGGCTCCATTTCCGGCAGATGGAACAGACATGAAAAAACTGGGCATTTTCAAGGAAGCTTCCCTGGAAAATGCCCAGATGAAATGAAGTTTAAATTTTTTGCGTTAGTTTTTCTTATATAATACCCGGATGGAATTTAACACGCAGAGCATGGCCACGCCGGAATCGGCAAATACGGCCATCCACATGGAGGCAAAGCCTGCCAGCCCCAGGATCATGACCAGGACCTTCACGGCCAGGGCAAAGACCCCGTTCTGGGCGGCGATGGCCCCGGTCTTTTTTTGCAATGCGGATGGATTCGGGAATGGCTTCCATGCTGGAGGTCATGAAGACCACGTCCGCCGCTTCGATGGCGGCGTCAGCGCCGCTGCCCATGGCGGCGCCCACGTCGGCTCCTGCCAGCACCGGCGCGTCGTTGATGCCGTCGCCTACGAACATGGCGTTTCCAGCTTCCTTCCGGAGATTCTGTAAAAGATCCAGCTTATCGCCGGGAAGGAGCTTTGCATATACCCGGTCGATGCCGGTGGAGGAGGCCACGGCGTTTGCAGCGGCTTCGCTGTCTCCGGTGAGCATGGCCGTCTGGATCCCCATTTTCTTAAGGGATGCGATGGCAGCGGACGCCTCCGGTTTTATGGTATCGGAAATGGAAATGGAGCCGGCATACACGCCGTCCTTTGCCAGCAGGACCATGGTGGAACCGGAGTCTTCCTTAAATCCGGCAAGATCCACCTGGTTTTCCTCCAGAAGCTTCCGGTTTCCGCAGAGGAGCACGCCTGCAGAGGTGACGGCACGGATCCCCTTTCCCGGGATCTCAGCCAGGTCCCTGGGCGTTTCCACGGAAAGGGACTGGTCTCTGGCAGCCGCCAGGATGCTGATGCCGATAGGATGGGTGGAGGCGGTCTCACAGGCAGCGGCCAGGGCCAGAAGTTCTTCCTTTTTCATGGAGCCGGAGGGAGATACGGTCTGTACTACGAAGTTTCCTTTGGTGATGGTTCCGGTCTTATCCATGACCACGACCTTTACATTCTTTAAGGCCTCCAGGGCGATCCCGCCTTTAAAAAGGATCCCCTTTCTGGATCCGGCTCCGATGCCGGAGAAGAAGGACAGGGAACGCTTAAGACCAGGGCGCAGGGACAGCTGATGACAAGGAAGGTCAGGGCTGTGTAGACCCAGTGGTTCCAGTCTCCTGTAAAGAGGGACGGGAGGATGGCGGTGACGGCAGCCAGGGCTACTACCACAGGGGTGTAGATCCGGGCGAATTTTGTGATGAACCGTTCTACCTGGGGCTTCTGGGCGGCGGCATTTTCCACAGAATCCAGGATCCTGGTGACCATGGATTCAGAAAGCTCTTTTTTTCCACCCGGAGCTTTAAGAGGCCGGAGGTATTGACACAGCCGGATAAAACGGAGCTGCCTTCCCTGACGGCCACCGGAACCGGCTCGCCGGTGATGGGGGAGGTATCCAGACGGCTTTCTCCCTCGATGATCACGCCATCCAGGGGGATCCGGTCGCCGGGACGTACCTGGATCACCTGGCCGATGCGGGCAGATTCTGCCGGGATCTCCCGGATGGAGCCGCCTTCGTCCAGGAGCACGGTTTCCGGACGGAGATCCACAGCGTCCATGATCTGGCTGCGGCTCTTTCCACAGCCCGGTGCTCAAAAGCCTCGCCGATGCGGTAAAACAGCATAACGCCCACGGCCTCCGTATTCCCGGATCACAAAGGCTCCCAGGGTCGCCAGGCTCATAAGGAAGTTTTCATCCATGACATGGCCGGTCTTCATGTTTTTAAGGGCGGTAAAAAGCACGTCCTTCCCCAGGATCAGGTAAGCGATCACAAAGCAGAGAATGGAGACGCCGGGCATGGGGCCGGTGAGAAGAGAACCGGCGATGAACAGTCCGGCTCCGGCCAGGATCTCAGGAAGATCGCTGGAATGCTTCTCATTATGAACGTCTTTCTGACGTTTTCCTCCTCCCGACTGTGATCCGGGTACCGGGCTCGATCTTATCGGCGATCTCCCGCATTTTGGGAAGGAGGGCCGTACCGGCGGAGGGAGTAGACCCGGAGCTGCCTGGTGGCAAAGGTGAGGACGGCGTCGTCCACCTCCGGGAGCTCCTTTATTTTCGCCTCGATCTTGGCGGAGCAGTTGGCGCAGTCGATATTTTCAGGTTGTAGACCACATACGGGGCCTTGGGATTTCTGGATCTGACTTCGATCACTGTGCCGGGCTCGATCTTATCAGCGATCTCCTGCATTTTGGAAGGAGAGCCGTGCCGGCGGAGGAGTAGACCCGGAGCTGTCTGGTAGCAAAGGTGAGGACGGCGCTCGTCCACCTCCGGGAGCTCCTTTATTTCGCTTCGATCTTGGCAGAGCAGTTGGCGCAGTCAATGTTTTTCATCACATAGACTGTACAGGGGGAGCCTGGGGCATTGTGGTGTCCATGGCTGTGGGAATGCTCATGGGAATGGCCGTGCTCGTGGCTGTGCTCATGTCCGCAGCCGCAGGAGCATTGCCGTCGTGGGGAGTGCTCGTGAGAGTGTTCATGGGAATGGCCATGTTCGTGGCTGTGTTCATGTCCGCAGCCGCAGGGAGCACTGTCCGTCGTGGGAGTGCTCGTGAGAATGTTCGTGGGAATGTCCGTGTTCATGGCTGTGCTCGTGGCCGCAGGAGCATTGCCCGTCATGGGAATGCTCATGACTATGCTCATGGGAATGTTCCTGCTCATGTACGTGCTCGTGGCCGCAGCCGCACCCCCTCATGGCCGCAGCTGTTTTCTGCAGGATCTTCCGGTCCGTGCAGATGTTTATTCTCTTCCATAATTATGCCCTCCGGATGTCTTTTTTTAAGATTAGTCAGGATCAATATGAATAAGTGTTCATATATTGATGATAATATAGACGAGTAAAAAAATCAAGAGGAAAATAAAAAAACCGGGGAAATTTCCAGAAAAAACCGGAAACTCCCGGAGGGCACGCGGGCGGCCAGAAAGAGGGAATGCACAGGACACGGAGCGGCCCGGAAAGATCATGCCGCAAAAAAGGACCGGGCCAGGGAAAGGACGGCGTCGCTGGACATGCGGGCGATCTCTCCTCCTCGGTCTGGGGCATTCCGTTGTCCAGCCATTTTTTAATGATCCCGATAAGGCCATAGGTGATAAATTCAAAAAAGTATTCGGAATCGGCCGTCTGACAGGCGGGATACAGCCGCTCGATGAGCGCGCCGCCGTTTTACGGATCAGTTCCTTAAATTTAGTCACAAATTCATTGGAAACGTTGTTTTCAAACAGATTTTTACAGATCTGTTCATTTTCCACGATGTAGTGGACGATGGGGAGCAGCACCGGCATCAGACCGTTTCCCGGCCTGGAGGGCATATAGGCGGTGATCATCTCCTGGAAGTCCTCCAGCACTCCGTTTTCCATGGCAGTCAGAAGATCGTATGTATCGGGTAGTGGAGATAGAAGGTACCCCGGTTTAAGTCAGCCCGTTCTGTGATGTCCTTGATGGTGATGTCCTTAAACGCTTTTTCAGACATAAGCTGTACCAGGCTCTCTTTTAAAAGTTTCTGGGTCCGGCGGACGCGCCGGTCTTCTTTGGGATTTCTCATGGATTTTCCTCCATTTTTGACATATTAAAATTTCCGTGTTCATTAAACAGCAAAACATTAAAATACTAATGATTGCATCCGGTCCTGCGGTATATTATAATACATCCCAGAAGGAAAATCAACAGTATGTATGATAAACATATTTAAAACTAATAACAAAAAAATAATGAGGAATGAAAGCTATGTTGAAAAAAATGGCCCATTTTATTGTTCAAAGAGGAAGGATCATTGAAAAATTCTTTATTGCCATGACCATTCTCTGCGCCGTCTGTTACCCGTTTGTGGGCGTCAACTATGATCTGAGCAAGTATCTTCCAGATTTTGCCCCCACCAAGCAGGCGCTGGATGTGATGGAGCAGGAATTCGGTTATCCCGGCATGGCCCGGATCATGGTAAAGGACGTGACCCTGCCGGAGGCCGGACCATCCGCCAGAGGATCTCACGGGTGGATGGCGTGGACCTGGTGGTAGGTCCGGACCTGGCCCGCCAATGTTTATTCCACAGATGCCTTTATAAAGAACAGCCTGACAGACCGGTTCTATAAAGATGGGAACGCGGGTATACCAGATCATTTTTGAGGACGGGGATTCAGACGCCTCCACCCATAAGGCCATAAACGAGATCTATGGCATTGTGGGAAAAGACAGGGATGCTTTGCCGGGAGCGCCGTTTCCAGTAAGGAGCGTCAGGAATCCATTACCCGGGAGATCGCCATGGCCATCGGAATGGCAGTGGTGATCATCTGGCTGATCCTGACCCTGACCACCACCTCATGGTTTGAGCCGTTCCTGTTTATCCTGGTCATGGCAGTGGCCATTGTGCTGAACATGGGCTCCAACATCATGTTCGGCAGGATCTCCTTCTTTACATTCTCCACAGCGGCGATCCTGCAGCTGGCGGTGTCCATGGACTATTCTATTTTCCTTTTACATACGTATACGGCCATCAAACAGTCGGGGAGTGGATTCACGTCCGGCCATGGAGGCCGCCATCGAGAAATCCTGCAGCTCGATCCTGGCCAGCGGCGCGACCACCATCGTGGGCTTCCTGGTCATTGCGCTGATGAAATTTACCATTGGCAGGGATGTGGGCTTCGTCCTTACCAAAGGGGATCGTATGCAGCCTGGTGACGGTCCTGTTTCTGATGCCCACGCTGATCCTGCGGTTCGATAAGAAGATCGAGAAAACAGCCCACAGATCCTTCCTTCCGCCGCTGGACGGCCTGGGAAAGCTGATGTACAGGATCCGGATCCCGGTGCTGGCAGCAGCGGCCTTCTGTGCGGTCCCCTGTTACTTTGGACAGTCCATGAACTACTTTTTATTACGGGGACGACGCCCTGGGCTCCGGTCCAGGCACCCGGGTCTATGAGGACTCCCGGGCCATCGAGGACGTGTTTGGAAAGTCCAATGTGATCATCGCCATGGTGCCCAACGGAAACGTCATAAAAAGAGCGCAGGCTGACAGAGGAGCTGGAGGACCAGGAATTTATCGACTACGCCCTGTCCATGGCTGGGACTCTTCCACAGGGGATCCCGGAAAGCTTTCTGCCGGAAACTGTTACAAAGCAGCTCCGGACCGGCTCTTACGCCAGGATCCTGATCTCCATGGAGAACAGGGAGGAGAGCAGCTACTCCTTCCAGTGCAGTGAAAAAACTGACGGAGATCGTGAAAAAATATTATCCAGAGGACTCCTATGTGATCGGCATGACGCCCACCACCATGGATATCCGGGATATCCTGACCGACGATTACAACCGGGTATCCATCATTTCTCTGGCAGGAGTGGCCCTGGTGGTCATGCTGACCTTCCATTCGGTGATGGTGCCGGTCCTGGTCATCATCCCCATTGAGGTGGCCATTTACTTAAATATGACGATCCCCTATATCATTGGCGACAGCATGGTCTATATCGGCTACATCATCGTAAGCTGCTTACAGCTGGGAGCCACCATTGATTACTCGATCCTTATGACAAACAACTATATGGAGTTCAGAGAGACCATGGGAAGCCGGGATGCGGCGGTCACAGCCATTGCCAAAAGCGCCATCTCCATCCTTACGTCCGGCGGGATCCTGACGGTGGTGGGGTATCTCCTTTATTTTACTTCCTCCATCCAGGCCATTTCCCAGGTAGGAAGGCTGGTGGGAAGGGCGCGCTGCTTTCTATGATCCTGGTGCTTTCGCTGCTTCCGGCGCTTCTGGCTGCCTTTGATAAGCCCATCCGGCGCCAGCAGCAGAGGGCAGTGGAACGAAGGGCGCGGGAGAATGGCGCGGCCGGGAAAACAAACATGCAGGGAGGGACAGGGAATGAAAAAGGTATGGATAAAAGATAAAGAGAGCCGTCAGCGGGACCCTGGCGGCAGTGATGGCGGCGTCTGCCGGGATCGCCAGCTTCGGCGCGGCCGGAGTTCCGGTCTGCGACGAGGCCATGTACGTGACCATGGACCCCTACGGAGGCATATCGGAAGCCAGTGTGGTGAAAAAAAGCTATGAGCTTCATGGGGCCAGAGAGATCACAGACCGGGGCACATACCAGGCGGTCCATAACATGACCGGGATGGAGGAGCCGGAGGTGGACGGGGGGATACGGTGATCTTCCGTCTTCTGGAGGAGCCGGAGAACGACAGGTTCTATTTTGAAGGCCGCATGGAGCCGGAGGAGGTTTCGGAGACCCTGCCCTGGGATATCGCCGTGTCCTACCGTTTAAACGGCGTGGAGCGGAGGCTGGAGGAACTGGCCCATGAAAAGGGCGTCTTAAAAATCTCCATTGACGCGGTGCCCAACACCGGTACCAGCGAATATTTCAGAAATAATATGACCATGGAGATCGCCGCCGTGGTGGACATGGACCAGAACCTCAGCGTGGAGGCTCCGGGAGCCCAGATCCAGTCCATCGGCAGCATGAAGACCGTGCTGTTTATGGTGATGCCCGGGGAGGAGCAGCATTTTGAGCTGGAGATCGGCAGCAATGACCTGGAGTTTTCCGGCCTGCTGTTTCTCATGGCTCCAGTGACCATCAGCCAGCTGGAGCGGCTGGAGGATCTTAGGAAGGCCAGGGACACGGTGAAGGATTCTGCAGACGCCATCGGGGACAGCCTGGACGTGGTCCTGGACAGTCTGGACGGACTCAGGGAGGCCTGGGGAGCACGGTGGAGGGCCTGGGACAGCTGGACCGGTCCCGACAGATCCTTTCAGACGCCAAGGGAGGGATCTATGTGGACGCCGACCAGGCCCTGGCTCTTTAAAGGAGCTGTCTGACCGGGGGATCCCTTCCCGGCCTATGTGGAGGAGGCCAGAAAGGCCCTGGAGGATATGAATGGGGAATTAAATTCCATGAACACCTCGGTCCAGGCCCTGGACGACCAGCTGGAGAGCCTGGGCTACGGGCTTAAGCATGTGACCATGGACTTAAACGATACCGCAGATCTTCTTTATGATACCCGCCATGATGTGGGAGATCTGGAGGATGGGCTGGCAAGGCTCAGGAAGGATCTGGAGGAGCTGAAGGAGAAAAAAGAGGCCGTCAGGAAGCGGGTGGCAGAGCTTAAGAAAGTGATCGCCAGATTAAAGGAGCTCCAGGAGCAGATCCAGGGCCATGGAGACGTTCTGGGGATCTCCGACCAGGAACGGGAGGAACTGATGGAGCAGCTTTCCGGATTCTGCGGCGGCTTTGCGGATGAGGGCTGGGAGAAGTATGAAGCGATTACAGCCAGCGGCTCCGACGCGGTCGGGGACGCTCTCGGAGACCTGGCCGGCGTGGGGACCGAGATCGCCGGAAAAGGGCTTTCCAGGCTGATCGGGGCCCTGGAGGCCCTGGTGGGAGCGGCTGAAAAAGCCATCCAGGCTGGAATCCATGATCGGATCTGTGACCCAGTCCATTTCCACCCTGGAGCATATCATTTACCGGGTACACCGGGACGGGGAATCCCTGGAAAATGTCCTGAGCGATACGGGCGATGTGGCCGATACCCTGAGGCATACAGCGGCCACGGGCCAGAGTCTGGTGGAGCATGTGGACCGGCTCACCGGGATCTTAAATACGTATCACGGCACAGCCTCTTCGTCCCTTAAGGATACGGGGCTTCTGATCGACAGCGCCGTGCGGGGGACGGACGCCATGCACACCCTGCTTTCCAACGTGGAGGAAAGCCTTAAAAAAGCCGGAGAGCCCCTGGATGCAGGAACGAAAAAGACCATTGAGGGCTTAAGCTCCGCCCTTTCCGCAGCTCTTTCCGGGCTTTCTGAGACCGGAGTGATCCGGGATGCGAAAAATACCGTGGAGGATCTGGCTGATGAAAAATGGGAGGAATATACGGGAGAGGATATGACCATTCTCAATGCCGATATCCATGCAGAAAAGGTTTCCTTTACCTCCGGGGAGAATCCGGAGCCCCAGAGCCTCCAGATCATCCTGCGGACGGAGGGCACAAAGGAAACAGAGGAAGACAGTGTACCGGCCATGAGTGAGGATTTCCAGGCTGAAAGGGAAACATCTTCCAGCGTCTCTGGAGCATCCTGGTGAGGATCGCAGAGGCTGTGGCCGGAGTTTTCCGGGGATAGTGGAGAAATGTAAGGAGTCCGTAAGCAAACGTTAAAATATGGAAGGGGGAATTCTGGTATAATGTCCAAAGATCCAGAGAAAGGAGGGCGCATGGAATTTATGGAAAACAATGAGAACCAAAGACAGAAAGCGGCCGCCTCCCGCTTCTCCATCGTCCAGGGAGATATCACAACGTTTGCTGTGGACGCCATTGCCAACGCGGCCAATACCAGCCTTCTGGGCGGAGGCGGAGTGGACGGCGCCATCCACCGGGCAGCGGGGCCGGAGCTTTTGGCAGAATGCCGGACCCTGGGCGGCTGTGCCACCGGCCAGGCAAAGCTCACCAACGGTTACCGGCTTCCAGCCCGTTTCGTGCTCCATACGCCGGGGCCCGTCTGGAACGGCGGAGGAGAGGGAGAGGAAGCTCTGTTAAAAAGCTGTTACGAAAGCTGTCTTAAGCTGGCGGCGGATCATGGCTGCAAAACTGTGGCCTTTCCGTCCATCAGTACGGGGATCTATGGATTTCCCCTGGAGAAGGCCGCTCCCATCGCCGTGGGGACCATTCTCCGTTTTTTGGAGGACCACCAGGATATGGAGGTGCAGATGGTCTGCTTTGACGGCCGGACCAGGAACGCTTATGAGGAGGCGTTTAAGGACTGGGGATAAACGGAGGGAGGAGGAAGGAAAATGGGAATTCTTGGAAATGTTTTATGGTTTATTTTTTGGAGGAGCCATCGGGGGCCTAAGCTGGTGCCTGACGGGCTGCCTCTGGTGCATCACTGTCATTGGGATCCCGGTGGGGCTCCAATGCTTTAAGCTGGCGTCCTTAAGCTTTTTCCCTTTTGGGAAGGAGGTCCGGTACGGCGGAGGCGCAGGCTCCTTTCTTCTGAACGTGATCTGGCTTCTGGTATCAGGGGCTTCCCCTGGCCCTGGAGCATGTGGCCATGGGCCTGCTCCTCTGTGTGACCATTCTGGGATCCCCTTCGGTCTCCAGCAGTTTAAGCTGGCAAAGCTGGCTCTCCTGCCCTTGGGGGCAGAGGTGGTCATCCTGTGGTCAGACTGAACGGAAAAAAGCCGTCCGGCTTAGACGGGTGCTCGTAAGAAAGTAATTCACTCAAAATTACACTTACGGCATCTGTCAGACGGGATTGGGTAAATGAAATATGCTGGACATGGTTGATTTTAACCGTGTCCAGCATATTTTTTTGCCTATTTGCGTTTCCTTTTCTCCTTTTCCGTGGGTCATATTGGTTTTCCCCGTTGGTTAATAGAGGGTTTCAGGTGTTTGGACAGTTTCAAAACCTCGATGATATTGATAAATTGCTCCATCGTGATCGCATCATAGTCAATACCAAAGGTTGCGAGGAAAATGCGGGCCTGCTTTTCCGCATTGCTGCCTTTGTAGTTCGTGGCTTCCTGCAAACTCTTTTGCACATCCAGCGCCAGAGAATGGCTGTCCGCAGTGGTTGCATCATTTTGATGGGCTTCCCGAATATCCCGAAGGATCAGTTTCAAATCGTCAGAAATAACATGGCAAAAATACTCGTCCTCTTGTATTTGTGCAAGTTCCAGTGTCCGCAGATACAGATCATTTTCCGTTTCTCCCTGCTGCATCAGTACCATTTGACGAACGGCTTGCAGTACAGCGTTCATATCGCTAATCCGCATATCAGCGATCCGATCCACATAAATCTCCGCATCCAGCATCATTTTCTGGAAATCATGGTGACAGAGAATTTCCGACAGCAGCCGGGGGTTGAATTTCCCGGCTTTCAGAACATCAATCGCATCATCACTCAGGTGCAGGGCACTCAGCTCTGAGTCTGAGTGATTTTTTTGTTCTGACACCCCCAACAGATAATCCGTAGTCACATGATAAAACTTTGCCAGTGTGACGATGGCAAAAGGGCTTATGTCCTTATAATCATCATTCTCGTATTTGCCGAGCGCAGATTTGGAAAGCCCGGTCTGGTCGGCCAGCTGTTCCAAGGTAAGTCCGTGCTCCACCCGCAAATCCTTCAATTTTTCTTGAATCGTTAAGGTCGTATTCATGCCAAGCCTCCCCACCGCTCTATTTCTTTTATTATAACACAGCTTGTCCATAAGCGTGGAAATTGCTGCTTTTTCAGAGCCTTTTCCATCCTTTTGGATATACGGGAATGGTCATGTTTTTTCGCTAAAATGTACTTGTCGCAAGACTCCGTAGCTTGAAAAGTACATGATCGTCCGAATGGGATATGCCGGTTGGCGAAGCAGCGCCAGAATCAGCCTCGGGACAATTTGTCCCGAAGCTGCGAGCGTGCCAAGGCTGGGGATACGCCGGGGTGAGATTCCCGGGCAGGAACGGCATTCGGGAAAAACGGCGCTTAAAAACACAGGCAAAAATCAATCCATGTGAAATCAGCGAACAAACGGCAATTTTTGTATTGCCGCCCATAACCCAAAAGCGTTGCACCGCACAGCGTACACAGTACAGCGTTCTGTGTGGATATTCGCTGTTTTACTTGATTTCGCACAAACCAGCAAAACGGAAAAGCGGGGGCTGTGAACAGGGCATCACAAGCAAAAATTCCAGTTTGAAATCGAGTTTTACCAAAACAATGCTTTGCAGCAAATGGAGTTTATCACGGAATAGATTTTGTTCGCCGCAGAGCAAACAAAACAGGAGGACTTTTCTATGAGCGATCATGAGAATTACAGGAACGAGATCAAAGCCTACATTGTCAGGGCTGGCATGACCATGAGCGAGGTAGTGGAGGTTTTGGCTGACGAATACGGATGGAGCAGCAGCGTCCCCAACCTGTCCGGGAAATTAAAGCGCGGTTCTTTACGCTATGGCGAAGCGGTGGAGCTGGCAGATGTGCTGGGGTATGACATTGTGTGGCAGAAACGGAGGAAATAAGATCGAGCAGAAAATTTATGGGTACATCCGTGTTTTCCCCACCAGAGAGCAAAAGGAAGATCGCCAAGTCATTGCCCTCCGGGAAGTGGGCGTACCTGAGAGAAATGTTTATATCGACAAGCAATCCGGCAAGGATTTCGAGCGTCCGCAGTATAAGAAACTGCTGCGAAAAATAAAAAAAGACGATCTGCTCTATATCAAGAGCATTGACCGTCTGGGGCGCAACTACACCGAAATATTGGAGCAATGGCGGTTCCTCACCAAAGAAAAAGGCATTGACATTGTGGTTCTGGATATGCCGCTTCTGGATACACGGAGAGGCAAGGATTTACTGGGAACTTTCCTCAGCGACATTGTGCTGCAAGTGCTGTCTTTTGTGGCAGAGAACGAGCGCACCAACATCCGGCAGCGGCAGGCCGAGGGCATTGCTGCGGCAAAAGCCAAGGGCATTCGGTTTGGGCGGCCACCCAAACCGCTGCCCAAGAATTTCCATTCCGTTTACCAGCGTTGGAAAATGGGAGAAATCACCGGGACGGCAGCAGCAAAGGAATGTGGGATGCCCCTTGCTACCTTCCGTTACCGGGCAGAGATTTACGAAAAAGCCAAGTTGTTGTAAAGGGGGTGTTTTTACAGGAATGTGTACCTTTCTGTAAAGAAAACATAACCAGTTTTTACTTCGCTGTTTTGTGTGGCTTTTCGTCAAATTGATGTGGAAAATTTTGTTGCTGCATGATATAATAAATTTGTTAAGCTTTTGCACCTTTTACAGAAAGGTACACGATTTTGCATTTGTAATCCCAGCGAGAGCTTTTATCAATTTTAAGACAGGGAGAGGAATCAATTATGGCAGCAAAATGTCCGGTGTGTGGAGCACCGATGGAAAACAACAGCTGCGGATATTGCGGATACAAAGAAGAAACCATCCCCAATTCTGCAACTGTACCGCCTCAGCCGGGGCAGCCCTTTGTTCAATCGCAGGTTATTATCAACAATCAAACCATCCCCAATCCGGGGGTAGTGCCGGGAGTCAGCAAAGAAAAATAAGATGGTCGCACTGTTACTTTGCATCTTCTTGGGCGTGCTTGGCGTACACAGGTTTTATGTGGGTAAGATCGGTACTGGCCTCCTCTACCTGTTTACGGTCGGTTTGTTTGGAATTGGCTGGATCATTGACATCATCTTGATTGCGGTTGGCTCCTTCAAAGATCAATTTGATTTGCCGCTGCGTCAGTAAGAAGGCGGTGGTTGTATGGGACTGTTGGATGCAGTAAAGGACCAGTTTCTTGATGTAATCGAGTATGTAGATCAGAGTAACAAGCTGATTGTTTCCAAATACCAGCGTGAAAGTGGAAATAATGAATTGAAACAGGGTTCCAAGGTAATCGTGCGGGAAAGTCAGAACGCTGTTTTTTTGAAGGGCGGAAAGCTTGCCGATATTCTGCCGCCCGGAACCTATTCACTGACAACGGATAACTTTCCGGTGCTGTCCAGCCTCAAGGCATTCCCTTATTTATTCGTTTCTCCGGTAATTGCCGATGTGTACTTTGTGAGCACCAGACAATTCATCGACAATAAATGGGCGACCAAGAATCCGATTATGAAGCGTGATAAGGACTTTAATATGGTTCGTATCCGTTCCTTTGGAAAATTTGCTTTTCGCATCACCGATGTTCCAGCTTTTATGAGGGAGATCTTTGGGACAAAGGGAATTGTGATGACCTATGATATTGTCGAATACCTTTCTTCCATGGTCACAGAAGCTTTCTCAACCGTAGTAGCGGAAAGCGAGATGTCCGTGCTTGATCTGGCCACAGAATATCGAAAACTATCTGGTGAGCTTCAACAGAGACTAAATGCACAAGCTGCTGCAATGGGTGTGCAGTTCAGTGATATTCTCATTGAAAATATCTCCCTGCCCGACGAGGTTGAAAAACTGATTGACGAGCAATCCGGGATTGGCATGGCAAAACAGGATATGACAACCTTTATGCAGTATCAGACCGCCAGAGCTATGCGGGATGCCTCCAAGCAGAGAGGCGGATTAGCTGGACTGGGTGCTGGTATGGCTTTGGGCAATACAATGGCACAAGGAATTCAGGCAACTGTTAATCCTGCCGCTTCCAAGAGCATGGTCGAACAACTGCGGGAATTGAAGGAACTACTGGACGTGGGCATACTGACACAGGACGAGTTTGATGCACAAAAGAAAGCAATTTTAGAAAAGCGGTCATAACCGTTGAGAAAGAGGAGAGAGAAATGGCGAAACAACCTAAAAAATTCGAGTGTGTAAAAATTGCAACAACCCACTTCCAGAGAAAGCGACTGTATGTCCGTCATGCGGGGCCAAAAACAAAAAGCCCATCTATAAGAAATGGTGGTTCTGGCTGATTATTGCCCTGATTGTGATTGGCGCAGCCTCAAGCGGCGGTACTGAGTCTGATCCTTCTGATAATCAGCCTTCTTCTTCGGTTTCTTCTGGAATCGACAATGATGCAACTTCTGGTGATGTTTCTTCTGGCGAGACGGAGGATGCTTCCTCGAACGAACCTTCTGAAACTGACTCCATCCCCAAAGAGTACAAATCCGCTCTGAAAAAAGCGGAATCTTATAGTGACATAATGCATATGTCAAAGGCCGCAATCTACGACCAACTCGTGTCTGAATATGGTGAACAGTTCTCAGAGGAAGCCGCACAGTATGCCATCGACAATCTGGTTGCTGACTGGAATGCAAATGCTTTGGCCAAGGCCGAGGATTACGCAAAGACCATGCAAATGTCGAAAGCTGGAATCTATGACCAGTTGATTTCTGAATATGGTGAGAAATTTACGCCAGAAGAAGCTCAATACGCCGTGGATAATGTAGAAGCCGATTGGAAAGCAAATGCACTTGCAAAGGCGGAAAGCTATCAGGAAATGATGAGTATGTCTCCCAGTGCAATCTATGATCAGCTGGTTTCTGAGTATGGAGAAAAATTCACTGCGGAAGAAGCGCAGTATGCTATTGATAACCTGAGTTGACAAATATCCCTTG